>Ga0209400_1000146_pt1 | contig 61857 bp, 68 predicted proteins | sample M_130807_EF_Meta_FD_187313 | JGI IMG/M metagenome (GOLD analysis project Ga0209400, IMG submission 187313) | Freshwater microbial communities from Lake Montjoie, Canada to study carbon cycling - M_130807_EF_MetaG (SPAdes) (version 2) | ecosystem: Environmental > Aquatic > Freshwater > Lake... | reverse complement strand
TAGGCACGGTCAGAAGGGCACCTGTGGAATGATTCTCAATGCGGAGGACATGCCCCAGACTGCTGGAGGCTTGATCCCTGATATCATCATTAATCCGCATTGTATTCCTTCACGTATGACGATTGCGCAGCTCATGGAGACGCTGTTTAGCAAGGTTGGCTGTAAGGTGGGTGCGCTCGGCGACGGCACACCGTTCAACAATGTGACTCTGGACAATCTGGAGGCATTCTTGCGGGATAAGCTCGCGATGGAGCCGCACGGCAATGAGGTCTTGTATAACGGTTTCACGGGGCGTCAGATGAATACGAGCATCTTTATCGGTCCGTGCTACTATCAGAGATTGAGGCACTGCTCGGCGGATAAGTTACACAGTCGTGCCTCAGGACCGCTGGTTATGCTCACAAGGCAGCCGGCTGAGGGGCGCGCACGTGAAGGTGGACTCCGTTTTGGCGAGATGGAGCGTGATTGCGTCGCGGCGCACGGTATCACGGAGTTCACTAAGGAGCGTTTCATGGAGTGCTCCGACTTGTTCAGATGCTGGTCTTGCAGGGATTGCGGCTTGCTCGCTATTGCGAATCCGAAGGAGGGTATCTGGCTCTGTAAAGGTTGTGGCAACACTACGAACTTCAGCGCGATTGAGATCCCCTATGCGTACAAGCTCTTGCTCCAGGAGCTCGAGACGATGAGTATTAGTAGTCGCATCTTGACGCAGAAGAAGTTGCTGAAGCAGGTGGCTGATACGATGGCTAAATAAAATATTAGTATAGAATAGAAATGTCAGATGCTTATGAATCAGCAAAAGCTGTCTATACATCATGTATGAAAGATACGGCTGGATATCAAGCATTTATCAAGCAAGAATCTCTTAATCCCAATCGTAATATACATTATCAAGAAACTCAAAGAGAATATTGTGACCGTTTATATACTCTTGCTTTTCGGGAAAATTATTTTGCTGCAAATCCAGGAGAACGGAATAAAGCTGATAAACAAGAAAGACTACGTCCAATAAAAAGAATACTAAAAAGTATCGGAGAAAATGCCTCTCGAGCGGCGATTGAAAGATCACGAGTAAAAGTAACCCGCCCACTCTGCTCAAATTTTCCCGAACAAGGTTCAATAACTTTTACCAGTAATGAAAGAGATATAGATTCATATGATGGACTCTTCTCATTTGCTTTTTATGTGCATAATAGTGTGGCATTTGAAGATAGTGTAAAGACATCAAAATATGGACGTGGATTGAAAGCATATTGTGAGTTTATCAATACAAACCCTTTCTTTGATAAATGGGGTGTTATTATATATGTGGATGAATTGACTTTTGAATTTATGAAGTTTTTAAAGTTATACCCAAAAGTTATTATAGCTGTAGTAAAGTGGAATCAATTTACAGATCCAAGCAGAGATGTAGAAAAACCAAATAAAATAGAAGGTACTGTTTTTAGAACGTTACGATTTCAGGCTTTAGAAGCATTTCCAAGATCAACTATTTGCGTACGTGATGCAGATACTATTTTTAATACTGGTGAGGTTATGGAAAAAGATACAGATAATATTGGTAACTGGGAAAAACAATTTATAGAATTGTGGTATGCAGAAGGTTCTCCTATTTTGTTAGGCGTTTCCTTAAATTACTTAAAAATGTGGCACACAGAGTTTCCATTTATTTTTCCTTTAAAAAAAGCAGATGCTTTAGGAAAAAAAAGATTTAATAATACAGAACCTATATTCGGGGATAATCTAACAGCGGACATGATACGCGCGGAGATTGCAAAGTTTGAGCGGATGCTGCAGGCGGACCCAGAATCAGTCTTCGTAGATACGCTTGTGTCTGCTATTAAGGACGCAAAGAATCAGCTGGAGAAGCTCGAGAAAAAGGAGGGCAAGTTTAATAATAACACCAAGAATACACAGTTATATTTTAGATCACCTGCTGGTGTTTTAGCTGGTTTTACAAATTTCACAAACAAAAGACCTACTGATATATGGCTTTATTCATTCGATTATATAGCATTACATTATAAACTTTATAACGCGCGTTTTGGTAAAGAAATAAGCAATGAAAGATTTTGGATTAATAATGTTGGTAAGGATGAACGCATTATAATATTTATCATGTTAGTTAAATATTGGAATATAACTTACTTTCTAAGAATTGCCTATGGGGACAAAGATGATCTTTTTGATTCGAACTATCTTCCTGATGCTTTTGAAAAAAAAATAAGTCTGGATAATTCAATTAGTTATGCGCGCCAAATGAAACCGAATATGCCAGAAAGCAATTTTTTAGTTAAAGAAAATAATGTTGGGAAAAATGTAAATCAACTATACAAAGAACATTTTCATGAGTTTGCTGATCATTATTTAGTATGGTTAAATAAAACTATGAGTAAATCAGAAGAAGAAATTGCTCAAAATTTAAAAAGTATAATGAATATAAATCCTCCTTTAGGATCAAATAAATTTTATGAAAGTCCTTATCGTATTCCCCAAAGTACTCTACCACCTTTAGTTGCTGCCACTAGCACTAGTGGCGGTGGCAGAAAAAGGAATATAACACGCAACAGAAAAAATAAAAATAAAAAGAGTCGTAAATATACACGGCGTAACTAGTAGGATGAACTTCATACAGTCACTAAAAGATTCTATTGAAACAAGTGTAAAACTTAAACTTTTTTCATCTAGAAAAGCGGCGACTACAGCTCATATGTCAAATACAGACTTTATGCGATTTACCCTATCGGCTGCGCGCAACTTAGACAACTTTAACCCCGATCGTCTTTCCAAAGATCCCTATCCTAATAGACCACGAGGAAACAATGATCTTATATCAGTCAGATACCACAGAAAACAGATTCGTGACGAAGGTGAAGTGGAACCTGTCTGGATAGCAAAACAAAAAGGACAGTATGTTCTTCTTGATGGTGCTCATCGTCTTGTAGCTACATATCTAGAAGGGAAACGAACTGTTCCTGCCTATATTGTTCATGTCTAGTAGAATGTCTTACTATCAACCTATCACACAACATATTACACAATTCATACAAACAAACAATATTCGTGCTGTTATTTTTGGGGCTGCACTGGGCTATGCTATACCAAACGGTTTCTGGCATCACACACCTCTTATACTATTGAATCCTGTTGCTTACAGTGCTTATCAGATATTTGTAAGTCAAACACACGTTGTTAATTGGTGTAAACAAACGATTCGTTTATCTTGACGCAATAACACATGTACTTGTTTTTATTAAGTCATAGAATGACATAATGAAAATTGAGCGGCGCCAGGACTCGTGGTTTTTTAAACCAGATATTCTCAAAATGCCTTTTAGTATGCAAGTTGTAAAGCGTAATGGTATTTCTCAACCGGTGGCATTTGACAAGGTTCTTAGTCGTGTGCGCAAGGCGGCACGTGGTCTCCAAGTAAATCCCGATGCTCTCGCTCAGCAGGTGCTTGCCCAGATCGTAGATGGTGTAAAGACAAGTGAGCTTGATGAGCTCACGGCACAGCTCGCGGCGAGTCTCAGTACTCTTCACCCCGATTATGCCTCTCTGGCTGCGCGTATTGCTATCAGCAATCACCATAAGAACACGCCCACACACTTCTCTGACGTAGTAAAGCTATTATCTACGCAGGTGAAACCGCAGACAAATGAGTCGCTTAGTTACGTTCATGAGGACCTTGTAAAGATTGTTGCAGAGAACAAGGATCGGATTGACAGTTATATAAAGTATGACCGCGATTATATGTTTGACTACTTCGGCTTCAAGACACTGGAGAAGTCCTATCTCTTGCGCGATGCGCAGATGCGACCGGTCGAAAGACCGCAGCATATGTGGATGCGCGTATCTCTTGCTCTCTGGGGCGCCGTCAGTCTCGAGCGCGCCTTCGAGACCTACGATCTGCTATCACAGAAGTTCCTCACGCACGCCACTCCGACACTCTTCAATGCCGGCACACCGCGTCAGCAACTGTCATCGTGCTTTCTTCTAGCAATGAAGGATGATAGTATTGCCGGTATCTATAAGACGCTGGCTGACTGTGCTATCATAAGCAAGTATGCGGGTGGAATCGGTCTCCATGCGCACAATATTCGGGCGCGCGGCTCTCTTATCCGCGGCACCAATGGCTTGAGCAACGGTCTAGTACCGATGCTTCGTGTCTTTAATAATACGGCGCGCTACGTTGATCAGGGTGGCGGTCGTCGCAATGGCTCCTTTGCGGTCTATTTAGAGCCGTGGCACGCGGATGTAGAGGATTTCCTCAAGCTGAAGCTGAACACGGGTGCTGAGGAGGAGCGGGCGCGCGACTTGTTCTATGCGCTCTGGGTTCCTGATCTCTTCATGCAGCGCGTAGAGGCGGATGGCGATTGGTCCCTGTTTTGTCCTGATGAGGCACCTGGCTTAGCTGACGTGTACGGCGACGAGTTCAATGAGCTCTATCAGCGCTATGAGAGAGAGGGGCGCGCTCGCAAGGTTGTGAAGGCGCAGAAGCTCTGGTTCCAGGTTCTCGATACGCAGATGGAGACCGGTACACCGTACCTCGTCTACAAGGATCCTGCAAACAAGAAGTCAAACCAGAAGAATGTTGGTGTTATTAAGTCCAGCAATCTCTGTACAGAGATCCTGGAGTACTCCTCTGCTGATGAGACAGCTGTCTGTAATTTGGCGTCACTTGCTCTCCCCTCCTTCTGCGCGAACGGAGTATTTGAGTTTCAGTCTCTTCAGAAGGCGACAAAGGCGGCGATCCGGAACTTGAACCGTGTAATTGACATTAATTTCTACCCGACACCTGAGACTGAGAGGAGTAATATGCGCCATAGACCGGTTGGTCTGGGTGTCACAGGTCTCGCAGATGTCTTTGCTATTATGGGGCTTCCATGGGAGTCTGATGGCGCCGCCCAACTGAATCAGATGATCTTTGAGCATATGTACTATGCCGCGGTAGAGACGAGTTGTGAGCTTGCTGAGGAGCAGGGTTCCTATCCCTCGTTCGAGGGATCGCCGGCGAGCAAGGGTATTCTACAGCCTGACATGTGGAATGTCAAGCCGCTCACAGAAGTCTCGAAGGAGCTTGATTGGGCTGCTCTAAGGGAGAAGGCAAAGAAGGGCATGCGGAATTCGCTCCTCATTGCGCCGATGCCGACTGCGTCGACGAGCCAGATTCTCGGATATAACGAGTGCTTTGAGCCGTTCACGAGCAATCTATACACTCGCAGGACCTTGGCGGGTGAGTTCATCATCATCAATAAGTATCTGATGAAGGATCTGATGAAGCTAGATATCTGGAGTGAGCAGTTGAAGCAAGAGATTGTTGCGCGTAACGGTAGTATTCAGGGCATCTCTGTGATACCCGAACAGTTACAGCTTGTCTATAAGACATCCTGGGAACTCAAGCAGCGGACTCTTATTGACATGGCGGCAGCACGTGGAGCGTTTATCTGCCAGAGCCAGAGCTTGAATCTGTTCGTGGCGGACCCGACCTACAGTAAGCTTACGAGTATGCACTTCCATGCTTGGAAGAGTGGATTGAAGACAGGCTGCTATTATTTGAGGACGAAGGCGCCGGTTACCGCACAGAAGTTTACGATTGATCCCCGTCTCCTCTCGGCTGTACAGAATGGTGGCAACACAAATACTGTACATGAAGATGATAAGGATTCCTATGAGTCGGATTCGGAATCTGATTCTGATAATGAAAAGGCTGTTCTCGTTGAAACGAAGACACTTGTCGTTGAAACGAGGGCTGAGCAGCGAGCAGCTCTCTTGGAGAAGCTCGCAAAGGATTATGAGGATACCGAGAAGGAGGGATGTCTAATGTGTTCATCTTAATAAATTAAATACGAAAGAAGTAGTAAGAGATGTCAAAACAAAGAAAACAAGAAATTGAAGATAAATTAAATGAAACTAAGGATATTCTTGGTAAAGAGGCTGAGAAAATTCCCGACCGCATCTATTCGGCACTTGAAGGTATGTCTTCAATGTTTTTAGCATATAAACAACACGGTGGCGCAAGTGGATGGTCGCAGACTCTTGTAAATAATGATGGAAGTCAACTTTTTTCAGAGTCTGAATCTGATATTATTGAATCAGGTGCAGAAAACGCACGCCCTTATTTAGAAGAATTTTTAGATAATAATGTGCAAAGAGGTGGCGTTATGCCGCAAATGCCGCAAATGCCTGCCATAAATCCCGAAGATGTAAGCATTGATAAAATGTACTACGGACTTATTTCAAAGCTTGACTCCTATGATACACAGTGGCGCGATATTGTAAATAATCTTGGAGTTATAAAGACTTTCAATGAGACAGATCAAGTCGGCGTCATACCATTTACGCCGCCAATTCCTTATCTTATTCCTGCTAAGTTGAAGTTTCCTCTCATAAATACAATCTTAGAATTCTTGCGAATAATGGTTTCTACGCCAGCACTTGACCTTCCAAATTTTCGTATATTGTTATCTTTTGCTATTGCTATTCTTGATCTTGTTAGAGGGGAATGGAAACATGCTATTTTAAGTCTTTTTGGAACATACAGTAAAAATGTCATGTTTATAGGTATTGTCGGAAAAGTTTTTCGTGATGCCTGGTTACTGATTGCGCCAGATCTTCGCACTGAATTCAGCGATGCTCTTTTTAAGAGCACAAAGTCCTTTTTTGCTGGATTTATACTCTGGGCATTCGGCACATTTGCGCCTGGTTCAATGCAGAAAGTTATTCAAACGGCACTCGACTCTGCGAGAGAACAGATTGAGAATTTCAATAAACAGATTGATGAACTTGAAGAAAAGACTGGGACTGTCGCAAAGACAGCGGGTTTAACAGTTTCATTTCAGCGTATTCCTGGTACACTTGTTCCATCGTTGGATGACATACAACGTCTTCAAACGATCGCGCGTGTACCGGCTGTGTTTTGTTCGGATGAATTTCAGAAAATCATTGAACCGCTTCTTCTCATTCCACCTCTTCGGCTCGCCCTTGAAATGTTTAATATTCCAACAATTCCGGAAGTTAAAGATAAAATATGTAGTGGCGTACCGTCGGGTTCAATTGCGGACACGATGGGAGATGCCGCCGACCCTGATGTAGGAATTATACCTGGTGGTCCAATTGATCAGGCACAACAACTTAAGAAGCAGGCTGATGATGCTGTTGCTGCAGCTAGTAGCGCAGTGCAAGGTATTGCTGATCAAGCTGAACAACTAACAAAACCAAAAATTCCAGCATTTACAGGTCTTCCCACGCAGGCAATAGGTTCCATGGTCGGTGGCAAGAGAACCCGTTCTCGTAAAAATAAAAAGATGTAAATATGTAGAAACAAATGTTCGGTCCTTGGTTCCTTCCCACTCTTTTATTCGTACTCTTATCTCCCGGTGTCCTCGTGACCCTGCCCCCGAAGGGCAAGCCGATGGTCGTCCTTGCGGTCCACGCGGCTCTCTTCGCTATCCTCTTAACAGTCCTCAAACAGTACCGCGTACTTGATGGCTTTGTTGATGCCAGCGGCAACGCGATGCCTATGTTGGGCTTGCCCAAGGCGCCGTTCAAGAACATGGCTGGCTTTGCTGACATGGAGAAGGAGAAGAAGCACGCCATGTAAATTACTCAGTCTCTTCTTCAATACTGATTCCAGCGAGTCCATGAACATATTGTAAATATTCCTTGGGGAATCCCCAGAAACAACCAGGCTTCGCATCATCCGATGGGATACGACGCCCGCTTGTATTTTTCCGATGGCTAAACGCCACAATCACTTGCTGCGGAGGCAATTCCAGACACGATTGTTCGCGTCCTTGTAAAAAGAATTCACCTTCACCAACTGAATCTGCCGCGTTAAAATTGCGCTCAGCCCAGAAATCCTTGTAAAATGCCAGAGTCGCCTCTGAAATGCGTTTCGAGAAACCAAGAGACAAAGGCGGCGTATTAACAGCACTCACACCACGGAGCAAGTCATAACAAGCAATTGTTGTACAGGCTACAGCTCTAGGTTGCCACGGATGCTTCGTTAACCACGCCACACGTCGTCTGAAGGATGTCTCAGGGTAATGATCATCATCGTCCATGAACAAAATAATGTTATTGGAGGCACGTGCAACACCCATATTCCTCTTCTCCGCAATGGGCGTTTTGTTACCGATAGGGCAATAGATGAGCTGAAGGGGCGCAGACTGCATGCCGACCTGGACAACGCGGTCACTGGCATCTTCATTAGGATCATCACTGTCTTCCACAACAATCCACTCGATTTTATCCTTCGGATAGTCGCTCAACATGATATTATGACAAGCAAGATCAAAGAACTTGCGACGATTGTACAAAAGTGTTATAATGCTGATCGGCGGACAATCCTCCGGCAGAAGAACTGGTGGCAATTGTTTCGCCTGCGGTATAGTCTCAGCCTTCTGCTCAATCTCTTTCCAGACTTCCAGAGATTCCCAGAGTTTCAAGGTTGTGGTCCGCCGAGTCAAAGCCGTTTCTTTTTGGAATTTTCTACAAAGTTCTAAATCCGTGGAAAGAAATTCCTGAACAGCCGCATCCAATTGTTTCTCCAGATCTTGCGTTTCCTGGAAAGTTGCGCAGACAGCCGTAGATTTCTCTGCTAGCGGAGTCTCAATCCAAGAAACATAGGACTTATCCTTATAGTGTTCCTTGTAAACCGGAAGGTTGTTCAATAAAAGGAACGCTCCTGCCGCCTCTGCCTCCGCCGTAGCATAACTGAATGCCTCCGCTTCACTAATACAGATTTGCCCAGGGAAAAAAGCAGTGAGTTTCTCCTTTGCTCCGGTCGAAATGTCACCTGTCTTGAATGTTACATTGGATGAGCCAGAGAGATCAATCGCTTCCACTGAGAAGATGAAAAGCGGAGGATAGGACGCCTTCCAGTGCGGCACCAACCATTGAACAGCACTTCTCTTATTCTTGCTGCCACCTACAAACCAGGCAAAACCATCACTGTGCTTCGTCGATTCGGGATAGGCAGTAATTGTATTTTTAGACGGCGGTAAACACCACGGTACACATGATACAGACTTTGTCGGAAAACGAGCCTGTAGACGCTTCTGTGAGTCACTATCACGTACAAAATAGTAGTCAATTCTATTTTGGTAAGAATCCCATTCCTCTGAATACCATTCCGGGTTCACAAAGAGACAATTTACTGCTGCCCACGGCATGGCATTAAAGACAGGCACTTCAATGTGAATAGCTATGTCGCATACAACAGGCGGCTCCAAGGGATCTCTTACCGTTACTTTATAACCCATTCCTGCTGCAGCAATCACTGATTTGAACTGCTCAACATCTTTAGCAAGCCCAAACGTATTTGACTTGTTATATAGAAGTACAACATCTATCGTTCTCCGAGAAGGCATCTCTACATAGAATAGGGTTGCCGTTTAGGTATTATGGGCAAAAGTAAAAATAAATGGATGGAGCCAATGAAAGGTAAACGATGGCTTGATCTTATAAAAGAGGAACAGGCGCAATTTTCCGCAGCACTTGTACCACTAAAGCCACTGCTTGAGCGTCTAGAGAAAGAACTCTTAGAACAGAGTGCAAAAGAAAAATCATTTAGATATCATGATTTTGAAATTAAAGAGATCAATACTCTTCATTACGAATTTGACAATAAAGGCTGCGCAGATCTAGATGCGATCGGTTCTTCAATCTGGTATGTAGAAGATGAAGGAAAGGGAGCAGAAACATATTTCCTTAAACATGGATCATGGACTTATAATAAGCCCGTCGGTCCTTTTGTAGCTGTTCTTGAGGATCGTGTCTATGTCCTGGAATCAAAACATGATTTGTGGTATTGTAAACTGGTCTCACTCGATGCAAAAACAGGTAAAGATCGGCGTATCCTTTTTGAAATGAAAGATCCAGAGTGGAATTTGGCATTGATCAAAGGGCAAAATAAATGCCTTTTTCTGCTTAGTAACAATGCCGGTAAACAGCGACTATGGTACATTAAAAGTGGTACACTTTTCGAAGTTGGACAGCAGTATCAAAGTTTTGTTCCTATCGGTTTTTTACAAGACACTTGCTGCTTCTTTGGTTTACGAGCTAATAAAAAACAGTATGAGGCAGTTGGACTTGATTTTGATGTACAAGATCAAATACCCGAATATTATTCATTAAATGATAAAGTGTTTGTAACACGCTCTTACGGAGAACGCACGATTCATTACAGCAATGGTAAAAAAAGAACTGTTCTTGGTTCTGTAAAACCAAATCTGTTTTTGGATTGGCAAGGAATATCGAAGCTTAGTGATCTTAAAATACACGAAACTGGTGGCACCCGTCATTTTGTAAAAAGTAAAGATGGAACAAATATACCCTACGTTATTATACAGGGTCAGAGACCGACGCGGGGTCTACTTGTAATCGGATATGGAGCATATGGTTTACCGACGCATATGGCTACTGCGCGGTGGCTCCCGCTTTTACGGCGCGGCTTTACGCTTTGTTATGCGCTTGTGCGTGGTGGAGGTGACCACGATGATGCTTGGGCTGAAGCTGCTCGGCGTGATCATAAAGTGAAATCAGTGGAGGATTTTGAGGCTGTAATTCAATCTGCACAGAAAAAGACAGGTGTAAAGCCTGAAAATACGGTTATTTATGGACGATCAGCGGGCGGATATTTAGTTGGTGCGACATTGGCAAGAAACGCAACAGGAAATCTCTTTTGCAGTCTTTACACAGAAGTACCTTATTTGGATGTTCTAAGCACAGCGAGCAATCCTAGTCTACCGCTTACGCAACTCGAATATGAGGAATTTGGTGATCCTTTACATAAAGAAAAAAATGCTCTAGCGCTTCTCCGGCTAAGCCCCGTTAACACAATTCCTGAAAGTGGTGCGCCCACTATCTTTATTTTATGTAGAATTGGATTAAACGATAAGGAAGTCTTTGCCTATGAATCGGTCAAATGGATAACAAGACTAAGAGAAAATGAAGGAAAGCCTAAACTTCTTGCTATTAGTGAAGGCGAAGGACATTTTGTTTCCGGTAGGTCATCTTTCAGAGAACGGGCTGAAGATTTGGCTTTGCTACTTTCAAATGTAGCGCGTAGATTTTCCAGGGACAAAACTAAAAAATCTAAACACCGAATATACAATATGGCTCTCTCTCGTCGCAATCGCAAGAACAATATGTCACGCAAGAATCGCAAGAATAACATGATGAGCCGCAAGAACAACATGAGCCGCAGAAACAACATGATGGGTGGTCGCAATCGCAAGAATCGCAAGAACAACATGATGAGCCGCAAGAACCGCAAGAACAACAACATGAACATGTAAAAAATATTAGTTTTTAAAACTCTTTAATCATCCTGTATTACACAGGTCTGATTTAATAGTTTTCGTAGAAAGAGGCGTCTATGTTCCTGTTCAGCTCCATGCTGTAAAATACCAGCTCTGTGCTTCTCCGTTCCATACCCTTTACAGGACAATAAGTTGTATTTCTCTTCAATATCCCCATGTGTTGTTAAATAGTCTTTGAGCCATTGATCGTGGGCGGTTTTTGCCAAGATTGATGCGGCAGCAATGGGTATATAGTTTGAGTCACCTTCCACGATCATAACAGATTCTTTGATACCCTTCTCTGTAAGCCATTCTTCTTCAATCGCCAGAATACCATCGACAAGGACACGATCAGGTATGACGGATGATGCCTCAATGGCTCTCTTAAATGCGAGCCGATTTGCATAGGACATACCATTTTGATCTATTTCTTGCGCCGAGACTGAACCTATACCATAATCGAGCGCAAGCGACTGAATGGCTGTTGCGACGTAATCCCTTTTTTTCTCTGATAACTTTTTACTATCTTTAATTTGCGGCGCAATTTCACGATGCTCCTCAGTCCATTCATCTTCAGGTGCCCAGATTACGGCAGCAGCATAGATAGGACCCCACAGACATCCGCGCCCGGCTTCGTCAATACCCATTTCAATATGTTCATCATTTTGATATCTTGTCTTTAGCATTTTTACTTAGATCTTCTTACTAAACGCCGTCTATCAATTTTTTAACGAAGTAAAAAGGAGATGAAGGCAGCCTTTACATATACGGCAATAGGCATTTTAATTGTGGTTGTTTTACTTCAAATCTATTATATGAGAGAGGGATTTTTTACAAGCAGCGCGGACAAGTTATCTGCGCTTAACAAAGCAATTGCATTATGTGGTGTAAGCGGTAACAGAAGCGACTGCAAAATCGCGGCAGGCAGCGGTGGTGATCTGAGTAACGGCACTAATACGGCTGGGGCGGCGATGAGTTTAGACTCATCAGACAAACATAAGTGTAATAGCGCAGATCCTACAATGAATGATAATACGTATCTTACTAACGTTATTAGAATTAGTTCGACAAATGCGACAATTTTAACTGCCCTTACATGCATAAAAGCTGGATTTACTGCTGCTACTGCCGCTACTGCTGCTACTACTGCTGCTGCTACTACTGCTGCTGCTACTACTGCTGCTGCTACTACTGCTGCTGCTACTACTGCTGCTGCTACTACTGCTGCTGCTACTACTGCAGCGGCAAAAGACGCCTCAGGTAATACAGTAGATGCCTCAGGTAATATGATTACTATGTCCCTCAGCGATTTATTCTATGCTCTGCGTTTTAATACTTCAGGATCTTCATCATCGTCTTCTGAAACTACATATGATAATCTTCGTGATGACCTTAGCAAAATGTCCTCGACAAATACCACATATACAATGAGCGAAGAGGATAAGAATCGCCTCAGCAAAGACATCGCAAAATCTATAAAAGACCAAATTCTCTCAGATCGTAGTTTACAGCCTGTCATTCCTGCCTCAACCGACTCTTGTGCGAATGAATCGGCATGTGTAAGTGATTCTTGTAGTCAGGGTGCCGACTATATGTCTGGAGCACCCTTCAATGCGAATGACTACATACGCAAGGATTCAATCCCTTGCTATGGATGTACTTTGCCGAAGTAAATTAGAACATAACGGTAGATGAAGGGATACCTATTCCTAATACTTGCAATCGTCCTTTTAGTTGTAGCATACAACTACAAGGTAGAAGGATTCAAAACAGAGATTAATGTACCGACGAATGTACCTGAAGTAAAAACGGTAGATGTCTCATCTCCGGATCCATACATGGAACCTACTGAAAATCAATATGGACCTCCGTTTGGAGATATCGCAAAGGTCAATAGTTTACCTTATAGAGATCCCGCACAAGAAACAGCAACTTACAAAAGTCTTAAAGGATTGAAAGAATCGCTCATGGCTTTCATGGGCTTTGAATTTAAAGGACTTCAAGAACAATCCGATCCGTCTGTACAATTGCCCCTCAGCACCTTGCGCAGTGATTACCAGCGTGTATCTGATGAAACGGATGTTCTTAAGAGAAATCCTGGTATTAATTCTCAGATGACAGTCAATAATTTGAATGAGATTCAAGCAAACTTGAATTATTTACAAAAGAAGTACCGTCTTTCTGTAAATTCCACTATTGATGATATAGAGGGCTTCGAAGACGCCGGATCACGTGCTACACTACAAGATCTAAAAGATGCAGTTGCGAAAGTAAAGTCTGAAATTGTTCGCATGTCTGTAAGCGGAACAACCGATCCTGTTTTAACAGCTCGTGTAAATGTTCTTACAGTAATTTCCCAGAAATTACAGAAGATTATTGACGAAGTTGGAACAGGTGCACGAACTGTTGATCAGATACCGGTCATGAAGAGCGACTTAAAAGACTTTTTGATAAAGTCAAATGATGTATCCAGTCCTATTACAAATGTTATAAATGAAAATAATCTTCCGTTGACACTTACGAATCTGTTTCCTGCTTATCAAGCGGGTGATATATCAGGCGCAAAGATAACACAATACTTGTTTAATACCTATGCGGATACATTAGCAAAGGGTCTTTCATGGAGTCTAAAATACACATCTCCGAATGAAGCTGCCGCGGGCTCTTCTTCTAAAGGTATTACAAATATGACTGAAGCTCTTACAAATACATTCTCGTCACCGTCAACATTTCCCCGCGGTGAATTTGAAGATACAACAAATCCTTCTTCCCGGAGTTCCGATGATTCAGTATCAACTGAAGCGTCTCATTACGACTGGAAGGCAAAGTCGGCAAAGATATGCGAAGCGATTAGAAGTAGAGGACTCAATCCTGGTGATTTTGGCTGTTTAGAATCAGCCTCTTCGGTTGGAAGTGATTATTCTTGGCGTGGAAATGCGAGAATGGTGTGTACCCGACTCCAAGCAAGCTTTGACCCTGGTCTTCCTGAATATTGCGGCTGCCCGCCTGTAGATTGGGCTGGTTGGCGGGCATAATAAGATTCCTATAGTAGAGAAGTGCCGATGCGCGTGAATGTATTTTCATTAACAATAGCTGTAGCCATTATCTTTCTTATAGGATATTTGTCAGGATGTGCGACAAAAGAAGGATTTACAAGCAGTGGTTCAGGGGCGCAATGCTCAAATTGTAAAAAGACTTGCCCGTGCCCGTGCGGCGCGAATTCTCGCCCTACCTGTCCTCCCTGCAGAGAACCCGACTTGAGTAAGTATGTTCTTAAGAGCACAATACCGGTTCCGCCTTCCTGTCCCGATATGAGCCAGTACATGTTGAAGACCGAGTGCCCTCCTTCCGCTGATCTCAGCAAGTATGTCTTGAAGAGCAGTATCCCGAAGCAGCAGCCGATGATTATCGACAATAGTTCTTGTAAGAAGGAGTGCGGTGAGTGCCCGCCGTGCCCGAGACCACGTTGCCCTGATGTCATGTGCCCGCCGGCACCAAAGTGCCCTCCTCCGGCTCCATGCCCTCGTCCTGTCTGCCCGCCGCCTGCCACGAAGGTTAAGTGCGTGGCGGAAGAGCCGACAAATCATAATGTGCGTCCGTTCCTTGCTCCGCTCTCATTCAGTGGTTTTGGAGTAAGTTAAACATACTATGTAATTATTTACTTTTTGCTCAGATCATTATAAATCTAAGCAAAAAATAAGAAGGCTACATGGATACACGATATTGGGGTCCATCAGGGTGGAAACTCCTTCATTTAATAGCCGCTTCAAATAAACATAGTAGCGATATTACAGACTTTTTAGAAACTCTTCCCTATGTTCTGCCTTGTAAATTCTGTCGTGCCAGCCTCAGCAAATATTATGGGGAACTTCCTTTTAGTTCTACTGTGAAACTTAATTACTGGATGTACCAGATTCATAATAAAGTTAATGGCAAGTTGCGAAAACAAGGACAAACTATTCCAGCCAATCCACCCTTCTCGAAAGTCAAGCAGCTCTATGAGGAAAAATTACAACATGGCTGCACGAAAACTGACTTTCCTGGGTGGGAGTTTCTCTTCTCGATTGCAAAGTGTCACCCGCTGTCAAAGGAAAAAAGTACACCGATCACGGGCGCACCTGAAACTTTGAAAACGGACTTGGAAAAAAACGAATGGAATGTTTTAGAGCCTGAAAAGCGTTACGTCTATTGGGTAAAGTTTTGGAAGGTTCTCCCGCTTGTCTTTCCGTTCGAAGAATGGAAGAGATCATGGCTACAGCATGGTCTTAAGCCGGTGGAAACGAGCAAAGAAATGGTTTCAGCACTCTGGCGTTTACGCTGTGCTTTTGAAAATGACTTGGAACTTTTAAATAAGACGACCTATAGCAATCTATGTAGAGATTTATCTTTACATAAGAGTGGCTGTAGTAAGAAGCTCCGGGCAAAGACATGTAGACGCACTGCTAGTAATAAGAGAATGACTAGAAAAACTCGCTTAAGATAGAGATGGAACTACAGTTCTCCTGGTTCATATTAATACTATTATTTCTCGCATGTCTCCACTATATAAGTTTGGTAACATACGATCAATTAGAAAAAAATCAGAATATGCTACATACGGTAGAACATTTTGAAAATAAAGTAACCGACAACGAGACATATTTGAATAACGATGAACTCTATGATTCATTTTATGCTTCTATCTATGATCAACTTGTTCAAAGTTCAGTGAGAACACAGGCTGAGATTGGTCTCTTGCTTCATGTCTGGACAGCCGGCGGCACACAAATAGAAAAAATGAGCTTCTTGGACGTTGGATGTGGAACAGGAATTGCTGTAACAGCGCTAGCGAAAATGAACGCGGCACGCGTGGTCGGACTCGACAAGTCTGCAGCAATGATCAATCAAGCCAAGACAGTCACTGTGCCTGCAGCAATGATTACAGATGATCAGAAAAAGCGGATTGAACTCAAGGAAGCCGACGTATTGAATCCGAGCGCTTTAGGGGGCGCCGAAATCACGCACGCCACGATGTTCTATTTTACCGTGTATTATCTGAGAGATATGGAGGCGACATTTAGAAATCTTTATCTCTGGGTAAAACCTGGTGGGAAACTCGCAATTGAGGTTGTCAATAAACATAAGTTTGATCCAATGTTGGAATCGGCGGCTCCCTGGTTAGCCTTTTCTTTGCAAAAGTATTCCAAGGAGCGCGTGACAAAGAGCAAAGTCACATTCAATAAGTTTGAGTATGAAGCGCATTTTGATCTTGATGAAAGCGGTGACACGAGTGAATTCAGAGAGACATTCCGCTTCAAAGATGGTAAAGTCAGAAGGCAGCGACACAGGTTACAGATGCCCGATATCAAAGAAATTGTGAAACTGGCGCAGGTTGCAGGATGGAAATATGACAATAATATTGATTTAACGCCGATTGGTTTTGAATATGCCTACTTGCTTATGTTTACGCATCCTTAGAATCTAAAAGGACATCATCTAAATAGAAGAGATCTCTTCATGCCTGGAGAAATCCTGAATGTGTTTCAGTCTGGACTTATACGAGGATCGGCTAAATTACCGCATGCTCCGCATAAACGATATTTTTATGTAGAGCATCCGAGTGAGGGATGGCGAGTGTATTTACGTAGTAGTGCCTTTCTTCATGAGGCGGGAGCTCGTTTTGAGAAGGCACGATTTATTGTTGTAAAGCGTACAGATGGTGATGAAGATAAAAAAACATGGGAGCCACCAAAGGGGCAGATGGAAGGAAAAGATGCAGGTCATCTCCCTATCAAAAAGTTACTTGAAGAGAATATTCGGCGAGAAGTAGATGAAGAGGCAAAAATATCGAAAATTTTGTCACTTCAGCATACAGGTTTAGTTCTACAGGCTACGGAGCCCGATTATCCTGTAAATACCTTTTTCCAGTATCATGTTTTCCAGGGGTTCGCGGCGCCGGCTCAACTAAAAAAAGCGACTGAAGAATTTGCCTGGATAAAAGAGCATCCTGAAGCATTTGCACGTTTCAAATCGGATAGAAGAGAAAAAGATGATATTGCGTGGTATAATGCTGATAAAACGAAACTTATGGGGAAATGGTCGCCTACACTTGTATCAATGTATTTAGCTAACTAGTAAGTGGCATGTGCGGGGAGCGTGGAAATACGTTGTACATCAGTGAGAAGAGGAAGGACTGAAAGAAGATGGTCCTTGACCACGTTGACGTGGCTGGCGTTAAAGAGAACGCTGGGAAATCCTGGCGCAAGAACCTGGAGACTTTCAAACGGCTCCGTGTCAGAGCTCACGAGAGAGAAGAGAGAGTTAAGATACACGTCGAGCTCATTACCACTCAAGTACATCTCGTGCTTTACACCGGCTTGACCATCAACATAGCGTAGCTTAAATGACTCATAATCATCCTTGTAATCATTGGTCTCGCGAAAGATGGTGATTACATCGTCCTCGGACTTGTTTGAGCAATTCTTGCGTATAAGACGAAGAGTGATAGGAACAGGGGACTGGGTCATAGTATTCTACTTGCTACTTTAGGCGGCAGCGCGCTCAATTTTTACATTTTTCAGTTTTATTAAATTGCCTTTATTTTTTCGGCACGGACGGCGGTGCTCATGTATTTAAGAAGATCCTTCTTCTGCTGCTCCTGGAAATCAAATGTACACTTATGTACTTCTGATGCCCGATGCGCCGCGCAAAACTGCTTCTCGCACTTACATGCGAAACCAAGAAGACCGAGCTTCTTCTTACATCCCTCGGCTTGGCAACGGAGAGCTTCGCAACGCTGAACCTTTGTAGACTCCATAGTATTGACGAGGAACTTTAGGAATTCTCACCAATCAAATTTAGAATTATGTCGTTCTGGAAACAATCGCCAGGTCCGCACTGGTCACATTTTTTTGAAAGTTTAGTTGCGATTGATGGTAATCCATATGTTCTTCGGAAGGAGACTCCTCTTCAACCAAACTTCCCCTATGATCTCGTGACTGCCGAGCACTGTGAAGAAGTCAGTCTTCTTCTCAGGGCGCATTATCAGACATATCCTGGCTCACGTGTGTCTCTGATAGCCGATCAACTCCAGCTGTTTCTGAAGGAGGGGTGGATTGGTGTTATGATCCATGGAACGGGTGTCGTCTTTTCACGTCCGCTTGGAAATCTTGGATTTGTCGATAAAGTTATTCGCGAAGAGGCTGGGCTTGTTGATTTTTTCTGCGTAGCTACATCCGAAAGAAAAAAGGGTGTGGGTTCTCGTCTCTTGACAGCACTCTTTTATGAAACAAGCAAAGTGGGGCGGCTCGTTCATCTTTTTCAGAAGGAAGGATATCCTCTTGTTGGGCTTCCTCATCTCTGGACATCCACTTATTGCTGGCGATCTGTTGAACATATAGCGAATCGTCGCGTCCATAAAGTAGATTCTGGGCATTTGCCTATAAGTTCTCCGTGCTGGAATACTACCTTTAACGTAAAGCACACTGACATTTATGAATGCGATGGAACAATTGTAGGAATTACAGATACATTTCACACAAGCGTCCCGAGTGGCAACGCTATTGGAGAAGTAGCATGGATCTCTGGAAAACGGTCAGTTGTTGCACTTGAGACTATTATAGATGCGTGTAAATACGATGTTGTTCTAATGGATTCTGCAATTGCGCATAACGAGTGGAAATGGAAGACCGATGCGCGATTTACATATTATATTTTTAATGCGCAACCGATGCGATTTTTGGATGTTCAGCCTTCTTTAACATTTTAGCATGTATAAATAGAATGAAGATTGGGTCAAAATCTCTTATGTTTCTGGGATTTATATTTGCTATTTTTGGTATTGAATACGCTAGACGTAAGTATTTAGAGACTAAAAATGAAAATGAAGGGTTTTCTAAGGCAACAGAAGATGCTAAATATTTTGGGCAAATTACACTTTTTATAGTTCTGCTTATTATTTTTTATGCTGGTGCTTTATTCATAGGTAGCGGCTTAGCTACCGCTGGTGGAGGAGGTAATTTCTTTTTACTTGGTATTGCAGGATCTATTGTAATTGGTCCATTCCTACTTGCTTATTATTTGGCTTTTGTACTTATAAAATAAATCTACATAAGGTAGAATGATGAACCCTTACATTGCGTTTTCAATGGATGAAAGAAAGAAGATTGTTGCGGAAAATCCTAGTCTGAAGAGTGACATTGGAAAGGTAGCAAAAATGGTGGGAGAGCGGTGGCGCAAGTTGAGCGATGGAGAGAAGGCGAAGTTCAAGGGACGAGCAGGTAAGAAGAGCACGCGTAAGGCGAAGAAGGTTGTTGAGGAGGAAGTTGAGGTGAAGAAAGATAAGAAAGTCAAGAGAAAAGGAACACGGAAGCTCTCCGGTTACATGAAGTTTGTACAATCTGAGCGCAAGAACGTGATAAAGTCCAATCCTAAGATGGCGTTCGGTGCTGTAGGTAAGGAATTAGGTAAGCGATGGGGTGCTTTATCTGATGCGCAGAAGAAGAGCTATGCGTAAAGTCTAGATTTATTGTTAATTTTGTTATATTCATATGAATGTGACAAAATTAATTGATTCTTTTATTAAATAGGACCGGCTTGATCAGGTCTTGCTTTCGCAATCATCTGGATTCCCGATTGATACTTTGATTCGCATGTGCCATAATAATTAACGAGCAGAACACGTGCTTTGTCTGCAACCGCATTCACAGCTGCAAGTCCACCTTCAACGAGTTTGGGATTTAATATAACTGGTTTTCCCTTTTCTAAGATAAACAATTCTTTTAATAAATTGACAACTTGCGCTGTATGAGTTATTTGTAGAAGAAGCATATCACGTGCTTGGTTACGTAGATCAGTAATGAGTGCTTTATCACGTACAAGGATAGTTTTTCCTTTTTTACTATCTTTACAATATGTTCCTGATGCTTTATCGGCAATTTGATTGATAGACGTTTCTGGATTATTTAAAAATACGAGCGCCATGACCTTTCTCAAATTTTCATATTTTGATCTTGTTTGGTCACCGACGATTGGTGTGATCTGATTTAAAGTATCATAGAAAAGCTGATGAAGAACAAAAATTCCCTTTTCTTTTAAAATGGATTGCCCAGCGCCAGGGAGTGATCCAGAACCACTTAAGAACTTTTCATTACATATGCTGCTATAGATTTGCGGGGGAACTGATTTTTCTAAGGCGGCGCTTGATACAAGTTGTATTGCTCTAGCAACGCAGTGCGATTTTGTGTACTTTCTATCGGTGAAGATTGACCAGAGGGCTGCTGTTTGTAGAGGTTCTTTGACTCCTTTTTCGCCGGCTAGATAGCGCTGTCTATCTATTTCTTTATCTCTTTGACCATTTCCTCTGTCACTATCTCTAGCACCATCTTTATAATCAGATATACCTAGATTTTTGACAATATCTAGAACCTTTCTCTCAAGCGCTTTGGGTATAGATAGTCCATGCCATGTATATCCAGATCCAATTCCTTGTCCTTTTGTAAATCTTATTGATCTTCCTATTTCTGCTGGCAATAAATTTATATCTCTTTCTAAACCTTTAAAATCAGATAAAAGAAATACATATGTGTTTGGACCTTTTTCGATTTTTAAATTAAATTCTATACTGGGAGCTTTTTTCTGTCCTGCTCTTCTAGGAAGTTCTAGTGTTACTGCAGCACGAGAGTCACTTAATGGATCTATATTTCTGTTTAAATAAATCGGATATTGTGTTCCGTCAAATTTATAATAATTTTCGTCTGATGTTATAGAAACGTAATTACGAAGGATCTCAAAGTCAGCGGAGAGAAGATCGTCGACGCGTAGCTTGCCGCCTTTCTGCAAAGCAGAATAAGCGCCTTGTTGCGAAGCACCTCCATCCTGGAGGAAAGCGCCTTGCTGCTCCGCAGCATAAGCGCCTTGCTCTTCATCTTTACCTCCAATATAGGCACCACCTAATTGCTGATAATAAAGAGGATCCACATCAAGAATTGTTAATGAAAGAGCTCCATAGATTTGGAAAATGCGAACGTAAAACATCGCAATCGTTACGCATACAGAATATGTAGATGATTCAGTCATCTGTCCTCTACACCGCCCCTTAAAATCATCTATTTTTTTAAAATAAACAAATCCATCCTTACCTCTCGAAGGAGCAATCTTATATTTCTGAAAAGATGTCTCAAGTGCCTTTGCCGTTAAAAAAATCATTTCACTACATCTCGCCGGCTGTACCATAAGCAAAAAATCTCTCATATTCATTTGAGACGACATGAAAAAAAATGCATGTTCAATAAAATATTTTCCATCATCTGTAACTCTTAACATTTCTTCACGTGTTGGCATGGTTTTTTCTTTGGATCCAAAGGCTCCCATTCTCTACTTAGGAGTCCATAAAGAATCCTTTGCGACTTCTAACCGTTTTAGACATTTTTGGAGAGTACCCTCACTTACATTACACACTGAGGCAATACGCTCAAGAGGAATATCCTGGTAACCAGTACGCTGGAGAATAAAAGCAATTGTACCTGCCGCTAAAGAAGGCGGCATGTTCTCGGGGCTAACGAGAAGTTCTTCTGCTTTGTCAGCAACGGAGATAGCGTGAGCTTGAATCTCCGAGTACTGAGAACGAGAGATAGGGAGTTTGCTCAATGGATGTGTGATGTAATTTGATGCCTTTGTACTAGGTGCTGAAGCCGGGGCGAGTTCTTTTGATATCTGTCCACGCTGTTTCGCCATCGCGAGAACTTCCTGAAAATACTTATAGGACTTTGTAAATTGCGCCGTGGTCAAATGAAACATGTCCGCAATTTCTTTGGGTTTTCTCGGCTCACCCACAATCTTGAGAGCGGCGTAAACAGAACTAGCAACAACGCAATTCCTAGACATGCCACGCCTGTCACAATGTTCAACCAGCTGAATATAGAGCTGCTTCGCTGTATCAATAGCCTTTCCATTAATACCGTTATTGAGAGATGCTAAGGCAAATTGCTCGAAGACCTGAAGAAGAGAACGCTCCTTATACGGAATCATATTCCAGGTATGATACCTGCGAATACGATTCATTGCACGAGCATTTGAAGCATTCCCTCCTTGTGATTTTAGTAAAATAATAGTGCCGAGATTGGACGATGGAAACCGAATATCCGTTGGTGCGCCAACACGGCATGGATCATTGCCGCTTCTGTCCTCCGCCGAGAAGAATCGATATTCCGCACTCTGATCAATTTGTGTATTCAGAACTTCTCCGCATCGTTTACAAACACAGGAATCTTCTACATCCCAATCATCGCGCGTAGATTCACAAACAGGGCATGTAATTTCTTTTGGTTTTTCAGACTCTTTAGTATCAAGCGAAAACCACTCAAGTTCCTTGTCTGTATATGATTTCTTATCGTTGAGCAACGAAGGAAAGAGTGCGCTCATTTTTAACTCTGTTTTTCTGATAATTTTCTCTTTCAATTTTCTATTTTCCAATTTGTAGTTCTTAGAAGACGAAGTGAAATAGCTTCAGTCTTCATCCACTCACTGTCATCATGTACAGTATGTATATATTTTAGACCAGGCACTACATAATAAGTATATCCTCCCTCGACCATTTGTTTCGCAAGTAAAAGAGAATCGACCGCTCGAATTTGTTCTTCATTCGCTTTATCATTGAAACATTTAATTACATCTTTATGCGCAGTCCAATTTCCGTCATTCAAAAGAAAATTCCAATTACCTACATCAAGAACATCGTTCCAGCTTTTCTTTGTAATCTTGAACCCTGCAAAATGCCCTGTATGAACTTTTGTTGCACCAGTTTTCTTTTGTAAATGTACAATTTCACTGGCAACAAATACATACTTTGTATCATGTTGCTTTTCAATCGCCTCACAGAGTGTCTCAAAGAAATCATCGGAAAACAAATTATCGGAGTCGAGAACGGAGACCCATTCTGCCCCATTTTTTGCCGCAATTTCTAAGCATTTGCGTTTATTATGATACATTCCAAGCTGTTTCTCATTTACATGAAGAACGAGCTTTTTATTTCTGGCAAAGCGACTGTTCTTGATTGCTTCTACATCTTCACCAGTCTCGTCGCAAATAACGAGATTCTGGATGAGCGGATTGTCTAAATACTGCTCCAAGACTTTTTCCAAGAAGTTCCACCGCCGCCATGTAGGAATTGCTACTGTAATTTGTACCATTATCAGTTTTTGTAGAAATAACTTTAGGTTTTAATAGATAGAGAATGGCGACAGATCCAACAAAACTAGGAAATGAAACACGAAGCTCAGTTCTTCCTACCGCCTCGATCGGCGCTGATGTAGATCTTTTAGGACCATCATATGATTATGGTGGAGAGCTTCCTATGCCTGGTAATGTCGGTGTTAGGAAAGGTGATAGTTTGGATTCTGTAATCAATGCTGTAAAAGGTGTTGCTTACTATTCTGACATGATTGGATTCGGTGAATCTGGGTCATCATTGACGAGAGGAATGCCACTTTTTCCGATGGGTGTCAATTATTTTACAAAGACGGGTGCAACATGCTCAAATGGCGCCGATATGTGGACGTATGTTGCTGGAATTCCGACGGGCGAATCGATGGGTAGAGCAACAAAGAGGGCTCTGGAAAGTGCTGGTCTCCCGGGCTTACGTGGTCTTGCGCCCGGTATTATGGAAGATGCTCAAGGAGCACTGAATCCAATGCCGATTGTAAATACTGTCCTCGGCTCAGGATATGCGCGGTGTAAACAAATTACGGCACCCGTTGGTGATCATACTGGACGTCTATCATCGAATGAAGGCGACGTGTGGATAGCAGATCGAGGCGATATCGATCGGTCATCAGGTGGATCAAAGCAGACAAAGTGGGTTCTTGATACGTGGATTTCACAAGATGATTACAGTAATGAACTAAAAAATAAGTCGTATTGTTCGGATGGCTCGGCAATTGCGAGTCATCAGAGCAGTGATTGTGCTAAGCCACTTAGATCAAGTGAAGGGTTTCAACAGAGCGACGTTGTGGCTGCGCCAGCTGCCGCCATTCTTGTGTGCCTTATAGCTGCCCTATATATGCGTTATTTCTAAGCGAATGACTTGTAGGCGTAGAGCGCAGAGATACCGCCTACATATTGCGCACCCAAATATGAGAGCAGTTCAGTGACAGAGAGTCCGCCCTTCAAGAATATAGCAAGAGAAACAGCTGGATTTACATGAGCGCCACTGACTCCTCCGATCAACAAGATGATGACCGTAAGAGTTGCTCCAATGACGAAGGCATTTCCTGTAGCTAGGATGCTTAATACAAGTAGAAAGGCTCCGAGAAATTCTGAAAGTACAGGAAGAACGTTCATTCTACTTAGACACCTAAAAAATTGACGGATACGAAGTGGTTAAAGTCTAGTAACAAGTTATAGCATGTCTGCCCGACGTATCACAAAAGAACTAATGGATCTTAAGAAGGATCCGCCATCAAATTGTAGCGCTGGACCGGAGACTGAGACAGATCTCTTTCGCTGGGAAGGAATGATTTATGGTCCTGCAGATAGCCCGTATGCTGGCGGTTTCTTCAAGCTTAAGATACAGTTTCCCGTTGATTATCCTTTCAAGCCGCCGCATGTACAGTTTACTACCAAAATATATCATCCGAATGTCAATGCGGCTGGACTCATTTGCCTTGACATTCTTAAACAACAGTGGTCGCCGGCACTTACGATTAGTAAGGTTCTCTTAAGTATCGCGAGTCTCATGAATGATCCGAATCCGGATGATCCGCTCGTTCCTGATATTGCCACTTTGTACAAGACGAACAAAGCACAGTACGAACACGAAGCAAGGGCGTGGACTCTCCGGTATGCCACTAACTAGTTAGTCGCAACTTGTATGCGACCGGATAAAAACAAAACATAAATAAAGAAGAGATGAAGTTAGCGCCCTTCCTCATAGTTCTAACACTTTTTTTGGCACTTTTCTTGTTGCCTTCTCAACTTGTAGCAAAGGAGCCAGAGTTTGCAATAAAGCAGAGACTGCGTCTTCCTGAAGGATTCCAGGAACAATTTGCGCCGGCGACTCTGGATAAGCCGAGAGCTGCGTATAACGCGCTCAACGATTGGCTACCGGAGGCGACGGCAAAATACAGTGATATAAAGTCAGGTTGTTGCTATGAAACATCTTTTCAATCACGGATTGAACAGGTGGGTAACTATAAACAAATGACAAATAATTTTAAGCATGCGTATCCTGATACGTGCTCGATACCGTTTAAGGAACTTCTGATGACATTTTACAAACCGCAGACACTGAATAGCAGTATTTAGTGTAGCCTTTGGCAAACACTAAATAGCAGTATTTAGTATTCAATCACTATCATCCTTAATTACACATACCTTCGCCTTCGGTGTTATCGGTGCGACCGGTTCAACGAGATCAAGACCCTTCTTTACACGATCGACATCATTCCAGAAAGCCTGGCGCCAGATATGCGTAGATTCATACCACGCCCGATCACGCCGCACAACCTTATTATGATACTTCAAGAGACCCCATGGTATTGTCTCCTGAAGAGTCCAGCCCTCCTTTTTAACATCCTCGTATTCGTAAACTAGATTACCATCGTCATTGCCCCATAAATAAACATTCCCTGTCATCTTACATCCTGATAAATCTACAACCTCCAGACCCGGTCTCTTCGAAACGAGCTCACATTCTACATATTCACACTCGTCAATGTCAGCGACTTCCATTTGAATCTGCATCTGAACCCAATAATCAAACGGAATATCACCACCGACTTTCCGTGTATACGGACACTTGATTTCAATAAGACGACCAAGTTTCTCTTTGTGCGGACATTTTACAATGAGTCCATCGGGGCTCGCAGCCAAGAATGGATCCGTCGCGTGAATCAGACGACCCATTTCCTTAATCTCCGCCGACCACTTCTTGAAGATAATCTGCTTGACGACCGGCTCAAATCGCACACCCCATGTCATCGGTCCAATCTCATCACTTCGTAAAGCCGAAGGACGCGAATGTGGAGCCGGCGGCACGGGATTCGCTTTCGCCTGTACTAAAGCTGCGCGACCACGCGCAGATCCAAAAAGCGTAGAGAACTCACTTGCCGTTAAAACAGTAAGAGCCTGTGCATACCATGCTGGTGTTCTCTGCTCAATTTGAGGGCGTGCGCATAAGGATGTAATCATAGACTCGCGCTCATCGCTTGTTTTCCTAGTCCACTCCGGATTAATAGCATGCTCCAAGAATTGTTCATAAGCATTATGTACAAATTCGCAGAGTTTCTCTGCCTTCTTTTTCTTTGCTTCGCTGAGTTCCGACTCTCGAAGACTATACTGTAACAATGAATAGCTATCAGTAAAACAGCTCGTAAAGAGTGTGGGATGATCACCATAAGGTAAAATATCAGTTGATGTTTTTACAAATTCGCATACAGGTTTAAACATGTCATGATACTCGCTGAACATTCCGACCGTTCAAGTTTTACCTACCTTATTATAGAATTAGAGTTTAGATTCTTTATCTTTCTCTGTCAGATCTGTCGAATTTGGTCTGCGTCTAAATGTCACGGCATTTCTGCGGTCTAGAAGCTGAAAGAGAGTCTCTCCAGCACTATTTCTATGCGTAACTAGACCCTTGATCTCCTTGATCTTCTCCTCTTCCATATCGTACACAACAGCGGTTTTACTATTCAAAAGTTTCTTCTCCAAGCTCTTGTTCAAAAGAACAAACAGATTATTCTTTTCCTGCTCGGACAAATGTAGACGCTTTGCCTCCTCATCACTAAAGAGACGGAGCCTATTCATGCGAAGACCACGCTCTAATCTGTGCCACGGTCTCCTAAATGCAGACTCCGTTTCCTTTTGTAAAAAATTCATGAGCGGCGTGAATACAGTATTTCCACTGATATCATCCTGTGTTCGTTTTACTGTCTTATTACGGGTGGAGCTCATCACTTATACATTGTTATCGTGCTAAGTCTTAAGACTCAGAAGACTTGAAAATAAAGACTGCGGGGTCAAAGACGATCCTTCAAATATAGTCTCGATATGTTGTGAATGAAACCATGACTTGTTGGAAGTGGTGTCAAGACATAAATGAAATGTTCTCCAGCAGTCTTCTTTTTTAGTTTCTGTCCATACGTAAAAACTGTTCATATTTGTCTTTGCCTCATCGATTTTAGCATAGACTATATTGTCAGACTTGTAGAGACTCTCAACTACGAATCCGTTTTCGCTAAGAGTTTGTTCTGGGTTTTCGCCTTGGCTGAGATCCAATAAACCTTTGCCACCATTTGTAAGAAATACTGAAAATTTGTAGATTGTCAGTGTATCTGTTTGTTTTTTCCTCAAAATATAGGGTACGAGTTTTGACGGGTACATTCTCTTAAAAAAGAGTGTTCAAGATAGTTTAGATAGATGCAACCTTTCCCATTACAATACGAACCCGCGGTACCTTTACCACAAATGGTTTTGAGAACTCGGCGAGAAGTGTCGACGCGTGATGCTGTAAATGCTCGGCAGTTTGAATACTGGCAGACTGATGCGCCCTATTTAGAATTTAATCGCCCGGATTTGGCAGGCGGGGCGTTTTTTGGTGATATGAATCCAATTGCGAGCCGTAATACATTGAGCGCGCCGTATAAGCAGAATCCAACGATGGTCGCTGGGAAGGACGATTTTACACAGAATCCATATTTTGAAAATTATTCACCGTCTCATGATGCCCGTAACGCAATTAGGGAATTGCGGTCGGCGATTACTGAAGATAAGGAGGATCGTGGAATCCGTGAATCGAAGCGAATTTTACAGCGTGGTTTTCAAAGTACATGGGTTTCACCCGAAGTTATTGAAAAGAAGAACATTACAACGCTGAAGGCGTATGAAGAACTTAAGCCAGCGTTTGATGACCCTAGTGCAAAATATCGGAAGAATTAATCGAATCGCATCTCAATCTCAAGAGTATGTTTCTGCATCAGTTTCGCAGACACTTGCTCTTTATTCACAAGGCGCCTGCGGGTCGTTGATCTCTGTGTGCTTGTTGTCTGCTGCGACTGCTGCGACTGCTGTGACGATGCTGTTGTCGTTGTGTTTGTAGGCGTGGTCTTCCGGAGTTTGGCATTCTCGCGCATTTGCGAATTCATTTCAGCCTCTACGGTTGCCGTATTCAGGCGTAGGTAATCGAGAACTCCTTTTTCTAGAGCCCATCGGAAGAAGTTGAGTTTTCCTACGGTTGTTAAGAAGGACGGTTGACCGGGAACTTGGAAGTAGATTCGCTCACGGCGACAGAAGGGATCAAAGAGCTTTTTGCTATAGGCTTTGAGCTGACTCTTGTAATTCGTGTAGACGAGAAACTCTTGTCCTTCAAAGATGTAGGCTGTATTGTGTGCCTTTGCATAGTTTGTGACAAACCAGTCAATGAGTCGGAGGGAGAGAGCAGATGTGCCGAGTAGAATGGGGAGAATCTCGTTGATGTCTGTGCGCTGCGCATAGAAGCGCTGGAGACTATGTACAATGAGTTCTTGCTTGCAGTGGATCTTTCTACGGCGAGTTTGGGGGTCGGGGTCAAAACGAATCATGTTTCCAGGGCTTGCGACGTCGGTCATCTATTTATAGAGGAAAACTGTAACAATTGCTTAGGTGTCCTCTAAGTAGGATGGGAGATCAAGCGCCTCCGAATTTTAATCCAAGTGTAAGTTTATTGAGTGGCGGTGAAAGTGTTCCAATTACAGCAGTTCAGGGTGGCGGTAGTCTCGCTGACGTATCTATGCTCAGCGGTGGTGAAGCGGCTATAATACAACCGGTTAAGGGTGGGGCTGGTATTTTAAAAAGGGCAGGTCAAGCTATCAAGAAGCGGTTGGGATTTAAAAGTAATAACAAATTGGAAATTGTTAAAGAAGTTAACATGTCTAAGGAGGCTATGAATGCTAGAAAAGGACCGCCCGAAAAAACACAGGCTGAAGTTGAAGCAAATCGTAATGAAGAGAGAAAGAATGAAGGCGATGAAGATGAAGATGAAAATGAAAATGAAGGCGATGAAGATGAAGGAGATGAAAATGAAGGAGATGAAAATGATAATGAAGAAGACGAAGATGAAGATGAAGAGGAAAATGAAGATGAAGAATCACTTGTTGGTTCATCAGATGAAGAACCAAAGGATATAAAAATTAGTATTGATGGACTTTTTTTTGAAATACGTTCTTATAATCCAGCCACATCTCGTGAATGGGAAGATGGTGAATATAGTGAAGGTGAAAAAAAATTTAAAGATGCTCTTGAACTTACAGATGAACTTTTAAAACAAACATTTGGTGAAGGCTGGAAGGGTGAATTTGCCAAGTTTTTAAAAAATATTGGTCATTCAGCGTGTTTTAAAGACTCTGTTTTATTAACTAAAGCGGAATGCGAAGATACCCGTATTTTTACACAGAAAGTTCATTTGAAACTTTATGAAAATATATTGAAGAAATTTGATGAAGAGAATGACACTTCAAATAGTAATAGTACCGACGCTCTTCAAAATGAAGATAGGGAACTGCAAGAAAATGAAAGTGAAAATGAACAAGAGGGTGGCAGAAGACAGGATCAGGATCAACAGCAACAGCGACAGCGACAGCGACAGCGACAGCGACAGCGACTACCAAGTATAGGTGGATTTAAATCATTACATTTATAAGAAAATGTCAACACTGCAACAAATTGCTAAAGCTAGTAGACTTGCGGAACGCGAATCTAATAGAGAAAAATTACACCAACGGCAAGTTGCAAATGGTATTGCCAAAGCAGAAAGAAGAGCGCGTAGTCTTCCCATAAGCACTTTGCCGCAATTAGATCAAGTCCAAACAACTCCCGGTTCCCTAAATCAAGAATTAATACCTCTTAGAAAAAATAACGCGTCTAATCAGAATAAAATGGCAAGTCTTCCAGTTACAGAAGTGCCGCTTGCGCCTCCTTCAACTCCTGTCGCTGTCCCTACGGGAGTTGCGAAGGGAGTTAGTGCCAATAATCTAGCTCAGGGTCTAGGTTTAGTTGCTGTAAACCGTGCTGCTGAGAATGCCCCTGCAAATAAGCAGAAACAATTGCTTAATAATTTAAAAAACAAAATAAATGAAGCCAATCGTGCGTTTCCTGATTCTATCAAATTTTGTAATAAAAATGTCCCTTCAGCTTTATGCGAGCAATACATTTTAACAAGAATGGGTATGTTTAGAAAACTAACAATGAAAGCAAGTAATATTGCCAAGAAGGCAGCGTCAATTGCTGTAACAGCTGTTGGAACAGTTGGAGGTTATCTAGTAAAATTAGAACAAGCTGCTGCGGCTACAGCGACGGCGGCTGCAAAGGCGGCGTCTGGAGCAATTGTAGCTGGCGGTAAAGAAGCACTAGCCTTAGCGAAGGCTGCTGAAAGAACAGTTGAAGGACTAGTGGTAGCTATAGCCAAAGAATTAACATTATCAGAGGAACATAGAAGACAATTAGAAGCTAAAATTGCTGAATTAAAAGAACTCATTAGAAACCTAAAGTTACCTGAATTATCTCTTGATATTGTAAAAACTCTTACAGAAATAAGAAGATGTGTAGGTGAAATACTAGAAATATTAAAAACTGGTGCTTATATTTTACTAATGCCTCTTGGTTTACTTGTACCCAGATTTGATTATTTCTTAAAGAAGGATCCTCTTACAGGAAATACAAAATTTACAAGAAACCTTAAAAGTATTAAGAAGAGATTTGGAAATTTTGGAAGAAAAGTAGGAACTTTTGGAAGAAGTCTAAAATCTCGTGCTATTCTTGCTGGTCTTGCTGCAAAGAAGGCAATAAGTGGATCTTTTGCTCAGATGAAGGCAACGATGGAACGACTTTCAGGTGTTGAGCAGGCACGTCTAGTTAAAAAACTCATGGAACAGGTCGCTAAGTTAGAGGCACAGGGTAGCAGTGACCGAGGGGCGATGATGAGGTTACAAGATGCCATTGCGGCTGTTTCACCTGAGGTTGTTGCGCAGGCGACGGTTGCTGCTACACCTGAGGAGCAGGCGGCGATAAATGCTGCAATGAGGGCATCAGCACCGCGCACATTTGCACGTGGAGAGTCAGAGACAGGGAATGCTCACTCAAATGCTGTAACAAGAAGCGTACCCAGCTTTGGTATGAGTACTACAGGAAGGTTAAATGCGTTACGTGAAATAGGGTCTCCTAATCGGAGAAATTCTGTTACACAGTCAACTGTTGGAGTTAGCAACTCATTAATGAATAAGCAAGCACTTGCGAATGCTGCAGCTGCACGGAAAGCTAAGTACGGTAATGCGATTGCTGCCGCAGAGGCAGCGAACGTGCCTGCGGCGCTCCGTAGCAGCAGCGGCACCACACCGAACTTGACCCAGACCACGCTCGCCCCCGGGCAATCAATGTCTTTATTTGAAGGCGGAAGCAAGCGCTCAAGAAAGAACCGCTCAAGAAAGAATCGCAAGGCTAGTCGCAAGAATCGCAAGAACCGCAAGGGCAGCCGCAAGCATTAAATAACTAACGATATAAACAATTAATACATGTAATAAAATTACTTGTATTAATCGATATTCAATCTAACGTACCAAGCGAACATTCCCCGCCTTTCGCACAAGCAGATCCATGGTAAACAAAATGAAGAGACCACTCATTACAAACAGAACCACCTCCGTGTTTGCGTTCTCACTCTTCCTATTTTCCAGGTCATCTAAGCGTGCGAAAATTTTATCCAGTTTTTTTATTACGTCGCGCCCATCTTCAGGTGAGGGTTGTACTTGTGCTGGTCTAGAGGTCACCTTTTGAAAGAACGCTGTAGAGCCGCCGCTTGTCATCGGTTTCCACATCATGTTGGTGTTGATGTCCTCGGTAGGCAAGCCAGTCGCTTTCGCTAGTCCTTTCGCACTAAACGTCTGTGTAAAATCCGGCGACAGCTTATATCCCGGATCATCACCAATGACATTGGTAAATGATGCGAAACCCTCAGTCGTATCATCATCCTCATTTGCGCCAAAGAAAGCAGGCGGCTTTCCCTTGTCCAGCTTCGTAGGACCCGCAATATGTCTATTTGGCTTATTTTCTCCCCCGTCCTGTACTTTACTCAGCGATGAGAGCAACTCTTCGTATTCCTTACCACTATCCAAAAACGGCTCCGCCTGCGGAGCATCTACCGGAGAATGCTCTCTCAGTCCAGTCTTCTCATTAACCGGTGACACCTCTTCCATGCGTATTTGAGCAGGACGGTCGGGGTCAGTTACAGGCGACTGTGACTGCAAAAACGTCTGCGCAGGACCTTTACACTTCTTAGCTTTTCTCCGTTCCTCTTTTCTAGCGCTCGACTTCGTTTGAAAATCTGGAAATGCGTCTTCAAGTGTACAAAATTCCATAGTCCTCCGGACCTTCCCTGCTCTTTCTGGCAAAATGTTTTGAGCGCCAGGAGCAGATGAAACAGCAAGTTCAGTCGGGTGGTTTCCAAGTACATCTTGCGGATCTCTTACAAAAGTACGGTTCTCCGCTAGAAATATTACTCTTTGTCTTACTTTTTCTAGGAATTGTGTTCATGTCTAAGTTGCCCGCTGACATAGCAAAGCAGTCAGACACAACTCTCGGTCGTCTACTGTTAGTCGGTGCTACGTACTTTATGGTCGAGAGATACGGCTGGGGTCTCGGACTCGTCTTTGCGCTCTTTGTCGGTCTCTTGATCGGTGCCGGAAGCAGCAAAACAGTCAAGGAAGGATTCAATACAGATGTGCGTGTCATACCCAAAGAAAACAAGTGGCTCATAGAGCGGATCCTACATGAAAATCCCACACTCATTGAGGAGGATAACGTCAAAACACAGGCGGTGCAGGACTATTCTGGTAAATATTCCGGAAGTGTTCAAAATAGCTCTGTTTCCACATAGTAGATAGAGCGTAATGGACCACCAAAAAATAGACACAATCCTCTGTGTAGTTGTTACGGCAGTCTTTTTCATCTGGAATGTATTCGAAGGTGCTATCTTTGAATCTCCTTACAGCATTGGACTTGTAAAACTTTATGCCTATCCTATCTGGCGTCTAGCGATTGTCCTCCTCGTCTTTATGGCGGCATCCTGGAGTCCCTATGTAGCCTCCATGGTTGCTCTGACAGCTTTCTTCTATTTTGAAGATCTCCATAAACTAACTCAAACCTGGATAGAGTAATGGCGACTATGCCCCCGGTTCTTGCTGCCGCAGCAATAGGACCTCTAAATCCGCTTGAAGGTCTTATTATGGGCATTAACACAAATCCTTATTTCATTGGACTCATGATGCTTCTCTTAAATTTGGGTGGTCGCTTCCTAGGAATGGAAATGTCAAAAGAACAGGAAAAATTCTTCCAGCATCCATGGATCAGGCGCTGCCTAATCTTTACAGTGCTGTTTGTTGCAACGCGCAACATTATTGTGGCGCTTATCATGACGGTCTTCGTTGTTCTTATTATGACCGTTCTCTTGAATGAAAACAGTACATTCTACCTGGGAACGCCTCCAGCTGTTGAAAAAACCAAGGAGGGACAGATCGGCTTATCCCCTGAGGAACAGGATATTCTGAGAAAACTCATGGAGAAGCAGGCGCGCGTACAGCCGAAAGAGGAGCCGTCAAAGCAAAAAGAGCCTTTCACGGCAGAACTTATTTATATGCAGAACCTGCAAAAGATAAACTCTTAGATCTTGGGGTGTTTTCTTGTATTTCTTCGTTTTCCGCCCTTTCTTTCAAAGGGTGGAAAACCAAGCCCAGCACGGACTAAATTCATAAGATCAATAACATCTCTATCTGTCATCGAGCCTATCTTCACACCCTTTCCAAAAAAATCAACATCTCCTCTGAGCGCAGCTTTTCGCATTTTTGTGCCAGACATTTTGCTCGGATCATTCGATGACTCGTTTTCAAGATTTCGTTCGCCTGCAGAAACAACTGTTACTGAATCGTTGGCTCGGCTAAATGATTTGCCGAAACTTTCCACGCGATCACTTCCAACGACCATAATTACTTTTGTATATCCAGCATCAAACAGTTTTTGAAAGACAGAAGGAACTGTTCTACAGTCGCCCTTGGTTGTATTGATAAAACGAATATCTCTTTCTTCACTGGGGTACATTTTATTCAAATATGTCATCTTTACATCAACTGTAAGCGGATTTTCATTATTTCCCGTAGATGTAAAATTTCCCGCTTTTTTCATATTTCTCGTAATTGCTTGTACATTTTTATGTCCAGCGTAATTTTGTTTACTTGAAACGAAAATATATCCATCTCCACTATTTTCCCTAGCAATTCTTGAAACAGCATCAATTAGTACTTTATGACCACTTGTCGGGGGTTGAAAACGTCCAAATGTGAAGACAGCAATTGGAGATTTTATTATATTTACCGAATTATTCTTACTCATTCACTACCTATTTATTAAACTTATTTTTACAAACCCTGTAAAGTGATTGTATTGCCGACAGGTTGTCTGCGTCTGCGACCACGACCGCCACCTCTACTTGATTCCGTTGTGCTGCCGAGATCACCGCTGTGTACACTCTCCATCTCAGCCACGATCTGGACTGCTGGCTGATTCATGGCGGGCGGCGCACCCATTGACATAGGGGGAGGCTCGAAGTTGCCGACCGCCTCGGCGCGGCGCACCTCTTCGAATGTCTTCAAGATATCATCCACGCCACTCGGTCCGCGCATCTCTCGCCTGGCTGTGCGCGGCGGCTCAACGGACGCGATGTTCTGCGGTGTTAGAGGCTGCGGTGTCGCTGCGCCTTGCTGCTTGGAGCTACCGAAGAAGGCGCCGGTCGGACCCTGTTGCTGCATCGGTTGCGGGGCTAAGCCAGGTCCAGGCGGCTGCTGTTGCTGCTGACCCATCGCCATGCCCATGAAGTTACCGAAACCAGAGCCAGCCTCCGCCGCTGCTGCCGCCGCAAACTGGCGCGCAAGATCCGGATTATTCTTCAAGACATTGTCCATGCCCTGTCCAAGACGCTGACGCATGAAGGTGTTGCTAACGTGGCACATGAAGCCTGAGCCGGCGAGCGCAAAGACGAGGCGCGCTTCCGCCGGCATCTTTCCTCTATCCTTATACTTATCATAGAGCTCCTCAAAGATCTCATCGAAATCCTCTACGTTCTCGTGTACAGACTCGGACCAGCCCTCGAGGTTGAGGTCAAAGGGGTCAAACCGATTGTTCATCCACTCCATACCCGTCACGACGCCCATGAGCGCCTGTCTTTGAAAACGGAGAGAGCCCTCCAGGTTGCGCGCATCTACAAGGCGATTGAATTCCTGCTTGATCTCATCCAGATTATTGTCCATTGTGAATCGCTTCGAAACAGGAAATCCCTTTTGCTCCAGGCGCTGGAGCTTATTCAAGTATTCGATCTTCTCCTTTTTCTCCTCCTCGGGGTTCCTGTGAACCTGCGCCGGCGTCAAGCTGATACCAGGACCCGATGCACTCTGTGAATTGCTGTAAATACCCTGTTCCTTATTTATCTGTATATTAGCACCCATGGTGCTAGGGTCCATATTTAGCGTGATCGTGTCGAGATTTTCCAAGGGCGACAATTCAATTTCAGACATTTGCTGTGAATCCATCGGCACCTGAACCTGCTGCGGTGCACTGTATGACGATGATGATGAAATTTCCCGAGGACCAATTGAAATTTTTGACTGGTTCGCTAACATATTTAAACCAAGAATGTCGGAGTTATCCGTTATATCTATAACATTACCTACATCGCCGCTTAGGTTGAAATCTGGACCACCAAATGTCCGTGAAACATCTTCCATTTCCTGAATCGTTACACCGCGCCCAGACATTTCTCTTCTTCGCTTGTCTTTTCACAGTTCTTTTAAATAGTACTATTACGCAGAATACCCCGTATTTGACCATTTCCTTCAATGATGAAAAAGGATAAGTCGGAGCGTATGATTTTTTGATTCTTACGTGATAAATAAATAGCAAGGCACGCCTCACCTTCAGGTGTTTCATTCTCAGATACCCATCCTATAAATGTATCACAGTACGTATTCATACAATCGGGTGTTCCGTATGCGAGCCAGTCGCAGACATGCTTATCGTCACCATCATTCCACGGTCCATCGCAATTAGTGGTTTTAGTTGATCTAGGAATCACTAGAAACGACGCCTCAGCCGGTAAATGTTTCAAGAGTGGTTCATTTACAATACAGTCGGTTCTATAGCGAATCACGAGATCATATTTGCTGTTAGTTTTCATTTCATATATCTTTCGTAAATGATTTGCCATGAAAATGGAATAATACATATGTACAAATCTATTTTTATCTTTCAATACGGAGACTTCATCTGGTTCTTGAAATAGGTAGGACGTCGGTTTAAACAAATTTACGCCATCGGCATTTGAAAAGACTGCCATTGTCTTATGCCAGTCGCCGCGTCCTTCGAATGGATATGTACCCAGCGACGTTTCATCACGCTTCCAACAATGTACAAAGACATCAACGGCATAGCCTCGCCGTTCTAGATCTTGTAAAATATTTTGTTCATAATAATCCTTCATAAGATGAAGACAACGAAATTCTCCGGAAATTTGTATTGCGGCTTTTGGCATTTTCTAAAGTCCTCGGACAAAGAAGGCGGATGAGTTTTAGCGCGGCGGGTATATTATTTCAAGATGACACTAAATTCCTTAGTGGATGGAATCCGTCAATAGACTCGTGGAGCGGGTTTGGCGGGAAACGACGAGGATTCGAGACATCAATCGAGACGGCAATTCGAGAAACTGTAGAAGAAATATTTCAAGTTAATCCGGACACCAATGATATTAGTGCACTGGAAGAACAGTTAAGTCCATTTGATTTTAAGCAAAATGGCGATTACGTTGTATTTTTCATGAATGTGTCAAGTTTATTTCAGATATCCCTTTTTTTAGAAAAAAAAGGATATCGGAGCCCATTGTATGATTCTTTCCCCACAACTGTAACTGATTTTATAGAGAAGCGTAAAATTCCTGAACAACACGAGTATGAAATTAGCCACCTCTGTTTACTGAACGCGGACTTTGTAGGCAAGATTGACCGTTATTTTAAATCCGATTTACGCTTATGTTAAACTTTAAATGGAATTTCACTGAATGAATAGATATAATCATTAAACAGCTGTTTTACAAAGAAAAATGATATTTGGTCTTGAATGCCACATTCTTGTATATGTTGATACCATGTAGTATTAATTTCTTTTATTTTTTCATGCTTCATATTTCTTATTAAAAATCCACACTGACAATGATAGTCTGTTATAATAGATAATCCTTTATATGTTTGATTATTTATATAGTTTATATATTTTTCACTTTCTAATTTATATCTTTCTTGCCACATGCTTAAACTATATTCATCCCAAACATTTATATTATCACCTTTTAAAAAGATATGCTTTCGTAATAAAAGAGCATAGTTTTGCTCTATAAAATATTTTTTAATATAGTCTTCTACAAATGTTTCATTAATTTCTTCTATTTTACTATCTAAAAAACATAAATATGAATAATTCTGTAATTCTTTATATTCGTTGGGTAATAATTTAATATGTTTCCCTGTCATACAACTTTCAATAACATCATCAGTTGTAGGCTTTTTATCGTAAATAGCGATCCATTTTGTATCTTTTAATTTTACCATCATCAAATGATTATTTGTATAGTAATAACAATTATACTTTAATGAAGGTAATTCTGGTATTAGAAATGAATTGTTTGTATCACTGCCATAAAAACATGTATAAAATGCTAAATCCAGTTTTTTTTCTAAGTAAAAAATATGTTCAATGTTATAACCTGTAAGTGTGTTTACAGATTCTAATTTGTATTTTATATTATACGATGTAAAGATCTTAATTAATTCATTTTTATTAAATGATAAATCAGGAACATCGACTCCATGTTGTAAATTATGCGCTATTTCTTTTGTCTCATTCTCGCTAAAAGGTGTGAATAAAACTAAACACATCTTTTTATTAAATGATTTACATGCATTATTTAATATATTTTTCCATTCATAATTATGTTCTAATATATGCCTCATAAATATCCCTTCAACTTTTGAAGTATATTGAGTCAAATCTGCTTTAATATCTGAGAATGGTGTTATTGAACCATCTATACCAATATATTTGTTGGCATTTTCATTAGTAAAAAAACGTTTAAATCCACCTGTTCCGCAACCCCAATCCTCAATATTACTACAATCCTTTAAAAAATCATATCCTAATTGATAAGTAACTGTATCACTATAACGAAACGAACCAATATCTTCTTTTTTTAAATCCTTATACCAGCTATTCCATTTATCCATTCTGTACTTATAAATATATAAACGAGTTCTTTATGTTAAAGCATTAATACACATACAAAATGCGTCTGTTAAGTCGTTCTGTTTTGTATGTTTCTCGAGAAATGTTTTCCATGTGGCGGCGTCCTTGACTGTGGTTCCTCCAAGGAGCTGCTTTGCGGCAAACTCGGACCCCTGCTTTCTCTCTTTGTAGCCGGCATCACCCGCTTGTACACCCTTAACTTTCATGCCTGCGTGTATGAGTCTAAGTTGAGGACACTGTTGTCCAGGCAACGTAGGTTGCAAAAGATCCCGCAGTGTCGCAAACAGCAACATCTGTACAGACTTCATTGTAGGATTTTTCAAGACTGGCTGATTCTCCAAATGTATAGCGTTCGCTTGTGCAAAGAACGCCTTCTTCTCCAAAACCAGTTTTCGTATTCCGTCGTGGAGAACCGAGAGTTCGGTATCGACGGCTTTCTTAACCTTCTTGACTTCGATAGGCAGTGAAAACACAGTAGCAAGTCGTTTCGTGGCATCGTCCTTCGACTTCGGATTAGTAAGACCACGTTGCGCAAAAAGAAGCTTTAGGTCTTTGAGCGCAGGGATCTTCTTGAATGCATTTCCACTGAGATCCCTTAGGGCGGGTTTCTCTGTGGGACAGTGACGACCACACGATAATGTCTCACCACTTGAGTGTGTCGCCTTTGCTGAGCACTTATGGCATGTGACTTTAGCAGCAGGAGTACCATCACTCAAGATATTTACATTTTCCCAGCCGAGGATTTGATATTGGGATCCACTTATATCTGTATTGCGTTTCATAAGACACCACGCCAGATTTTTTATTCCAATATCAAATGATAAGATTGTTAATTCGGGCATCTAGTTTATATACAGTGACGTATTTAGATTGAGGTTCCGATCTCTTTTTCTAAAAGGTCCCAGAACTCTTCTTGAGACATATTTACACTATTGTTATTATTATTGTTATTTGAACTGGCTTGTAATACCATTGTTTTCTTATTGGGAAGACGTCTAGCAATTTGTTCAGCCTGGACGGTCCTTGGTGTTTTCGGTACTGGCACTCTAGGGGGTTTTGACGTGGCAGGAGACGGTGGAGGAGCGCGTGGTGTTTTCCGCGTGCTTTGATTTCGGTTTCGGTTTTTGTTTCTATTTTTGTTTCTACTATTCTTTGCTGAAGCATGAATACGAAGTTTTCGTGCCACAGAATCCATTTACATATTGTTTAGAATTTACACAGAGCTCGCAATAGACCTATTACCTAACGGTCTAAATGTCTGTCCTCTCATTGAATTGCGACCACCTTCAAAGCGTGTTGTTAACTCTGTCTTGGCTTTTGGCGCTCTAAGAAAGCCCTGGTAACTAAATGTGCCAAACAGCTCAGGAGCTTTGTCCAACCGCTCAATGCCCACACCGTTTTTGTCGCCATCCAAATATTCACAGCCCATCGGATAGCATTGAACTGCACCTTCCATAAGAGGAACTACAGTTTTATCAAATCCATAGATGGCGCCCGTATATGTCGCTTGTCTCTCTCTTGAAATATCAATAATTGAATCAGTATTGTGGATTAGCCATTCCTTAGTGGCATACTGTGACCCAGCCTTAACATTTTGACTACATCTTGGTCTATAGTCTGTGACTAGACGACCGTCACTTGCCGTTGAAGCATATCCTGGAAACCGAGTATCTGCTGTAGGAAGAGATGGACGTCCTGCTGGTTGCTGTCTCGGCTCCTGAACAATATTCTGGGCGTAATAATTGGGGTCTGTTGTTTTCCGAAAGAACTTGCTGTCCATTTACCATATCCGTAGAATATTCTTACTCAATAAGTTCAGCGCCATCCATCGCGGAAAGAGTGGACTCGCTGCCAGCCTTGACCTCCTCTTCTAATGGCGCCTGCAAAGGATTCTTCTTAAGTGTATCAATCATCTCCTTGCGTCCCGCGCCCTTCGGAAGAGTCAAGCCGCGCTGCTTCAGAGCCTCCTGTAGCTCCTTCTTTGTTAAAGCCTCGTAGTTTGCATCCATCTTTACACTTTGCTTGGTTTCGACGGTCGCCGTAGGTTCAACTGACGCATTCTGTAGAACGGACTTGTAGAAATCCTCCTCCTTCAGCTCCTCAACCTCCTGCTCCTGTAGCGGCTGCGCATCAGTCGTCGCCTCAACATGCTCTGTCTGATTATCTTCACTACCACCCACAAATCGATTGCCAGAACCAGAACCCATCATTAAAAGTGTATTTTCCGTCGCCATCTTCAAATCCAACAAAATATTTTCAGTCAAACTTATTCTCTTCTCTACCTGTAATAGACGTGTGTACAAATAGAAAAATAGAGAGCCGAGGATAACTGAGAGCACAATTCCCATAGTCAATGTATCACTGATTGTAGCCATTCTCCTTCCAACTTAGGTTTTCCGGGAACTGGGGAATCCGCATTTCTTAAAAACTAAATCTACACTACTGACTTTACAAATTCCCTCATGAAGACTATACTCAAAATGGAGTGTACCGTCGTCTAATCTTTTTGCAGGTGTACAAAGCCTGAGTACATTCATCGGGGCTTTATCAGCAAGAGAAAACACGTGCGTACTTATGATGCTTGTAAGATTCTTCTTTGCCCACACTGATTTGAGAAATATTTCTGCTGTTCTCTCGCCATCGGGAGGATTCGTGCTATGAAACAGCTCATCAAAAATCAGAAATCCCCTACCTTTTCTTTGTAGTGTCTCTGCAGCAAATTGTACTTCTCTTTCAAACAGTGATAAGATACCAGGTGTATCTTCTAAACGTAAACCACTCGCAATCCAATCAAAGGGATCGATAGATGCCTTTGAATTGACCGTGCCAAAAAAGAGACCAAATTTTTGCGCCAGGAACATATTTAGCAAGAGACTGCGCATGAAGGATGATTTACCTCCGCCGTTTGGTCCAGTTAAAATACAATGCTGCTTCCCGTCCTTAAGAAAAACGGAAAAGGGAACGGTATCTTTTTGAAAGGGATTTTTCGCTTCTTTGAAAAGGACAGTTCCTTTCGTATTCCAAGAGACTAGGCGGAGTTCTTCACAGTTGGCTAAACGAAAGAGTACTTCTTTTTCCCCAATATTTTGGAAGGCAATCTTCAAGCGGAAAGGAAGATCCCAGCATTCTGCAAACGATCGCAAGATATCTTTCTCATCAAGATCTGATAGAGGATTTTTCTCCGATTGCCCAGGGTACAATGTTTCTAGAACGTCTCTGATTTGAAGAATAGCTCTACCTTTTTCTTGAAGATCACCATCTATCTTTCTAATATGAAACGCATTTTGGACAGGTTGATACATGGATTGACCGACTGAAATGGCTGTAACAGTCAACTGAATAATTTGTTTGAATTCTATTTTTCCGTCAATACCGAGTGTTTTAAAGAAAATGGTCAGATACTCTGAAAAAGAAATCGGTAGTTTGTATACATGTCTTAAGGCAATATACGGTCCAAAGAAGAATAGGAGAGGCATACAAATAGCTAAAACAGGCATAGCATACTGTTTCCACATGCTCACGAAGAAAATACAGAACGGAATGGTATTAAAGAGTTCAATGGCTTTCCATTTAGAAAAAAGAATTTGTTCAACTGATTCTTTATCAAGTGAACTCGGTTCAAGAATATCTTTCAGTTTTGTTTCAGCTTGTTTTACAATGTCAAATGTTGTGGCGATATCCATAGTTGAACGCTGAAACCGAATTGATTCTTGCTTTTTCTTCAAAATGTTTATATCAGATGTAATTGGTGAATGAAGATCATGTAGGAACTGTTTTTTTCCACATTCTGTCTGGAAATCTAGTGTTTCTATAAGATCAATTGCTCTTGAATCTTTTATCAAATCGTCTAGCATTTATATATGGAGGGTAAATCAAAACAAAATTTGAAACGCGGGCAAATCGGCTTTGTACTAACAACCTAAAAAAATGTCTGTTACATTAAATATGAGTTCTTCGGAGATGTCGCTGGTAAGTGCTGTTCTTGGCTTAAGGAACAAGGCAAGAACAGCACAACCCGGTGTTCAGGAGAAGATTAAGAATTTGAAGGGAATTCTTGATCTGACGGCGATTTTGGTTCCTGATTGGCGCCGTGGGCATGGTACACCGGGACCTGCATCTAATGCGGCATCTGGTGCCAATCCAACTAATTATGGTGGTGCTTACCACAATAAGTTTAGGAGAAACCAGGGTCCTATGCCCTACAAAGGTCCTCCTACGAATACTCCTTCATTTCATAAATCAGTGGATTTAGCTAATCCTAGTATTCCTACTCCACGTCTTCCTCCTGTCCGCTACCAAAGTCGGTTTAAGAACTCAACTGCAGATATTGAGGAGAAGATTCTAAATCGTATTATTCGTCTCAAGCTGAATAAGTTTGGGCAATCAACATACAATGAAATTCGGGAGTTTCTCTTTCAGATTCTCGGTGATGATAAGAATGAGAAGGTTGGAGAATTCGTGCGTGATTTTATGATGATGGTGTTTTCAAAGGCTGCGGCAGAGGAAATCTATTGCCCTCTCTATGCGCAACTCCTTTCAGAGATTGGCAAAAAATATACAATCATCTTTGTGGAGATGGAGATATTGCTCCGTAATTATATGGAAATCTTTGAAGACATTGATTCTACAAAGCTTATTGACACAAAAGAGTCATTTGAGAAGGAAAACATAGAGAAGAAGTATCGGCATGGTTATAGTCAGTTTCTTGCTGAACTTACGGCGCTTGAAATCCTCCCGGTTGAGAGCCTTACAATGATTTTCAAATCTCTCTTTGAACTCATTAACAAGTATGGTAAGGTTAATGAGAAACGCGCGCTTATTGAGGAATATGTAGATTGTATGCTGCGTATGTCTCGTGTTCTAAAGATATCATCTTCGCAGTTCTTTGTTACAATTCGCCGAAAGATCTTTACAGAGAATCAGATTCTTCTGGACACACTGATTAATCTCAGAGATGCAACGTATCCGAGCCTTTCTCCCAAATCTCGCTTTCTCTTGATGGATATTCAGGACATTCTTAAAATTTAATTCTATATTTATAACAGAATGGCTATATTTTCTACCTTATTTTCACCCCTCTCACATTTGTTGCGCGCGGGAAAGAAGTCAGTTGGCGCGGTAACGAACGCGGCAAAGGGCGTTGTTGGCAAGGGGTTAAATGGAGTCAATCGTGTAGGTCGTAGTATCACTAGCGAGATGAATGCGGCGACTAAGGGCTTGTCTAGGGGTCTTACGCGTAAGTCGCGTAAAGGTGGCAGACGCAATACGCGTCGCAATCGCAAAGGCAATAGGCGCTCATAAATGTAAAATTGAGCCCGCCGAGGTGGCTAAGTTTTTTACGGAATACTTGTTCAAATGAAATCAGATATGAAGAGTAGAATGGCAAAAACTAGGAGCGGCGCAAACTCTAGTGGAAATGGCAATAATAAGAAGGATTCCAGCGACGTGAACGATAAGTCTTCCGGTCGCAGGCAACCTCTAAAGAAGTCAGTTAAGCGTAATGCTGCGCAGGATGATGATGACAGTGTAGACAGCAAGGGAAATATCCGTGGACTCATTGCGTCAGAGGAGTCCGAGTCCGAGTATATTTCCGAGTCTGATGCATCGTCTTATGAAGAGGTGAGCGTAAAGAAGAAGAATAAGCATAAGTCCAAGCTAACTGAAAAGAAGTCTTCAAAGAAGTCATTAAAGAAGTTCAAGAAGAAGGTTGTTGAAGAGAGCGAGGATGAATCGGAGGAAGAGGAAACTCCTCGGAAGAAGAACAAGCTTGTTCATCGGAAGAGGAAGGTAGTTGAGGAGGAAGAAGAGGAAGAAGAAGAAGACGATGAGGATGATGCAAGCGAAGCAGAAGAGGACGAAGATGCTGAAGATGAGGAAGACGAGGACGAAGACGACGATGACTACGAGGATGAAGATGATGAACTCAAGATGGGTGGTTTCCAGATCAACATTGGTGGCTTCGGTGGCGATGACTTCGCCGAGCGCTTGATTCCCAAGCGTCACAATATGAAGAAGGAATCAAAGGAGGTTAAGAAGTTTGTAAAGCTCATCAGTGAGCCGTACGAGGCAAACACGATTGACGACCAAATTGATCAGTTCAAGGCTCTTACTTCGGAAAAGCAAACTCAGATTCTTGATACCCTGGAGCGAAAGCCTACGACAGCCGAGGAGTCTCTTATGTTCAAGATCCTTTCCATGAAGCTGCCTGCAGAGACGCATACTATGGTTCTCAGTAAGTACCACAGCCTCCAGACTCTTGATGGAAGCAGTGGTGAGTTCTTCAAGCTGCGTAATTGGCTCGAGAAGCTGACGAGCATTCCTCTCGGCATTTACAAGGATATTCCAATCAAGATCGAGGATGGTCAGGAGACATGCGGCGCCTTCATGCAGAAGGCACGTCGGCATCTGGAGGAGGCGATCTATGGTCAGGAGGAAGCTAAAATGCAGATCCTTCAGTTCATTGCGACCAAGATTGCGAACCCCGGTGGTCGTGGTCTCTCCCTTCTGCTCACTGGTCCACCCGGCATTGGAAAGACAAGTCTTATCAAGAATGGAATTGCGAAGGCGCTCGGTTGGCCCTTCCAGTTTATCAGCCTCGGTGGCGATTCAGATGCGACAACTTACACGGGTCACCAGTTGGTTTATGAGAGCAGCCACTGCGGTAAGATCGTTAATAGTCTAGTAGCCGCGAAGAGCATGAGCATGGTTCTCATGTTTGACGAGCTGGACAAGATCAGTGCGACCCCGAAGGGCGAGGAGGTACAGAACCTGCTGATCCACTTGACCGATCCTGTACAGAATGAGGACTTTGAGGATAAGTATTTGTCTGGCGTTCCGATTGATCTGAGCAAGGTCATGTTTGTCTTCAGTGGTAACGACTTGAATAAGATTGATAAGGTTCTCCTAGATCGTATGACTGTGATTGAGCTGGAGGGCTATAATTCCAAGGAGAAGATGGCGATCACGGAGAACTTCCTTCTGCCCTCAGCTCTCAAGGATGTCAATCTCAATGAGAAGGTCGGTATCAGCAAGGAGATCATTGAGCACATCATCCGGGAGCATGCTGGTGATGAGAAGGGTGTCAGGCAATTGAAGCGCTGTATTGAGCAAGTTACACAGAAGGTTAACATGCTTCGCATGTTTAACACGAAGGATCTGCCGTTTCACATCCCGAACTTCAATCTGCCCTTCGTTCTCAAGAAGGAGCATGTAGACTTGTTCCTAAAGAAGAAGAAGCCGATTGATCAGAGTATAGCGCATTTGTACACGTAAATTAAATTAATATATATTAGAGTATGGGTGATTTTTGTAGACCAGTACCACAATCATTCTGGCAAGAATCATTAAGTGGTTCTAAAGCAAATTTTGAATTAAAATTACAGATATATCACAATGGTAAAGCTGAAGGTAATGTAGAAACAATTTCATTACCCTGTTTATATAACTACAACCAAAAAAAATGGAACTACGATGATATTGGTATAAGGGAATTAAAAGAAAATTTATATGAAAGAGGTGTCTTTGGTAATGTTCCTTTTAATTTGATAGTACTTTTTTTTTGTGGTAGGGCATTGATGGAGTATGATGTTAATAGTAAACTTAATGACACGAAATTAAGCAAAATTGGATTTTTAGATAATTTAAGTCAAACTTATCCTTTAGAATACAAGATTTTTTCCTCTGACGCTGATGTTAAAAGAGTATTTGAGTTTAACTGTGGATCTGACGTTCCAAATGCAAACGGTCATTTACCACCCAGACATAAACCATACAGATATTTGAAATCAATGGGAGAAAAATGTTTAAATGGAACGATAATTTACGCTCATGAAATAAATACATCATACTGTAAAAAATTATTCAACGAAAGGCAAGCTACACCTTTACCAGTGCCTTCAAAAGCGCCTTTACAAGCGCCTTTACAAGCGCCAGTAGCGCCAGTAGCGCCAATAATAAGATATTCAAATAAGGCAAAGCAAGAGTTAAACAATATTAATAATCTTATGGCAAGAATAAGAAATCAACAAGCCAAACTCAATCGCTTTATTCAAGTACAGCCCGCTGGACAAGTCGCTGGAAAAAGAAAAACAAAGAGATCAAAAAGAAAAAATCGCAAAACAATGCGTAATCAATACCGTTGATACTTAAAACCATAAAACCATAAAAAAGAAGCAAGATGACTCTTTTTTGTGGAGCGGTCACGCGTAATTTGGAAAAGTCGTTTCCAGTTTTTAAACAAGTTATGTATTCTCTTTTTGGATCTCTCCCGGAACTACAAGTTTTCATTTACGAAAATAATAGTACGGATAAGACAAAGAAACTTCTAGAGGACTGGGCAACCTTAGATAAACGCGTTCACGTGAAATGCGAAGACTTTTCTAAGGAGTTTCTCTTAGAACAAGGATATGCACGAACCTATGACAATTTACCTTGCCGGATGGAATCCATTTCGACGGCTCGGAATAAACTTATGGAATGGATGGAGTCTTGGGGGATGGGTGTCGGGGAAGACGATTTGACCATTTTCATCGATCCGGACATCCCCACAGCGTTTCCTCTAGATTGCCTCGTCTCTCTTTGCCGGTCATTTCCCCAGGGAGCACACGCCTTTTTCGCCAACGGACTCTCTGGAAATATGAAATATTATGATGCGTATGCCTATCGGGATACACAGCATCCATTTGGTGCTGAGCTGCTGGGGGAGGAGATCTTTGACTTCAAGTACAAGAGTGTTATAGTACAAATTCCTTTCGATGCGCAGCCGATACCAGTGTTATCGGCATTCGGTGGACTCGGTATTTATAAGAGTAGTTGTATACGTGGCTTACGATACAGCGCAATACCAACACAGGATTTACATATACTGAATCAAAGGATTATGAAGGAAAATCCAGATCATCTCTATGTCAAGAAAGTCAAGGAGAAGCCAACAACACACATACAGGGCGCCAGCCAAGGCATTTATCTTTTTGATAAGGAACTCTTCTACAGAAACTGTTCTGGGTACAATTTCCCCGTTTTGTGCGAACATGTACCGTTTCACGCGGCTATGATTGCGCGTGGTTACGATAAACTGTTTGTTCTTCCGCCACTACTCTATATCTCCGACCATTGATGATTAACCCCGTAAAATATACTTGCGGATTGGCGGGAATGCTGTAATGATCAAAATAAAGAAAGCAATCCAATTAACCATTTCAAAACTACTGTGTGGAACAATGTCACTATATGTTGTTTGAACAGTATGAGAGAGAAGAAGTGTAATAACACTAAGCACAAGAAATAAATAGATTACTGTGCTTCGACTAAACATCTTTCTTTATTTATATATTTTAAATGAAATATGAAAGTAGAATGAGCACGGTTATCGTCTATCCATCACTTCTAGAGGCTATACAAAACACAGCAAATCAAAGTCAGTCAAAGCCACTTCTTATGCGTCTTCTATCAATTGGATTCTATATCATACATCTTATCATGGGTTTTGTTTATTGTTATGCTATTCTATTTTCTACAAATCCCTACACGCTTTTGCTTGTAACGATTGCGCTCTTCATTTTACTGGAAGTGTGTAATCGGTTTCACGGTTGTATATTTTCAAACTATGAAAATATTAATGGTGATATGTTCCCGTCATTTAGCCAGAGTGCGTGCGCGATTTTTCAGCAGGTAGATAAATGTAGTGAAACAACACACTATGAGAGTTATATCTTATCAACTGGAATTGTCTTGTCTTTCCTAAAGATATTTTTGCTTTTTTACCAGAATAAGAGTTCAGGAAATAAGTTTCGTCTGAGTTTGAAGTAATTTGAGGAGAAAAAAGATAATAACGCCATTTTTGATTTTATCATTTTCGTCGTTGTTTTCTTCTGTTTTCAGAGTTCCGAACAAAATATCAATATAGGGCGGTCCGTAATTATAGTCTTTTTCTACATGGTGAATCTTATGTTCTTTGGAATCGCCGAGCGATAGATTGAGAACGTGGACGGATGAGTACCAGAGTCCAATGAACGCAATTAACGTGTTCGAAATGAGGTCAAGCTTGAGCGCATACTGCGCCAACGCAAGTAGAGCAAACCAAGACAGGTCGCAGAAAAACTCGCAAAACAATTCTAAGGGTCTTGGAAGTCCAAGATTCTTGTCGTGATGCGAGTACATATGATAATTTAGCAACCCGCTAGGTAAGTTGTGCATTAAACGATGAATTCCATAGACATAGAAGTTGAGCGCTGTTATTTGTAAGGCGATCGATAGAAGACCGTACTTGGGGTAGATTAGAAAAACAGCCAGTAAGTAAGAGATAATAAGTATAATAAAGTAAGAATGTAAATATTTCATTGTATAATGAGAATAATTCATATCTTTTCTTTCGGCGGTTTGCGACATCTACTTACAGCTTATACTTTTGACTCGGGTTTGGGTGTTGTGGCGGCTTTGATTTCTAGTTGGGAGCCGCGGCGTGATGGACGGCGTTCAACTTGTGAGGGGCGACGATGTATCTTTTCTGTTTCTTTTGATTTTTTGGGTCTGCGAGTAATAATACATCCAAAATAACAGCAGCCTATGAATGCAATAATACTCATACTAATGCCGACGCCGACGCCAATTTTGTCCCCTTCAGAGAGACCTTTGTCTACAGTTTTAGATGTAGCTGTGATATTAGTTGTATTCGTGTAGTTTGTGAGGAGGAGTATCAATGTTGGAGTTGAGGTTGCTGTCGCTGTCGTAAGAGCAGAAGAAGAAGACAATGCACTTGCAGTCGGACTCACAGTCGCGTCGGTTGTGCCTGTTACACTATGACTGGCACTAGCGCTAGCAGTGCCACTAGCGCTAGCACTGCCACTTGCGCTAGCACTGCCACTTGCGGTTTTGGTTGTGGTAACGGTCGCATCGGCTGTGACCGTTGCAGATGCACTTGCACTTGCACTTGGAGCACCACCAGTAACAATGAGAGGGCAACAGAATTGGTCTGTCGTAGAATAAAGTCCAGCGGCATAAATACAGCCATAACTCGCTCCCCGCAGATTACAATTCGGTCCATTGATAATTTCCCAGCTTGTTGCGGTCGTGGAGCAGAATTGCGCGGCATTCGCCTGAATAAACGAGCAATCGGGATTTCCTTGATTTGCAGGACATCCTGATGATGTGTGAGTGAGTTGCGCAAAGGAAGAACAGCCATATTCGGCTGTAGCAAGACCAAAAAACGAGACTAAAATGAGAAGCGGCGCTAACATTTGTTCTACTAGGTAAATTTGAATTCTATTTCATAGAAAAATTAACAAATAAAATGCCTACAACTTTTGTTCTTATGCGTCACGCTGAAGGCACACACAATGTAGATTTCTTCAAGATAGGTGGAAAGGAGCAATGGACTCATCCAATCTATATTGATGCGGAACTAACCGAAAACGGCATCAAACAAGCGGCAGAAGCTGAAGAAACACTAAAGCCTTATGTATTTGAGGCGATTTACTGTTCACCTCTAAGACGAGCACGTGCGACTCTTCTCGGCGCATATCCTGATTCTCTCAATCTACCTGTGATTGTAGATGATCGTGCCATAGAGCAGCCACAGGGATCAAATTCATGTGATAAACGCCTGGAACGCGATATAGTTATTGCAGATTGTCCTCCCAATTGGAATACAGACAATATCGGTATAGAAAATCCATTCTTCCAGGAATATGATAAGTCTCTTGAACATCTACAAAGTTTTACAGAGGATATTCAAAAAGAGCATCCTGATGGAACAGTTCTTGTTGTAGCTCACGGAACATGGATTCATAATTGGCTACTTACGTTCAGGGGACTTAATAGGCACATGCTTAATAACTGCGAGTTCGTTGTTGTTACCCTGTAACATTGTGTCTAACCGATCACGCTCCGCCATAAGTTTCTTAAGTTTATCCTCCGTTTCTCTCGTATTAGCAGTTTTTTCAGGATTCGGCACACAACTTCCCTTACCCCAACGATCAGTCATACACGGCTTCGGCATTTTATTAGACAATAGATTTTAACTGTTTTTCCAGATACTCACGATCGCCGGTAATATTTTCAATTGTATACTGAAACGGAAATCCGAGCAGACTGTATTCTGTCATATCGGGCACAGGCGAAATATGTTGTCCCTGTCTCTTGATCCTCACGCATACAATCTCAGCATCTGGAAAAGACTTTTGTATACAAAAGAGCTCATGTAGATTCCGCCAATCCGAAAACACGATTTTATCTTTATTAATTGAATACTTTATCTGTTGAACAACTTTTTTAGCCCAGACTTGAGGATCCCTAGCTCTCTCTCTTTCCGCCACTTGTATAATATGTTCGCGCAACGTTAAACCCTTTGCAGTCATATATGTTGCCTTTTTTTCTTGATCTGAGCACCAGGCTGTCGGTATAGCAAGAGCAGTTGAAACATTCTCTTTGATGGGATGAGCAAAGGCATATTTTACATAGTTAAAGTTGTGAACGATTAAATCGGCGACAGTATCTTTACCCGAACCTGAAAATCCAGAGAGAAATATAAATTTCATTTACTTAGAGCTTGCTAAGATACAGAAATCAAATTTTCATCCCTAGTAATAGAAATGCAGGGAGATCCTAACTTCGTATATTACCAGAAATTAGCTTACAAAATTGCTATGGCTTTAATTATTGTGGGTGCGCTGAATTGGCTTGTTATTGGCGCGGTCGGCATAAATCCTGTAGAATTTGTCGCGGGGCGTAGAAGCACTCTTACACGCACGATCTATTTGCTTGTAGGTGTGTCGGCGCTCTGTATCATGTTTAATCGTGACACATATCTACCGTTTTTGGGTGAGACATTGGTACCGTGTTCCGTTCTTGATACTCATATTCCGCAGGGCGCGACTCTGGAGGTTCAGGTCCAAGTGGCTCCCGGATCTAAGGTACTGTACTGGGCGGCAGAACCAGCTACAGATCATTTGAAGAATGTAAATAATTGGCAGCAGGCATATCTGAAGTATGAGAACGCGGGTGTGACGGTTGCGAATGAATCGGGCTTAGCTATTCTCAAGGTTCGACCGCCGCAACCCTACACAGTACCGATGAAAGGAAAGTTAGAGCCGCACGTACATTTCCGTGTATGTGGTGGCGCGGATGGTTTCCTCGGGCGTATCAAGACTGTTTTTATAAATGATTGGCACGTTGAAGGATTTGTTGATTATTAACGATTATTTTTCCGTGTTCGGCACCTTATATTTACATTTCTATTGCTTCTTGTTCGTCTACCGCCATGTCCCAATAAAGATCTAGCCGCTAAAGCAGCACCTAACCCGGCTATAAAAGTCCTAAATCTAGATTGAGAATTAGCAATATTTTTATCAGAAAAATAAAAAAACTGTTCTTCTACGCCCGTTTCTCTTATTTGCGTAATTTCTTTTATTCCTTTATTAAGTAGTGTATTCCAAAATTCATCTATATTGCGACTACTAACATAATCTGATTTATGTTTCACGGAGGTTATTCCTCCGCAAAGCGCAGACTCACCTATACCTCTATTTTGGAAAACCCAGTTTACAAAACTCTCACAATTTTCATTTATAACATCATATTGCGGATATGTGCCAAGTGCCCACATTGCTCTTTGTCTTAAATAACGATTTGATGGTTTATTTTCATAGGGAAATATATAGGCAGATTGTCCTAAATTTCTACAACTTTTTAAAAAATCATTAACAGGTCTTATAGAAATATCATTTATACCTAATTTATCTGTTTCATTTATTTTATGTGCCCATTGTTCTATACAATAGTCTCCACCAATATAAATACTATGGTGTGGTTGTCTGCCAACTGAAAGTACTTTTGTTCCAAACATTGCTAAGTGCTGAACTTCATCTTCTCCTAGGTTATTTACAAATAGTTTTTTCCATGGAATACTTGTAAAATTTAGTGTATTTTCATCTTTTCTTTTTATATCTTTTACTAATAATTTTGCAGTAGTATTAATAAGTTTATGATTAAGATCTCTATAATTATCAACAATTTTAACATGAATTGGTTTAGGATTTGTTTGCTGGTCTATTTTTGTATTTATTTGCTCTTCTGTAATTGTCTCTGTTTTTCCATCTTTTATATCTTTAAAACACATGTCGACAGCAAATAAAAATACAATTTCTCCTAGATTTAATAAACATTTCGGTGATAAGATACGAACCTGTGATATACGAACACGGTGTGTATTATACCATGAAAGAGGATCAATTGCTTTTTTAATAAGCATATTTATGGTAGTAATAGGATATTTTAACTTATCTTCCACCTTAATTAATTTCTTAGAAATCAAAACTTCATAGATATTATTTATATTTTCTTTTATATTGAGTTTAATCTCTTCAAATAATTTATGTGCTTTTGTTTTGAGCTCCTTAATTTTTAGAGAATTTATTTCATCTTGTTTTGTTTTAACATATTCATCTAATAAATCTGTATTAATACCAGATTCATTGTTTCGTAATAGTTCGCGCACAATAACAAAATTTGATGTTTCTTCCAGTGCATGTTTTCTTATTCTAGTAAGACCATCTCCTTTAGTTATTGAATAACGTGTAGGTAAAATGGCAGGTTGATCACTATAAGCAAGTACTAAATTACTTTTATCAGAGGATCCTGCTTTACTTGCCACTTGTTTTTCAAACTCATCAAATCCTTTCATATTCATACCGGGCTTTGCTTCTCCAAGCACAAAATGTCGCATGAAAAAACTATGTACTGGTGGTAATATTGTTTTTGCTGTCGAATAGAGTTGAAGGCGAGGGGCATTTGGATCTTTGGACGCCATACTTATTATGTATATTTATTTAAAATTTACAAAAATTGAATTTATCACTTATAATATTTTATAAATGATTGGCACGTTGAAGAATTCGTTGATTATTAAACTACGGAATATTCTAAATATTATAAAAGTATATGATTATATAATGGAAAATATAAGTTATGCATTTTACATAAATTTAGACAAACGCGAGGATCGTCGAAAGCAAATTGAAGAAGAATGTAGACGCATGGAAATAAATATAGAACGGTTTCCTGCAATTGAAAGAAGTGGCGGTATACTAGGTTGTAGTTTATCACACCTCGCTGTATTAAAAAAAGCTAGAGACTTAAATCTTTCAAATGTATTAATTTTTGAAGATGATTTTGAATTTATAGTTAATAAAGAAACATTTACTACACAGCTAAAAACATTTTTTCAGTCTAAAATAGACTACGATGTATTATTTTTATCCTATCATATAAGGGGAGGAACAGAACCAATTAACGAAACGGTTTCACGTAGTGCAGATATACAAAGTGCATCAGGATATATAGTCCATCAAAAGTTCTATGATAAATTAATTGAGAATCTTGAAGAAGGTTATAAATTGTTAGAAGGAACAAACCAATATTCGTTATATGCGAATGATCAGTATTGGAAGAGTCTACAAAAAACGCATAACTTTTTGTATTTTAATACGCGTATTGGAAAACAACGCCCTTCTTTTAGTGATTTATTGCAATGTTATGTAGATTACGGAGTCTAGACACACAGACTACCAAACAAAATTGAAATCAGTCACCACCAACTTGAGTGTAAAATGTTCGACACAAGTGAATTTACGCATGCATTCTTTGAGAAGTCTTCCAAAGAATGGATGAAAGGAAAGAAGCGACAGGGTCACATGATCTATTATATTTGCGAAGCCATACAAAAAAACGGAAAACGCTGTTGTAGAAAAGTACATGACGGACAATTGTGTACACAACATTCAAAAACGAATAAAAAATTGATTAATGTTAACGCTAGATTAGCCGCATAAATGGTTAGTAACGAATCATTGTCTATTGCATTTCTCTGCCTCGCAAGTAACGGCGAGAAAGAGACCTTCCTACATGAGATCAAAGATAAGTACAAGGATTGGTATACTACAACAAATGGTATCTATCTTCAGAACGCAATTCAGCTTCCCAATCATCGCATATCAGAGAAGATTAAATGTCTTCAACTTGCACTTGACCCTGAGAAGCATGGCAATAAGGTCAGAGAAATTATGGCGAATCGTATAGCCGGCGCCGGTTTAAAACAGTCAATAGCACATCTTCATCATGAAGAAGAAGAATAATTAGACCGTTCTATAAAAAAGTATATATGTACTTGATCCGATAGAAGGATGAGGAAGAGGGTGCGTTGAATCATCGTTATAACCGTACCATTTTTGTGTGAGAGGGCTCTCTGCTTGCGCCGTGTAGTGACCACCACCTGCACTACCGTGATGATCTACTGTAGCATACAGTCGGTAGTTTTTTTGACGACTTGGTTCAGGTGAATGTTCAGAAAAGAACTCCTTGAAATTCATTTCATCATTGTGATTGACTGCGACAGGACCATGTGCTTTTCTACCATCTGGTGTAAATCGCTTCACAACGACAAAGAGACAGCGAGGCAGTTTCCAGAGTTTGGTCTTACGTATGGCTGTTGTCCTTAGGGGTTTACAGTGATCACACGCATACTCTGTAATAGTTTCTTCTTCCATTTCCTTCAGAAGAAGCTCCTTAATGCTTGGCGGTGGTTCTCCATGCTTCGGCGGCGCGACTTTCAAGCAATTGAACATTTCCCACGAGGATGTCTTCTTTTGACATCCCTGGCAACACATTTCGCGATGATAGAGACCAAAGAGAATATCGATGAGTGGCGAATAGGATTTCTGAAATTGTTGCTTCCAGGCTTCAAGAGCCTTTTGAATTGTTTCCTCGGATTCATTCTTGGGAGGGTCTCGTAAGATTGTAATATTGACTTCTTCAGCTATGCTTTCATGGAATGAATCTAAGAGAAACATGAGAAATTCATGACTGTCGTGTGCCATACGAAGTTGAAATTGATCAAAGCCGGTATTGCGAACACACTTCGACATATCTTGAAAGAACCCCTCGGGTCTTACAAATGACGGTTTTTTGCCTGCCCATAACATTTTTATAAGATCTACATAAGACTTTGTCATTACAATACTAGGTTTTGCTTGATCTTTGTTCTTGAAAAATTCATCTTGGCGTCCTTCAAAAAAGAAGGATGTCAGATCGGCACTATTGCGTAGGGCTTGGATCACTGAATTCATGTAGCATGTGTTTCCAATATTGGCGAGCCCAACAATTCCTTTGTGTTCTTCAGATTGATCCATACTTTTATTTATAGGGGCGTCATTAAAATTTGAAAGTTTCCTCAGATGTAAGGAGGAATATCCTGATGCCTTTGCATAATCAACCCTACGAGTCTGTCTATGGCGTCGGTCTCTTGGACGACCTTCATAACTATTTTCCGGCTGTGCTTTACGAGCCGTCCTCGTTTCATTCGGTAAGAGACCTCTTGACTTATATTTCCGTAAGGACAAGACGCCGTTTTGATCTTTATTCGAATGCGATGAACTCGTATCACGATACGCCTGTAACTGATGCTGCTGCTCCTGTTGCTCAAGATCAGAGGGTTGCATCAAATCTTCCTAGACATAACTTCACGGGATCTTCTTATGCTGCCACTGCCGCTAGCGCTGCCGCTAGCGCTGCCGCTAGCGCTGCCGCTAGCGCTGTTGCAGCCACAAATCCGACGGCAAATCCATTAAGAAGAAATAATCTACACCTACCTGCCACAACAAATGTGCTTAGCGCACTAATAGCAGGGCTTGCCGATATGAATGAAGTAGATACAAATTCAGTGTATAGAATTCTTTTGACTCCTCCCGTGCCGAGAGTCCCTACGACATTTATGGAACCCGTTGTAATAAGACCAACTCAAGAGCAAATTACACAATCAACGCGCCTCGGGACACCCAATGATCCAACAGAAGTTTGTACAATTTGCCAAGAGACAATTGAAGAAAATCAGCCAGCGCGACTCATTCTTCATTGCGAGCATTGGTTTCACACCAGCTGTATTGACGTCTGGTTTCAACAGGATGTACACTGTCCAGTCTGTAGACATGATATTCGTTCTAGTGGCATTGCCAGTGCCAGTGCCAGTACAAGTGTAAGACGCAGTCGCAGTCGCAGTACAAGTGTTCAGGAATAAAAAAATTGAACATTTAGTCAATATAGAAGTCAGTACTACTATGTGCAACAAATGTTATTGTTTAATATATGATCATATGGCAAGACTATTGCCAAATGATGATATATCAAAAATGTATTACAGAGAAAAAAACGTCAAGCGAATTCTACCAGAACTTGCAGATGAAATGGAGCGACTTATAAAAAAGTATCCAAACTGTTTAAATGACGCATCATTTATCTATTCGGATTTCACGTACATTTCTATTTTGCTAGTTGAAAATAATTTCGTCAAACGATTTGCTGGTCCAAATAAAATAGAAATAAGAAAGCCGACAACAAAAGCAAAAGAGTGGTTTGGTAAAAAATTTCTAGAACTAACAAATTCTTTGCCTCAGATTCATAGTGATCATTCAGGTGGAATAAATACAGAATCATATAAAGTAATCAATGATATGGCGGCTGAAGAGCGTCGACTTAGTTTAGTAGAAAAAAATATGAGTGAACTACGTATAAGAATTCCTACAATACAGATTTGTGTAAGAGATGAATATGATGGGCTTTATAGCTAATTTATAGTGGTATTTTACTCAGATCCTCAGGGAGATCAATAATTTTTGTTGCATAGTGCGACTCAATCTCCTTGATCATTGTTAGCTCATCCGGACCAATCAAGTTGATTGCTACACCCTTACGACCAAACCGACCACTACGACCAATGCGGTGGATGTAATTCTCCTTCTGGCTCGGCAGTTCAAAGTTGATAACCAGAGACACCTGCTGTACATCTATACCGCGTGCCAAGAGATCAGTGCTAATCAAGACACGGCAAGAGCCATTGCGGAATTCAGCCATCCGCCGCTTCCGCTCACCAACCTCCATCTCTCCATGAATGTAGGATACAGGAAACTGCTGCGACCCCATCTTATCAGCCAGCCACTCTACGCGCTGCCGCTTATTACAGTAGATGATCGCCTGATTGATGTTGAGCTGCGAATAAATGTCGCAGAGAGCATCAAACTTCCACTCATCCTTCTGTAGCGGTACAGAGTACTGCTGGATTCCGACCAGTGTGACCTCCTCAGGCGGCACAAGAATACGAACCGGATTACTGAGGAGTTTATTTGCGACCTCAATGACCTCGGGCGGCATTGTCGCACTAAAGAGAGCCACCTGCGTCTCCTTAGGAAAGCCGAGCTCAAGGATACACATGACCTGCTCTCTGAACTTGTTCTCGAGCATCTGATCCGCCTCATCCATGATAAGCACACGAATATTGTTCCTAGGAAGAGCAGCACTTGATCCGTTATATGACTTCCGGTTCATCAAATCATAAATACGACCAGGTGTTCCGATGATAAACTGCGCGCCACTAGAGAGAGCACGCAGATCATGATGTAGTTCCGTGCCACCAACAGCACAGTAGATTGAAATACCCAGATGATGACTGAGCGCCTTGGCTACAGTCTCAATTTGCTGGGCAAGCTCGCGTGTAGGCACCATAACTAACACTTGCGGAACCTTCAAGGAAGGATCCATACGAGATAGGGCACCGATACAGAAAGTTCCAGTCTTTCCAGTACCTGACTGTGCCTGCGCGAGAATATCTCTGCCCTCCTTGACGGGCACAATGCCCTTCTGCTGAATCTGAGAGGGCTTCTCAAATCCATGACCATAAATCCCCCTAAGGAGACCCTCGCTGAGCGACATCTCATCGAATGTCTTAAACAGCTTAATATTAGAAGATTCTTCGATAATAGGTTCCATCGTTGCGTGCATATATGTAAGGAGTACGGGATTCAATTTTAAGCCGCCTTTTTATTTTGCCAAGGAAAGTAAAAATTGACTCTTTCCTTTTCTCTTAGAATATCAGAGCAAATGGATTATACAGAAGGCGATGATGGTATTGTACAGGATGAGGGCGGTCTAGATGTAGAGGATGTCTTAGAGGAGCTTCAGCAGACTGAGGATCAGGCTACAAAAGAGAAGAGCGCAGAGTCGGCGGGGCGACAGGCGCAAGATTCCATGGCTCTTTTGTATAAACATCACCCTGAATGTATCTTAGATTACACAGAGACTATTGCGAGTAAATTGCCTCTACGTACTGCACCTGTCTCTGCCGCGGCACTTAGTGATCCTTATCACCAGAGCCAGCCGTTCTTGACGCAGTTTGAGAAGACGAAGATTCTGGGCTTCAGAACAAATCAATTGGCGCAGGGGGCGCGTCCATTCGTGACGGTGCCTGAGCATGTGACGGCTGTTCTAGAGATTGCGCGCCTAGAGTTGGAGCAGAGAAGGCTTCCGTTTATAGTCAAGCGACCCATGCCCGATGGCTCGTTTGAATATTGGCGTCTGAATGATTTAGCTATCTTCTAAACTTACGCGTTTTCCTTCTATATTTACGCCGACCGCCTTCACTTGCAGCTTTTGCGAGTCTTTCTAAACGCTCAGCTTTTAGTTTCTGTGTATAATTATCATATTTTTTCTGTCTTTTCGCTTTTGCAATGTTTTGTTCGGCTTTTTCTTCTTCTATAAGTTTTTGTAGGGCTGCTGCCGCCGCACGTGATGCTGGGAGTTGCTCTAATGTAGTCCAGGCAGATTTAATGGAACAGATATAAGTAGAAAGCAGTTTATCAATTTCACTCTCACTCTCACTCTCATCCATAACATCTTTACATAAGTTGTGTATGGTTTCCACGATAACACGATAAAAAATGGTAACATCTTTGCGTGGGGCAAAATCCTCTGTTTCTCTTTTACAGTTTATATAGAGTGCTTCTTCAATCATGATCAGTACGTGAATAATATCAAATGATTTTGTAAAACGCGCGTAATTACCGTCGCTTTTTTTAAGCCATTCAACCATTTTTCTAACTAAGCCATCATCTTCATTTTTATTACTGTTATTCTTAATCACAGGGTCACCAATACTACAATCTGGTTCATCAAAATCCTCATTCTCATTCTCCTTAAATATACGTTTAATTGTTTTATTAACAGCGCGGGTTTCAGAATACAATTTAATCAGCTCGTTCATAAAAAAGGCACGATCACTTACAAACTGTAATTTACCTGGGTCATGAAGTATACCTTTCCACTGCCCTTTAATCTTTAAACATGCCATGTTTTCTTCATGCGTATCCATATGAAGAATGCGATTTTTTTCACTTTGTTCACTAATTATTTTAAGAACTTCTAAGACATCAATCATCATTGTAAATTTTGAAGGGTGTGTTCCAATGTCCCAGAAAGTAAGATTGACTACGTCAGGTCCTTGTAGGGGTGTGACAAGACACCAAAAATTTGGATAATCTTGACCAGGATCTTTATCTGCTGCTTTGGTCCATTTCATAAAATCTTCTATTCCGTTCCAATCGGCGGCTATTCCTTCAAATTGATCATAAACTAATGCTTCTTGTATGGACTCTTTTTCTTTAGGATTAAACTTATATGTGAATCTTTTTTTTTCATCCTCGGTCGTTTCACCAAAAAGACTTTCAACATATTTAACTTCATTTGTCGCATCATTTATTTTCATATAACTTGAATCGGTCACAATTTCGCCGTCGGGAAGTTCTGTTCCGTCAGGTCCATAATCTGTTCTATAATATTCCATAAATATTGTATCTGTCTCATATTCATGTAAAGATGTTATGAATCGGTTTGTTATGATTGGGTTATTTATTCTTGATTTCCAAGCTTTTAACTTACGCTGTAGTTCTACTTCTCCTCTAGCATGAATAACTAGGCGAACAACATATTTTGGTTCACCGTCATATTTGAATTTGGTTGCCGTATTCTGAAAACATCTTACACTGCGGACCCCTTTATTCGTGTAAATTTCAAGTGGCCAGGCGGCATCTTTATCTATTTTGAATACATAGGTGTCTGTTCCAGAGGCAATAAAATGCCCGCCCTTTTTTACTTTAGGAGCCATATCTACACTACATGTATATTTAAAATTCAAGTTAGCCACTTATGATGGCTTATTTGATTTTTCTTTATTTGTTTGCTTATCTTCTGACTTTGCGCGTTTTGTCATTTGATTTGCGGTTTTTGCGTGTGCCGCCAGAAAATGCTTTATTTTTTGTTACATTAGACTTAAATCCATAGCCACACATTCTTGAACTGCCTTCTATAATACCAGTGCCTATACGATGTGCAACAAATCCATTTTTAAATAATGAACAACACTTAACTCCTTTATTATCCGCACCGTGTTCATGATTATCCGTTGATACAGGAATATCGATCTCGGGGTTTATATCACATTTATTTTCAAAATCTTTTTCAAGTGTTTTTTTTTGCCTTGAATTAATTGCAACGCCATTACTTCTGCGATCCCACATAATATCTCCCCATAATAATGATATCATATCTTGAAAATTATTATCTTGTCTCCAAAAACGAATAAATGTTTTATAATCATTAAACGCACCCCTTTCACTATATTTATTCATCATAGTTTCCGCATTATTTATACCAATTGCCTCTCCCTGAGCATCCTGTATAGTATGTTTTATAGCAGATGTAATTTTTTGACCAGTAGTAAAGTTAGAGTTCTTATCTTTATATATAGTAGTTCTTAGTTTTCTTGTTTTTGCGCTTTTTGGTAGTGAATATATTTTTATAAATCGATTTCTTAATGTTTTTATTATATTTTTTCCTGGTTTAAGATAAGCTCTTGTAAATGTGTTTAAATTATTTGTTTGTTTTGAATCTAACTTTATGTATTTTTTTATATGATTTACAATTTTTTTTACTTCATTTTTATCCATTCTTTCAATTCTTGTATTTTGTAATTTTGCTATTTTTTTTTCTAACTCTCTTCTGGTATTAGCAGCCCTTCGGAGGCTTGACATACCAAATGCTCTAACTACAGGTGGTACTACAGACGATGATGACATCTCTTCTACTTCTGCCCTCAGAAAATTTGCACACGTTTATCAAGCGGCAAGAACATTGCGCCGCTAGAAATATTAAAAGCCTCATACCACTCCTCGAACTGATTGACAACCAAATTCACACGCAGTGGCGTCGGCGCGTGCTTATCCATAAAGAGTCCTTGTAGTTGCTTCTTTGTCCGTTCTTTGATGCGCCAAGAAACAGCATAGGCTGTAAAGAATTGCTTGTATGCTTTTATCTTTGTATTGACATCCTCTCCTTGAAG
>Ga0209400_1000144_pt1 | contig 62195 bp, 41 predicted proteins | sample M_130807_EF_Meta_FD_187313 | JGI IMG/M metagenome (GOLD analysis project Ga0209400, IMG submission 187313) | Freshwater microbial communities from Lake Montjoie, Canada to study carbon cycling - M_130807_EF_MetaG (SPAdes) (version 2) | ecosystem: Environmental > Aquatic > Freshwater > Lake... | reverse complement strand
TTTGGCATAATGTTATTGTTACAAGAACAAAATCAAACGGAGCGTTGGTTATGTATGTTGATGGTACTCAAGTTGCCACAGGAACGGGTAATACAAATACATTGGATGCTACGGCATCATTATCAATCGCCAGAAGTGTTGGAGGTTCGTATTTCCCTGGAAACATTGCAATTTGTGAGACATATACAATCGCGTTGAATTCAACACAAGTTTTACAAAACTACAATTATTTATATCCAAGATTTATTGAACCAACACCAACTCCAACACCAACTAATACTGTAACTCCAACTAACACAATAACACCAACTATCACACCAACACCTACAGGTACTCCAATTGTTATCCCAACAAGTGGTTTGTCATTATATGTTGATGCGGGTAGAGCATCAAGTTATTCAGGTAGTGGTAACCAATGGAATGATTTATCAGTAAATAACAATACGGGAACATTACAAAATTCACCAACATATAGTTCATCAAATAGAGGTATATTAACATTTAATGGAAGTAACCAATACACAACATTCAATTCACCTGTTAATATTCCAATTGGTAATAGTAACTACACAATTAGTGTTTGGTTTAATGCTAGTAGTTTAGGTAATAAGGGATTTGTTGGATGGGGTAATTATGGTTCTGATAACCAAGTAAACGCGTTAAGATTATCAGCAACAGGATTTATACATTATTGGTGGGGTAATGATTTGGCGGTTAACACGGCATTATTAATTAATACTTGGTATAATGTTGTTGCAAGATTTGATGGAACAAACAGACAAATTTGGTTAAACAATGTTCTAATTGGTGGTGATACACCAGGTTCATCACATAATGTACCAAATGCAAATAATTTAACAATTGGTACTACAAATGTTAATGAATACTTTAACGGTAAAATATCAAATGTTGAAATCTATAATAGAGCAATATCTGACTCAGAGATTGCCGAACTCTATAATGATTTTCTATATAGATTTATATAAAAACAGATAATTATAAATGATGTCAAACTTTACTTGGGAAGGTTTTTGGAGTTCGGGTATAACATACTCGGCAAACACTTTTGTTACACACCAAAATACAATGTATGTTTCATTGTCGGGTAGTACAAATAGTGAACCAACAAGTGGAAATACAAATTGGGATGTTGTTGTTTATGGGTATGGTTCAACATATCCAACAAGAACCCCACTACCAACAAGAACACCAACCCCTACACCAACAAATACTGTAACACCAACTAATACAGTTACTCCTACCAATACTCCAACACCTACCGTAACTAAAACTCCTACTAATACACCGACTAATACTGTAACACCTACTAATACTGTAACACCTACCGTAACTCAAACACCTACTAATACTCCAACTAATTCAGTTACACCTACTAATACTGTAACACCTACCGTAACTCAAACACCTACTAATACTCCAACTAATTCAGTTACACCTACTAACACACAAACCCCAACGGTAACCCCAACACCAAGTATTACACCAAGCCAAACAGTAACGCCTACTAACACCACAACACCTACCAATACTCCAACTAATACCGTTACTCCAACAACAACTACAACACCAACAAGAACTCCTACACCGACAACACCAAGTACTTTAGTGGTTTACTACGATATTAGTAATTCATCATCATACCCTGGTTCAGGTTCCGCAATAACTGACCTTTCAGGTTCAGGTAATAACGCAACTTTATCGGGAGATTATTCTTATTCATCATCAAATAGTGGAACTATCGTTATGGGTGGAACTAATAGTTTGGCCAACATTACTCAAAATGCAAGTATTAACATTGCAAGCACGGCAACCGCTGTTTCAGTTGTAATTTGGGCTAAAGTAACCGTAGGATATACAAGTAATGATGGTCTTTGGAATAAACAAAATGGTTCTGGTGGTGGTTATGATGGATATAGATTAAGTGTAGGAACAACTAACGCTTTGATTTTTGGATTTAATGGAAATTCGACTAACTACAATACTTCAAGCGGAACGAATGTCTTTACAGCAGGTACATGGGCAATGTTTACAACAGTTATTCAAGGCGGAACAAGTTATGTTTATGTAAATGGAAATTCAACACCTGTAATATCTCAAGCAACAAACGATACTTTCACAAATCAGGCAAATTTACAAATTGGACAATCAATACAAGGAGATGGTTCATACATTCCTATGAGTTGGGGTCAATTTAGATATTATAAAGGTAAAGCCCTATCAACTGCGGAAATTTTAACATTATTTAATACGGATAAAACTAAATATGGATTGTAAAACTTTCACATAATATAGTTTCAATATATTTATAACTAATGGAATTCTTTATAAAACAAAACGCGACCTTACCAACTTTAAAACTACAAGTTGTAAAAGACGGAAGAAACGACTTTAGAAGTTTTATGGAGACACTTCAAAATGCGATTATCACATTTTCAATGGTAAATACAGATAACGGTATTTTAAAAATTGCTTCAAAACCTGCATATATCACTGAAAAGTTTTTTGATAATCCGGACGCTCCTCAAGAATTTTACATTTATTATAATTTTACAGCCAACGATACAAAAACACCCGGAAGATACATGGGTGAGTTCAGCATCACAACAACTGAAGGTGAATTAATAGTTCCAATAAGGGAATCGTTATTTATCAACATTACCCCCTCTTTTATTAAAACTCAGTACTGTTGTTGATAATACCAATTCTGTAACATATATTTATTTAGACAAGGTAAACTCCGACGTGTTCGGAAGCTAATAAACCACTCTAAAAAAATATTATGATACCAGCAGAAGAAATTGAAGAATTTTTAAAGGGCTCAGACCCTGAACAGTACATAGTCAGTGTTGAATTTGACTACGTAAGTGACTCCATCTATAAAATTATTGAAGACCCTATAAAAGGAAAAATTGTCAAACGTGACACCTTCATCCCATTTGCGTGGGTTGGTGATTTACGTGGACTTAACTTTTATCAAGGTTCAAAGGGACTTCAAAAAGAAGCAATGTCCAAATACGGAATTGTTATTGATAAATTAAAAACAGAAGGTAATCAACGACTTGAAGAGGGTTTATCATTTATGGTAAAATCTTTAAAGGGTTATAGAACATTATTACAGTTTTTCCGTGATGGTGGAATTGACCCATATGGTGAAAAGGCAAAAGAAAAAGTTTTGATTCTACCACCAATTGAACAGTACCTTATTCAAAAGGAAAAACGTCTTTTCAAAGGATTTGAAAGTTATGAAGATGTGACACGTTTTGTGTTTGACTTAGAAACCACCGCATTGGAACCAAAAGACGGTAGGATATTCATGTTTGGATTAAAGACAAACAAAGGTTTTCATAAGGTTATTGAATGTGCTGACGAGGAACAAGAAAAACAAGGAATCATTGATTTCTTTAATTACATCCACGAAATCAAACCATCAATCATTGTATCATATAACGGATTTGCGTTTGACTGGAATTGGATATTTGAAAGAGCCAAGGCATTGGGGTTGGACGTTAGGAAAATTTGTAAATCACTTAACCCTGAAAAATCAATCACACAATCCAAAGGTTTATTAAAACTTGCAAATGAAATTGAGGAATTTGTCCAAACATCAATTTGGGGATATAATGTTATTGACGCATTGCACTCAGTAAGAAGAGCTCAAGCAATTAACTCAAACATTAAATCAGCGGGTTTGAAATATATTGTTCAATATCTTGAAGCTGAAGATGCGGACCGTATTTACATTGACCATACTGATATCGGTTCAATGTATTCCAAGAAAGAAGATTATTGGTTAAATATCCAAAACGGAAAGTATAAAAAATGTGGTATTGACACAAAAGTTGATGAAGTGTGTGAACGAAGAGATGATACCTATATTAAAACAACGGGTGATAACATTGTTGAAAGATACCTTGATGATGACTTAATTGAGACATTAAGAGTTGACGAAGAATTTAATCAGGGTTCATTCCTGTTGGCTTCTTTGGTTCCAACAACATATCAAAGGATTGCGACAATGGGAACCGCAACACTTTGGGAAATCCAAATGAGAGCGTGGTCATATAAACATGGACTCTCAATTCCCGCTAAACAACAAAAACAAGACTTTGTTGGTGGATTATCACGTTTGGTTAAAGTTGGATATTCAACAGATGTATTGAAACTTGACTTTAGTTCACTGTATCCGTCAATTCAGTTAGTTCATGACGTATTCCCTGATTGTGATATTACAGGAGTAATGAAAGGTATGTTAACATACTTTAGAAATGCTCGTATTATGTATAAACAATTAGCCGAAGAATTTGAAAAGAGTGACCCTGTAAAATCTAAATCTTATGACCGTAAACAATTACCGATTAAGATTTTTATTAACTCAATGTTTGGAGCGTTATCAGCACCTCAAGTATTTCACTGGGGTGATATGAATCAGGGTGAAAGAATTACTTGTACAGGTAGACAATACCTTCGTCAGATGATTAAGTTCTTTATGAATCGTGGTTATGACCCATTGGTAATGGATACAGATGGTGTGAACTTTTCTTCACCATCAGATGTTTATGAACGTAAATACATTGGTAAAGGATTGAATTGGAAAGTGGTGGAAGGTAAAGAATATACAAGTGCTGCTGCTGACATCGCTGAATACAATGACTTATTTATGAAAGGTGAAATGGCTTTAGATAATGATGGTGTTTGGCCGTCATGTATTAACTTGGCTCGTAAGAACTACGCTTTGATGACTGACAAAGGTAAAATCAAATTGGTTGGTAATACAATCAAATCAAAGAAATTACCATTGTATATTGAAGCTTTTTTGGACAAAGGAATTAAAATGTTATTGATGGGTGAAGGTCAACAATTTGTTGAGTGGTATTATGAATACTTGGAAAAAATCTTTAACAAACAAATACCATTAAAACAAATTGCTTCTCGTGCCAGAGTTAAAATTTCTATTGAAGATTACAAAGTAAGATGTGGTCAGAAAACTAAATCAGGTAGTATGATGTCAAGACAAGCCCACATGGAACTAATTATTCACGATGGTATTGCCGCTAACTTAGGTGATGTGATTTTTTATGTGAACAACGGTACAAAGGCATCACATGGTGATGTTGTTAAAAAAGTAGATTCATTGGTAATCAACGCTTATAGATTAGACAATGGAGAACTTGAACAGAATCCTGATATGTTGGGTGAGTATAATATAGCAAGAGCAATTGCAACATTTAATAAACGTATTGAGCCTTTGATGGTTGTGTTTAAAGATGATGTTAGAGACTCTCTAATTATTGACAATCCAAGTAAAAGGGAATTCTTCACAAAAGAACAATGTCAGTTAATTAATGGTCATCCTTTTGAAGATACTGACCAAGATAAATTGGTAGATGTTTTAACTGTTTCTGAGCAAGAAATGAAATTTTGGGAAAGAGTCAGTATTAGCCCTGATTACATTTATGATTTAGCTGAAGAAGGTTGGGAAAAAGAATTAGTCCAATTTGAGACCGTCTGATGATAAGATGTACCAGTTTCCACCGATAAAGTGAAACTCAACACAGGCACCTTTTCCAATTTCAACCTCATCGTATTGTTCGTCAATTTTACTCTTATCAGGTCTTATTGTGACTCTGGTAAGAGCTTTGACAACAATGTGGTCAGTTGTTTTACTATCTAATAATAAATCACAATGCTCAACAGTTTTAATTACAATTGCGTATTCACCAGTTGTCGTGTAATTTGTTTCTGAAATTAAAGCAACTTCAGATGTTTTTACTTCAATTCCACCGATAATTTTTTTACTTGGTATACTTCTTAATATTGGCATAAAATTATATTACATTATATGGACTTGGAAACGCTCTAAACTTTAATTGTTTGTTTAGATTTTCTGATATTAAGGCTTCTTTTTCCATTTGTTTAACAGGACTTAATCTTTCAAGACGAAGTTTTAATTCTTCTTCAAGTTTAGCTCTTTCGTCTTTTGCTTCACCTAATAAAGATACATAATCCAATGTTAGTTCAGAGTCAGGGGTTTTAAGGTTTCCACTATATTTACCCCAAATACGTCCTAAAGTTTCTTTACAATACGCTGTAAACCATCTTCTTACCCATTGTTGTGCCGGCGTGTTAAGGTCCTGCCAATTTAAAGGTTCAAATGGGATATCTGACGGTAATCTAACAATGTCGGGATTTTTTGCTAAACAATCATCCCTGTCACCATTGGTATCATAATACCAATACCAACATCTATATTCGTTAAACCCAATATTTGAAAAATCAAATTTTCCACCAGGTGTATTATATAAGTGTAACGCCTTTTTACCTTCAGGAAGTGCTGTAATTCTATACGTTAAATCACCAACAATTAATCTTTGTTTTAAATTTCTATCGGCCATTCTTAACATAACGTCAAATGCTGGCATCATAAAATAACTTCCGCTAGAACCAAATTGTGCGTAACCACCAGGTCCACCTAATCCTGTTCCACCAAATCCTCCAAACCCACCCATAAATGGGTCAAACAATGAATTGTTTAATTCGGCTCTCATGAACCATAAAAGTTCATTAATTTCACGACCTGCGGGTATTTCATAAATTTGTTGGTTTCTAACTAAATCAACATAATCTTTTTTAAGTACCGAATCACCACCTGATTGTAATCCAACAATCTTTGAATATGCGTAAGTGTATTGTGTTTCCCAATCTAAACTTCTTTTAGTTAAAGCTCTACTTAAAGACTGTTCGTCAAGGTTCATACCATATAATGAAGTCCATTGTGCTTCAATTAACCAATCCAAAATATATTGTTCGTAATCTCCAATTGAAAGTTCTAATAATGAGTCCATTTGCTCATCTTCTAACTCAACACCCCTAACAGGTGCACCAAGAAGGGCTTTAATTCTTCTATAGAGTTTACTTCTTTCTGGTTCTACAATAATTGCCATATTGTCTATAAATATCAAATATCTGCAAATATGTTTGATTTTGGAAATACATAATTACCATCTATAATTTTTGTATTTTCATTTTTAAACACAATTGTTTTATTTTTATTATTGAAAACTAAATAATCTGTTTTGTATTGTTTTGGTGCACTTGCTCCAAACACCATAACACTATCATCATCAAAATCTTTAACACCACTAAATGGTTTAATTTGTGCGGTTAATCTTTTACCGTCTTTGTTAATGATTGCGTCAACACCTGAAATCATATCTTCTTCAGAACCTAACCCACCAATCTTGTGAACATCGTCAGTTCCAAAGATTTTTCTTAAGGCGATAACTGTAATATCTTCCCTTTCTTCACCTTTGGCATCGGTTTGTACCAATTTCTGAACAATGTTTTGAAAAGTTTTAGATGTTGACAAATTAAATATTCGGTCCCTTAAGTCATAAAGATATTTTGAAAATCTTTCAACCTCCTTTATTTGTGCAAATTCATCTTTACCTCTAAATGATATTGGAGGAATTTTATTTTTAATTAAATAAACATTTAAATCATTCATTAAAATGCAAAATGAACTGTAATTTGTGTTTAATTTGTTAATAACTGAACGACCTGGTTTTCCGTAATTATAAATTCCTGACATTGAATCTGGCTCATATTGACCCTTTTCAAACCAATATTCTGAAAATTTTTCTTTCATGATTGAGTTAATTGTATTCATGAATTTATATTTCACTTGTTTGTTCATTGCAAACATCTTGTTAATTTCTCTAACTTCTGTTGTTGAACAACCAACACTTTCTTTTGTTTCAACGAGTAATTCACCCGCCAATTTTTCTTCGTTAATTTTCTTTTCGTTCTTTGAAGTAAGAAGTGTGTTAACAAAGTCCCAATTAATTACCGTAAAAAATTTTCCAATATATTCTTCTTTTTTATTTTGGTATCTTAAGTAATAAGCGTGTTCCCACAAATCAAGACCCAATATTGGATAACCACCATCTTTAACGGTATTCATCAATGGGTTATCTTGGTTTGATGTGGTAACTATTTTTAATTTACCTTGACCATTAATAACCAACCAACACCATCCTGAACCAAAATTCTTTTGTGCCTTTTCTGTGAATTGTTTTTTAAATTCTTCGTAAGAACCAAAGTCTTTTTTAATTTTTTCTTCTATTGGACCGTTGATGGTTTGTTTCTTTGGGGACAACATTTTCCAAAACAATGCGTGGTTAAATGCACCACCCGCATTATTTTTAACGGTTTTGTTGTATCTTGATATGCCTTTTACTATTTCTTCAAGTTCGGCATCCGCACCTTTAAGATTCGCAAGTGCTGCGTTTAATTTTTCAACATACCCTTTGTAATGTTTGTTGTAATGAACATTCATTGTTTTTGGGTCAATAAATCTACCAAGTGATGAATATGAATATGGTAATCTTTCAATACCAATTTTTTTCATTTCATTTATAATTTCTTTCTGTTCGTTTTGTATTGTTTCTTGTAAGTCTTCGTTGGTAGTTAATTTGTCTTCTAATTCTTCAATTTCGGCTTTTAATTTTTTAAATCTCATAATCTATTATTATCTTATAAATAAATAGATTTTCAAAAAACTTAACGTTTACCAAAAATTTGATTCATAATTTCTTCAACAATCTCCGCCCTACCCACATTATCACCCATTACGGTTTCAAAAATATTTTTCTTTTTATTAAGGATGTCATAAATAACCCCCTCAATTGTATTTTCAAATATTGGATAATATACTGATACGTTTGACTTTTGTCCGTATCTATAACTTCGGTCTTCGGCTTGTGCGTGGTCGGAAGGAACAAATGACAAATCATTCATTATTACTGCCTCAGCAGCTGTCAGTGTTATACCAACACCAGCGGCTTTTAAGTTTCCGACAAACACTTTTATTTTTTCGTTGTTTTGAAATTCATCCACAGCATGTTGTCTTTTTGCTGGTGAACATGAACCATCAAGGTAAACGGCTTGTTTACCAAAATGTTCATAAATCTTATTTAAGGAATCTGTAAAGTTCGTGAAAACTATTACTTTTTTATCTTGTTCTAATATGTTCTCAACCAATTCTATGGTTGAGTTTATTTTTTCTTGTGCAATTACCTTACGTACTTTTGTAAGTTTGGTAAATTGAACGGTTAATGACGAGCTTTCGTCGGGGTTTTTTTCATACCATTGAAAATATTCACCCATTAATTCTTCGTATTCTTTTGATTTTAATCTCAAATAAACTGGGGTGATAATTTTATCAGGTAAATCTAATACGTCTGTTTTTAATCTTCTTAATACTTGTCTTGATGTTCGGTCTCTTAATTCTTCCAAATTTGATGCTCCCATCACATTCCAAACTTTTCTGTTTCCAACCGTGAATTGGTATCCATTACAATATCTGATAACATAAGCCATCCAATTTGCAGCAACGGGAGATTCAATAAGTTCCAACAGATTAAAATAATTCATGGGTCTTGATGTCATTGGTGTTCCAGTTAACAACCACAATCTATCAACCCCCTTCACAAAATCGTTAATTAATTTTGTTCTCTGAGCTGTTTTGTTTTGAATATAGTGGGCTTCATCAATAATCACCAAATCAAAATTACTTTTTAATATACGTGATTTGTCTCTGTCTTTTGGGTCGTGGAAATTTTTAAGGATGTCATAATTTACAATTACAAAATCCGCATCTTCATATCTTTTACTACCACAGATATATGTTGGACGGTCCGTGTAGTTTTCAATTTCTCTTTGCCAGTTAATCTTTAATGATGCGGGGCAAATGATTAAAATTCTTTTTGCTTCGGTTTCCAATGCCGCCACAATGGTTGATGTGGTTTTACCCAAACCCATATCGTCGGCCAAAATAAATCTTTTGGTTTTAACAAGTTTTTCTACCGACTCAACTTGGTGTGATAGTAATGGTCTGTGTGCGTATTTTGAATAATCAATTTCTTTGTAATATTGTTCGGGGTTTTTAATTACCGCCGCTTTGGGTAACCAAAAATCGGTTAATGGTTCACTCTCAAAAAAACGACCCCATATATGATATGACTTATCTTTTTCAACCAATAGTTTTTCAATCCACACTTGTTTTGGTGGGACGGTATAAAGTTTTTCGTTTGCAATTTTTTCTGAAAAATAATCATCCATCTCAACCCATTTTTTTGCAACTTTTGGTGTTGTGTTTGAATAATTTAAAATGTATTCACATTGACTTCTTGTTGGGATACCTCGTTTGTTTGGATTGAAAATACCTTTTAATTTTAGGATATAGTTATTTGCGCCTTCGTATTCATGTAATACGTTAAGGGCTTTTTGTTCCAATAATCCTGAATTTTCATTTATGGAATTTTCCAAGTCAAATAGTTTTAATAAAGAAATATAATCAATTTTATTGTATTTATCAATATAATGATTACCGATAGTAGAATTTGTACAAAGTGTTGCGTGTTGAAAAATATTTCAATGTTTCACAGGTGTAAAAAATCACCGTTGGGGATTAGGTCTATTTGTAAAGAATGTCGAAAAAATGAAAATTCTTTTCGTGTTGATTATCGTATCAATTATTATAAAGACAATAAAGAAACAATTTTAGTCAAAAGTAAAAAACATAAAGAAAAAAATAAAGAACATTATTTATTAATGGCCAAACAATATCGTGAAAATAACAAAGAAAAAGTAAGAATTTCAAAATTAAATTCAACTAAAAAAAGAAAACAAAATGATAGTTTTTTTAGGTTAATAATAAAACTGAGAAAATATTTAAGAAGATATGTTAAAAATCCATCACATAATTACTCGGTGTATTTGGGTTGTACATCACACGAATTAAAAAACTATTTAGGAACAAAATTTGATAGTTGGATGAATTGGGATAATTATGGGTATGGTGAAAATAAATGGGTAATTGACCACATTGTTCCGTTATCATCGTCTAAGAACGAACACGATTTATATAAATTATGTCATTATAGTAATTTACAACCTTTAGGTTGGAAAGAAAATTTAATTAAAAGTAATAAAATTAATTATGCCAAATAAAGTACCAATTACAAGATTATCTAAATTTTTTGGGGAACAAGATTTTAACCTAAACATATCAATGGGTGAGGAATGGTTAATGGGTGATATGAACTTTACATTGGTTTTATACCGTGTTGATAAGAGTAAAACAAATCAAGATGATGTTTATGGTGAAGCCTTAACAGATTCAATATCATATTTGGCACCTGTTGAAATCAAAGCCTTTGTCAAAATTGAATCACCAAGTCAGGCAACTTTTGGAGCGTCAAAATTAAGTCAAACAGAACCTGGTAATTTAATTATGAGCGTTTATCTTCATTATTTAGAAGAGGAAGCAATTACAATTTCATATGGTGATTACATAGGTTATCCTGAAACTGAAAGTAGAATGAGATATTATTCAGTTGCAGATGACGGAAGGATTACATCGGACAATAAACACACTTATGGTGGATACAAACCATTTTACAGAACATTTATTTGTACACCTGTTAGTGAAGACGAATTTAAGGGAATATAATGGCAACACCGAAAAAACTTCTTAAAACCATTTCTTTATCACCAAAGAAAATTCTTCAACCAAGAAGGGAAGAATTGTTGGAACAAATTCAAAAAGATGGAACTTATCTTCCAAAAGGAATTTATCATGCCGATTTGGATAGGGGAATGTTGGATTTTGTTAAAAATGATTTGGGAATTAATGTTAATGGAAAAGTTGTTAATACTGTTGATGTAATTATTACAACTCAGAACTGGGCTCAGTTTACACAAACTTGGAACTTTCAAGATTTGGATTCAAACATCAAACCACCTTTTGTTGCAACAGTTAGAAAACCTGAAACACCTTATGGAACAAATCAGGGAGCCACAAATTATAGAATACCAGGACGACCATTGTTCCAATACGCGTTGGTTCCAAATTTTGACGGAGCAAGAAATGGTATGGATGTTTATAAAATACCACAACCAATTCCTGTTGACATTACATTTGAGGTAAAAATTTTTACAAACAGAATGAGAGAACTAAATTCATTTAACCAAAAAGTACTTGATAAATTTTCATCAAGACAGTCGTATGCTTTGATTAAGGGTAGATATATCCCAATCGTCATGGATAGTATTTCTGATGAGTCAGTTGTTGAATTACAAAAAAGAAGATACTTTATTCAAAACTATACATTTAAAATGTTGGGTGTTTTATTGGATGAGGAACAGTTTGAGGTAGCACCTGCGGTATCAAGAGTTTTAACAATGGTAGATGTTAGTGTAAAAACAAGAGCGAGAAAAGCGGTATCAAAAGAACCTAATCCCGATACCGTGCCAACCAATTATCAATTTATCGGTTCTAACACAATTTTAAATCAAAATTCATTACCAACAAATTATGATTTTTATTTTGTGAATTCAAATAATGTTGAACATTATAGTGCGTTCACTGTAACACAGGGAACTGAATTATATATTGGAAAAGATTTGCCTTATTTTCCTATGAGTCCCAATACGGGATTAAAGGTTGTTATTGAAAAACAAACGGGTAAAACCAACCAAAATTCAAATATATTATTTGATATCAAATTAGTCTAACGGGTCACCGTAAATGTCAGTTTTTACACGACATTTTTCTTTGATTATATTTTCTAAAAATCCGTAAATCTTAAGTCCATTCTGTTCACAATACTTTTTAAGAATTGCGTGTGATTCTTCAGAAATCTTTATATTCTTTATTTTCTTGGGGGTTTTTTTCATAAGGTAGAAAAAAGGTAGAATTTATTCATACTGAATTATAAATAGTATCCGTATACTAAGTTTTTTACAAAAATCAACAATATTTATGTATTAAATAAAACAACTTATAAAAAAACAAACAAATAATGGCAACATCAAATAAAGTTTTCGTTTCACCTGGAGTATACACTTCAGAACGTGACTTATCATTTGTAGCACAAAGCGTAGGTGTTACAACGTTAGGTATTGTAGGAGAAACTTTGAAGGGTCCGGCTTTTGAGCCAATCTTCGTTTCAAGTTTCGATGAATTTTCAGCAATTTTTGGTGGTACAACACCTGAAAAATTTGTAGATACACAAATACCAAAATACGAAGCAGCGTATATCGCTAAATCATATCTATCACAATCTAACCAACTTTTTGTATCAAGAATTCTTGGTTTATCAGGTTATGATGCGGGACCATCTTGGTCTATTAGTACAGTTGCCAACGTAAGTGGTAGTTCTGTTACTCAAAATGCTGTGTTATCATCAGTTGTTGTAACTTTCACAGGTACAACAGGTGGTACATCAACAATTTCATTTGGTTCTTTTTCATCTGCAATATTTAACACAGATTTAAACACACAATTCACATTGTCAGATGGAACTACGTCTACAATTCAAGATAAATTAAAATCATTTGTTAGTGGTGTAATATCAACTAACTCAACAAGTGCAACAACTGCTTATGTATTTGGAACACTACCTGACACATATTATAACGCTTTGACAGGTTCGGGATACACAGGGTTGACAAACGTATATGGTGTACCAAGTTTAAAGAGTACTTTAACAACTTACTCAAGTAGAGATAACGACTCTTGGTATTACTCACAGTTTGACCCAACAATTGGAAATGGTTATTCGGGATATTCTTTTGAATCAAAAATTAATACAATAACTGGCTCAACAGGTTCATTCTCGGGTTCGGTTCAGTTTTCTGCGTTTACTCAAATTGGTACCGCATTTACAAATTACAATGATGTTGTAATTGCAACTCTTCGTTCAAGAGGTGTTTCAAATTACACAACAACAACTAATCCTTTATACCAAGTAACGGGTACAACTAATGTTAAATTAGATTTTAATGGTGTATACTCAGGAGCGTCAATGAGTCCTTATTCACCATTTGGTGTTTCAGGTATTACTTACGATGGAAATACGTTTGAATTTAAAACCTCATTAGATTCTACTGATACTAATTTTATTTCTAAGGTATTTGGTCAATCTAATTTTGGAAAACCAAGTAATGAAGTTCCGTTGTTTGTTGAAGAAGAATTTAACAATTTCTTAAACTATTCATATAAGAAAGGTTATATTAGAGGCATACAGTCATCCGCAACAGCATTACCATCAGCTCAAGACGATAACTCATTAAACCGTTCAATTGGTTGGTATTTAGAACAATACCAAACACCAGAAACTCCTTATGTGGTTTCAGAGTTGAGAGGTACAAATGTTTATAAGTTATTTAAATTTATCTTAATTTCAGATGGTAACGACGCAAACCAAGAAGTTAAAATTTCAATCTTAAATGTTTCATTTAATAATGGGACATTTGATGTCGGTATTAGAGCGTATAATGACACAGATGCAAGTCCTGTTTATTTAGAAAAATTCACAAACTGCTCAATGAATGTTGGTACAAATAGTTATGTGGGTGTTAAAATAGGAACTAGTGACGGTGAATATGCTGTAAGGTCAAAATATGTAATGTTGGAAATGAGTAACGAAGCACCTGTAGATGCATTACCATGTGGATTTGAGGGTTACTTAATGAGAAATTACTACGGAGCAATTACACCATTCCCAATTTACAAAACTAAATATGATGTTGCTGGTGAAGTAATTTATCAACCACCATTTTCAACAGTTCAAAGAAGTGCTGGCGATAAAATTAATAGAACATTCTTAGGTCTTTCAGATACAATTGGATATGACCCTGAATATTACAACTATAAAGGAAAACAAAATCCAAATAATCTTGCAACGGCAACCACATCACAAGAATGGGATTTCTTGTCAAAAGGTTATCACATGGACTCAGGTGCAACTGTGGTTACAATTTCAAACGTTTATAGTACATCAGGTACTTCGGCTTTTGAAGTTGGTAATGCGTCGTTCACTTCTGACCCAACGGACCCAACAAATCCATACTACAGAATCCAATCAAGAAAATACACATTGTTTGCACGTGGTGGATTTGACGGATGGGACATTTATAGAAAATACAGAACAAACGGTGACAACTATGTATTAGGTGGTTCGGGTTATATGAAAGGAGCTGCACCATCAACACAATTCCCAACAGCAACTGGATGGGGAGCGTTCAAACAAATCACAGTTGAGGGTAACTCAACACAATGGGCAAATACTGATTACTACGCATACTTATTAGGACAACAAACATTTGCTAACCCTGAAGCAACTAATATTAACGTGTTTGTAACACCAGGTATTGACTTTGTTACTAACTCAAACTTAGTTGAAGATGCTATTGACATGATTGAAACTCAAAGAGCAGATTCATTATACATCATGACTTGTCCTGACTATAACATGTTTGTTGATACTACAACATCACCAGCAACTGATTTAATCTACCCAACTGAAGCGGTTGATAACTTAGACGGTACTGGTATTGATTCAAATTACACAGCAACTTATTACCCTTGGGTATTAACAAGAGATACTGTTAACAATACACAAATTTATCTTCCAGCAACAGCTGAAGTTTGTAGAAACTTAGCGTTAACTGATAACATTTCATTCCCTTGGTTCGCATCTGCGGGTTACACAAGAGGTATTGTAAATTCGGTTAAAGCTCGTAAGAAACTTACACAAGACGACAGAGATACATTGTATCAAGGTAGAATTAACCCAATTGCAACTTTTTCAGATGTTGGAACGTTGATTTGGGGTAACAAAACTACTCAAGTTGCTGAATCAGCTCTTGATAGAATCAACGTAAGAAGATTGTTATTACAAGCTCGTAAGTTAATTTCAGCAGTGGCTGTTAGATTGTTGTTTGAACAAAACGATGACAAAGTTAGACAAGATTTCTTAGACTCTGTTAATCCAATCTTGGATTCAATCAGAAGAGATAGAGGTTTAATTGACTTTAGAGTTGTTGTAACAAACACACCTGAAGACTTAGACAGAAATACAATGACAGGTAAAATTTACCTTAAACCAACAAAAGCTCTTGAATTCATTGACATTGAGTTCTTAATTACACCAACAGGAGCTTCGTTTGAAAATATCTAAAAATAAACACGGGAGAAGAAATAAAACTCTTCTCCCTATTATTTATATAAAACTATGGAATTCACAAAAAAAATATTAATGGAAAGTTTAGAGGTACCAACTAATGGTAAAAAAACTTATTCTAAAAAACCACAAAACATTGTTTTAACTGAATCACAGTTAGAAAGTATCATTTCAAAATTATCAAAAGACAAAAAGTAATGAATTTAAAAAAATCAATTAGAAGACACTTGTTGGAAATGGTAACTGAGGGTATGGACCCATCAGGATTACCTGACCACAAATATTATGCTTTTGATTGGGATGACAATGTAATGAACATGCCAACAAAGATTATGATTTTGGATGACAAAGATAATGAAATTGGTATGTCAACAGATGATTTTGCTGAACACAGAAACGAATTGGGAAAAAAACCATTTGTATATAATGGAAAAACGATTGTTGGTTTTGCGTCAAATCCTTTTAGAAATTTTAGAGGTGAAGGTGAAAAACAATTTTTGGTGGATGTAATGTCGGCAAGTTTGGGACCATCATGGGACGATTTTGTTGAGTGTGTTAATGGTGGGTCAATTTTCGCCATCATCACAGCTCGTGGACACAACCCGATGATTTTAAAACAAGCGGTTTACAAACTCATCAAAAATAATGTGAGTGGTTTGGACCAAGAAAAATTGGTGGAATCATTAAAGAGATATCGTGATTTTACAGGTGAGGATATTAAAGATGACAATACAATGATTAAAGAATATTTGGATATGTGTCGTTTTCACCCTGTATCATTCGGAACTGGTTCTGAAGCCAATCCTGAAGAGGGAAAAATAAATGCGTTAAGAGAATTTATCACTTATTGTAAGGAACTTGCAAACAAAGTGGGTGGTAAAGTATTGTTCAAAAATGATGTGTCCAATAATTTTGTGGTACCTTCAATAGGTTTCTCAGATGACGATGAAAGAAATGTGGAAAAAGTTAAAGAATTCTTAAACAAAGAATTTGGACTAGAGCATCCAGTAACAACTTATTTAACTAAATCACAAACTAAAACAAAATATTAATATTTAATATAACTAATAAACTAGAACGCCTAGAAAATATAATACAAAAATTTTGAACAATCAAGTATTTATAGGTAAATAAACTAAAATAATTAAAACAAAAAATATAATAACATGGCTGACTTATTAATGAAAATGCCCGACCCGTATGAACCAAAACGTAAAAACCGATTTATTTTGACGTTTCCTACTTCATTGGGTATTAATTCTTGGTATGTAGAATCTACTGCCAGACCAAAAATAACAATTGCATCAAAAGAAATTCCTTTCTTAAATACCAAAACTTATGTTGCTGGTATGTTTGAATGGGGAACAATTGGTGTTACTTTCCGTGACCCTATTGGACCATCAGCTGCTCAAGCTCTTATGGAGTGGGTTCGTTTACACGCTGAATCAGTAACAGGTCGTATGGGATATGCTGCTGGTTACAAAAAGGATATTACTTTGGAAATGTTAGACCCGACAGGTGTTGCGGTTGAAAAATGGATTTTACAAGGTTGTTTCCTAACAGACGTGGACTTTCAGGGTGTGGCATATACTGATGACGGTTTACAAACCATCACAGCGACACTTCGTCCTGATAGATGTATCTTAGTTTATTAATATTTCATTTACAAAAAACAAAGTCAGTTTATATTTAAAGCCAGGGGTAATCTCTGGCTTTTTTTATGGAAAACGAAATACAATACGGACAAATGAATTTTAACTTACCACACGATGTGGTACCACTACCTTCACAAGGTTTATTTTATGCTAATAAAAAGAAATCAGTTAAGGTTGGTTATTTAACTGCACAAGATGAAAATCTATTAGCCAATACCAATAAAGGTATTATGAATGTAATAAATCAATTATTAAAAACTAAAATTTACGAACATGATTTTAGAATTGATGATATGTTAACTGGTGATGTCGAAGCCATTTTAATTTTCTTAAGAAATACCGCTTTTGGAACTAAATATAAACTTAATTTAGTTGACCCCAAAACCGGAAATCTTTTTGAAGCCAATATTGATTTAAGTGAAATAAATATTAAAGAACAAAAAGTTCAACCTGATTTACAAGCACTATTTTCAACAACATTACCAATGTCTGGTGATAATGTTAAATTACGTATTTTAACTTATGGTGAGGAAGCTCTAATTGATGATGAAATGGACAAATATCCTGTTGGTGTTATTGCACCAAAAATCACAAGAAAATTAGAAGCTCAAATAGTTTCAATAAATGGCAATGAAGACAAGAGTGAAATTGTTAAGTACGTCCAACAAATGCCGATAATGGATTCAAAACATATTAGAACATTTTTAAAAGATGTTGAACCAAGATTAGATTTAAACAAAAAAACACAAACCCCGTCTGGAGAAATGATTGATGTAAATGTCAGTTTTGGGGTGGACTTTTTTCGCCCTTTCTTCGGATTATAAAAAAATAATATTAGACGAAACATTTTTCTTGGTCAAAAACGCCAACTTCTCTTATGTTGATGTTATGACTATGCCCACATATGAACGTAAATATTTTATAGGTAAGGTAATAGAAGAGTATGATACCATACGTGAAGAACGAGAAAAATCCAATAGATAATATTTATCATTATGGCAGGTGAAAATATTGTTGACGAAACAAGCAAAGCGGTTGACGGACTATCAAAAAAAGTTACCGCTTTACGAACCGCAATAACAAGCACTTTTGATTTAACACCAAACGGGTTAAAAAAGACAATAGAAGATGCGTTTGACACAATAAGTAAATTTCAAGACAAAAACATATCAGTAGCAAGAAGTTTAGGCCAAGGAGCTGGATTCGCAAAAAGTATTGAAGGTGAGTTTGGTAAAGCCGCGGTTACCATTGTTGCAATGGGTGGTAAACTTGAAGATGTTTTTGATATCTACAAAGGAATTAATAACGAGTTAGGAAGAACAACCTTTTTATCCGAAAAATTTTTAGTAAACGCAAAGGCGATTAAAACTTTTGGTGTTGATGAAAAAACAATTAATAGTTTTGGAAGTTTCTTTGATAAAGTTGGTGGAGGTATGGACGCCTCAATGAGTAAACAAATTGAATTAGTTAATACAGCACAAAAATACGGATTAAATACTGGTCAATTTTTAACTACAGTTGCGGGTAAATTAGACATTTTAACTAAATACGGTTTCCCAAAAGGTGTTAACGACTTAGCATCTATGGTTGCTAAATCACAAGTGTTAGGTGATACATTAAGTGTTGCACAGAATTTTGCAGACCAAATTATGGATAGTCCTGAAAAGGCTTTTGAATATGCAGCACAATTACAGACATTGGGTGGTTCATTTTCACAATTAGGTGATGGTGCTCAATTGTTATATATGGCACAAAATGATTTAAAAGGATTAAATGACCAATTAATTAACGCAACAAGAGGTATTGCAACATTTAATGAAGAATCAGGACAATTTGAAATAAGTGCAAATGAAAGATTAAGATTAAGAGGATTAAAAAATCTTGGAATTGATGCCGATAAAATTGAAGAGGCGGCATTAAAATTAGCTAAAAACGAAAAAATACTAAGTGGTTTTAAAGGTGTTGCGTTTGACGGTATGTCCGAAGAAGACAAACAAACACTGGTTAATATTTCTGAAGTGGGTAAAGGTGGTGAAATTAAAATTGGTGGAAAAGGATTGGAAGAATTAAATAGAAGCCCTGAAACACTTACAAAACTTTTAGAACAAGTTCAAAACAAAGGAAATCAATTAAGTACCGACAAAAGTAACGTAGATGTTGTACAATCACAAATGTCGGCAAATGAACAACTTACAACATCAACAAATCAACTTAATACCATGTTTGCGTCAACAATTATCAGGACTGATAATTTTTCTGTGGGTTTAGACACCGTGGCAAACAAATTAACACAAGTTGGTGGTACTATGAATAATTTTGTAACTAAAAATAGTGATGTTATGACCGGCGCTTATAATAAGTTTTTGACAGATACACCAAAAACAATTGACGACTTAGTTAAAAACGCAACAGGTGGTGTGACGGAAGGCAAGGCATTGGAAAAACCAATTGAGGTTAATCAAGTTGTTACTATTAAGGCTGAAGGTTTAGACGTTGATTTTGCAAACATTATTAAACCAATTATTAAAGATTATCTTGAATCAAGGATTAAAAAGGTTGCTTTAAAATCTGGTTATAGTGAATAATAATATTTAAAAAATTCTGTTTAATCTATTTATTAGAAACAGTATAAGATGGCAGACAGCTTATTATCATTTTCAGCATCAGAACAATTTAGAAAAAAAATAATTGTTTCTAATTTAGAGCCTTATTTTGTAAAAGGTTCAACCACCCAAGCTTTACCCAAAAACCAAACTTATACTAAAGAAACAAAATGGATTGATGTACCATTGGTAAATCAACCTGACATGATTGATACATCTATTCCCGAAAAGAAAAGATTATACACAGTTAATCAATATGGTCCTAATGGTGGATATAAAACAAGTGCAAATGTTGATTTAGTTGTTAATGACGCTAATGAAGGAGAGTTCAATTATTCTAGCCCACAAACAAAAAAGTTTGACGAAGCCAAGTTTTCACAAAAAAATCTAATTACCAAAAACTTATTTGGACCACAAGACGGGTGGGGTGACGCATCATCAGAGTTAAATCTAATTATTAGACAATTAACAACTAGAGCAGAATATTATACATTCAAAGCATCAAGTTATTCCCCAATTAATATTTTATTAAGTAAGGACCCAACAGGTACACTTGGAACACTTTCACAAGATTCAGCACTTGCACAAATTGCGGCAACAAGATTGAGAAAATCTTTTGAAGACTCAATTGCCTTAGAAACATACCAACAAACAATAGGTAGAGCCAACGTCCTTCAAACAGGAAGTGACCCATATAGAATATTAAACCTAATAACAGGTAGACAACCATTAATTGAACCTGATTGGCATATAACAGTACCTGATAGTATTATTGGAAAAGGATTAGATTTTATATCAAGAGTAACTGGTGTTTATTCACCATATTCATATATCCCTGGTGATTATTTTAACAACGTAGGTAAGAAAAGTGTTTTAAATCAAGTTGTTAATAAAGTTAGTCAAGTTTTTGGATTTCCAGCGGTATTACCAAGTAAGAAAAGTTCTTCAGATGTATTTTTGGCATACACAAGCGGTGGTTCAAGAAAAGTATTATTTAATAATTTATCATTAAACTATTATGCACCTGACTACAAAGCCAATTTCCTAAGTAATTTAAATTTAACAGCACCTAAAGGTAACTACTATATTGGTAGTAGAACATCTGAACCATTAGATATTGTATCACCTTCAGGACAAATACCTGTTAATCAATTTGGTATTGAGGTTGAAACAAATGTTTATGGGCCAAGTAACTTAGGTAAGTTATATGAAAACAATGTTGATTTTAAATTTGGATTAAACCAAACCCCTACCATAGAGGGTGGTGGTGTACAAGGTGGATTCACATGGGTATCACCAAAATATAAAGGAAATGCCGGTCAGAAAGTGGGTGTTGGTGGAGCACTTAAAGGACAAGACCCTGAGTACCAACCAATAGCTGCAAACTATACAAGAAGTGAATCAACGGCATATCCACTTAAACAAGGTGGTATTTTAGATGACACACAAAGATTAATTAATTCACAACCAGCAGGTGGTAAAAGATTACAACACGTTGGTAACGCCATTGACCAAGTGTCTAAGGTGTTTAACGATGGATATAAGGAGATAACTAAAGGTTCAAGGGTAATCCGATACACGGACAACAACGGTATCTTTAAAGGTGAAGAATACGGTAGAGTATTTGCAAAAGATATTCCATATTACGATAACCAAAAGTTGGTTAAAAGTGATGGTAATATTAGAAAACACCCCTATTCTATTTTAGATTCAACATACAACTTAAACATGTATCCAACATCAGGTCCCGAATCTACAACTTTGCAAGGGGGACAAGTTAAGAAGTATATGTTATCATTAGAAAATCTTGCATGGAGAACATCAAGAAGACCTGGTTATAGATATACCGATTTACCTGAATCTGAAAAAGGACCAAACGGTGGTAGAGTTATGTGGTTCCCACCCTATGATTTAACATTCTCAGAAAACAACTCAGTTAATTGGGAAGCAAATACTTTTTTGGGAAGACCTGAAGACATCTATACTTATAAAAACACAAGTAGAAGTGGTACTTTGGGTTTTAAAGTTATTGTTGACCACCCCTCAGTTATGAATTTATTGGTTAATAGGGTGTTAAACAATACTGCGTCAAGTCAGATTGCTGACCAAGTTATTGATTCATTCTTTGCGGGACTTACAAAATTTGATATATACGAATTATCAAAAAGATATAACAACTTCTCAACCACAGAATTATCACAAATTCAAAAATTAATTAACGGCTCAAGTAACCCCGAAAAGATTAAAGACACAATTAATCAATCTTTAAATGTTGGCGGAGACGCCGCTGGTGGTTCACTAAACTCTAATTCAAATGTTGGACAACAAGTATATACCCCACAATTAAGTGCATACAAATCGACACAGTTTTATTTTGATTACAACACTGGTGGTGGAACAAACTACTCAAACAATGTTGTTTCATATACAACAAGTGGTAATTTCAGTAAAATTAACCAATCACAACAAACTTTAATTTCATCTTCAGAAAACGCTCTTACGGGATTTACTGAAAGTATTAAAAGTTTATTGTCATCAAATGCCAACGTAACTATTGAAATTAGAATACGTTCAAATAGTTCATATAATGAAGGAACCAATATTGAATCTGAAAGAAATACATGTGTTGAAGACACAATTAAATCATTACTTAATAATGACAAAAGAGTAAAGATTGCCAAATCAAACGGTGCTGCGGATGAAACAATCCAACCACTTAATTACAAATGTAATACAACAACAACTGACCAATATGGTACAGGACCTGTTGGATGTAGAAGAGTTATTATTGAAGATATTATTGAAACACCTTTACCAAATTTAAACAATCCAAATGGTGGTGTTGCAACAGGGGGAATATCAAACCTTGATAGATTATTAAATCAAAATGATACACAAAACGGTAATAACCCGAACAACCCAAGTGTTCCAACACAAGAGTCAATTAGTAAACAAGTTATTAGAAAACTGTTAAGTGAAGCCGATTACTTTAAGTTCATGAAAGAAAGTAATCCTTTTGTTTATGATTCCTTAAGAGAAAAGTTAAAATATTTTCATCCAGCGTTTCACTCAATGACACCTGAGGGATTGAACGAAAGATTAACTTTCTTATTACAATGTACAAGACCTGGTGATACAATCCCAACAAAACAACCTGGCGGTACATTGATTGATAAGGACGCAAGAAACACAGCGTTCGGAGCACCACCAATTTGTATTTTAAGGGTGGGGGATTTTTATCACTCTAAAGTTGTAATTGAGAGTTGTAATTTTTCATATGAAGATGGTAAATTTGATTTAAACCCTGAAGGTATTGGGGTACAACCTATGATTGTGAGTGTAACTATGGGATTTAAATTTATTGGTGGTCAAGGGTTGAAAGCGCCTATTGATGAATTACAAAACGCATTATCATTTAACTTCTTTGGTAATACTGAAATGTATGATGAAAGGGCAACTGATTCATTAACGGTATCAGCATACAATAAAGAATTTATTGAAAAGACCGAACCAACAGGTGACACACCCAAGAACACAAATTCAAACCTTCAAAATGAAGGTGGTACTACTATTGGTTCTGTTGAGGGTAAATTTCAAAATAGTGGAACAAGTGTGAATATTGCATATAAAGAAATTGTAAAAGAATTTATTGAAAGTTTTAACAACTTTACAAACGACGAATATGACAAATTAAAACAAGTAAGTGAACAATACAATAGTGGTATATTAATGTTGTATACTAAAGACCGAGATTACAAATCAGGTAAAATGAATGAGTTTGGTAGTCCTTCGGCAACACAGACAAATCTTACAATCTTTGGTAAATCAACATTTGAAACCAAAATAGACACACTGTTTAGTAGTTTATTAAATGATATTAATAGTAATTCATTAACAATTCAACAAGAAATGTTACCACCACAACATAAGTTTAAAGATATTGACATTGCAAACTTTAACGCACAATTAAAAAAATTAGTTAACGAATACAAGGTGAAATTTACGGACAAATTAGTTAGTACTAGTAATGAATTATCAAAAGTACAATTATCTATGACGAGAAACATTGATAAGTTAAACTATGTAGTTCAAGGATTAGATGGTTATATTGATACTAAAGGTATTACACAAATTTATACGATTGACAGTGCGACAACTGTAAATGAAATTGGTATAGTTATGAACACTTATTCACCTTTGATTAATTTATTGGAAACAAACTTAGAAACTAAAAAAATAATCACATCAACATATAGTGATGACCAAACCTATACTTTACCTGGTGGTAGTTTTGTAACAAATTCGGCGGATAAAAGATTCTTTTTAGTGTTTGGATGGCAATTGGCAAATAATTACAAAGCGTTCGAAACACAAGTTACAGGTTCATTCACATCTAAAGATTGGACAAAATTCATTAGTGAAAGTTTAACCAAAAATTACAAAGTACCTGCGGATAATGAGAAAAAAGAAATTGGTAAAATATTTTCTGATTATAAAAAATCAACCAATAAAGTTTATGTTCCTGGCGATGTAACAACACTTATTAAAAATAAGAGACAAACAAGTTTAACAATTAAAACATCGGCAACTGACAATGACAAAACAAGATTAAAAAATCTTTATTTAGGACAAAACAGTAACACTGATAAAAATACATTTAATGGTAAAGTAATATTCTAATGGACTACTACAATAGATATGGTCAATTTTTATTAAACGGTGAACAAACCGTTGTTCCTGGTTTAACATTACCAAGAAAAAGTACTGACATTAAATATGTCTTTAGAGCCGGTATTAGTAGATTAGATAAGATAAGCCAAGAGTATTATGGCACACCATTTTTTGGTTGGTTGATATTACAAGCAAATGAAGAATACGGTGGATTGGAATGGAACATTCCTGACAACTCAATTATAGTAATACCATACCCTTTAGTTAGTTCACTTCAGGACTATAATAATGCTGTGCAAACAAGATTCTATTACTATGGCAGATAATTTTGGTGGAAGTGAAAATATATATTATGAAGACAATTCTAACATTGTTTTAATTGACCCAAACTCAGTAAGAGACTCAAGTGGTGTTAAAAAAGACCGTGTAATTAAACAAGAGAATTTAGTTATGTACGCCAACTTGGAGGCTAATGCCGTTCCAAGAACAAGACTTGCGGTTGGACAAGATGTTGAATCAAGTATTAACAACACAACCGTCGCCTCAATTAATTTTTTAAAACCAAACGATAAAAACAGTTTTGATACAAGTTATACCGACGAAACCACAGGTGCTGGAAGCGCTCAAGGACAAGGTATAAATCAAATTAAATTTAACAATGGTCAAAACCCGCAACTAAATAATTATGTTGATACCCAAATATTAGGTATAAGAGACATTAATGTTGATATTAAATTCAACGGGGTGCCAACGGTAACCATGACCTTAGTTGATGTACAAGGTAAAAGTTTATTCCAAACCGGAGGTAATTCACCATATTCAGTATTTTTATATTATCCATATCCGTTATTTAAATTAACCTTAAAAGGTTATTATGGTAAGGCAATTCAATACGAATTAATGTTATTAAACTTCCAAGCAAGTTTTGAAGCGTCAACAGGAAATTATATTGTTAATTTAAAGTTTATTGCTCGTACAAGCGCAATGTTAGATGATATTCGTTTAGGATATTTGTTTGCTCTACCACATATGTATGGTCAATATAGTATTCCAAACACACCAACAGTTAATACAAGTAATTCCGCAACCGCTTCTGTACAACAAAACGGAACAGGTGTTACTACTGAGGTAAACGTAGAATCTACATCCAAAGGGTATTCAAAAATAAAACAAGTATTTGAAGAGTATAAAAGGCAAGGATTAATTGACCAAAATGTGCCAGTAATAACTCTTAACGAAATGCAAATTAGATTAACGAAGTATACTGAATTTTTAAATAATGAATTTGATAAATTAGATTTTACAAGTATTGTTGCACTTGAAAGATATAAAGAATCTTTAAATAAGTTTAGTAATAAAGTAGTCCAATGGGGTCAAACATATTTAGATTCAAATAAAGTTTTAGTTTTAAATAATTCATTTAAAAATATTAAACTATATCAGTTAAAACAACTTACAAATAGTCCTGATGGTATTGAAATTAAAAGTAACATTGAATCATCATTAATTGTTGAAAAACAATTAACCGCAATACTTGAAGATGGTATAAAAGAATTTAACTCAGTTCCTACTGATATTTGTAAAAGTATTACTTTAGACCAAAAAGCGTTTAAAGTTGATTTCTTTAAAGAAAAATTTAGTGTTGATGACATTAATTTTGAGGACACATATTTTAAACAAAGAGGTAGACAAATTACTAACCCAAATACCGATGTTGAATATAATAAATTTAAAAACAATTTAATTAACGAACTAAGAAATAATGGTACATTATTAAAAGTTGAACCAACAAGTGCTGTTACAGTTACAACTGGAAATTTATATTATTATACTTTAGACAAAGAAATTGAAACTATTAAAAATATTAACGGACAAATTGTTCAAAAATATAAAGAAGAATCTGAAAGACTTAACCAAGTATTAAAAGATAAAGTAAGAACAAACGGAAATGTTCAAGATTTACAATTTAGACCTACGGTTAGAAATGTTGTTGGTACAATAATGGCATCTGTTGACGCTTTTTATCAGTTAATGGACGATGTCCACACCAACGCATGGAATCAAAGAGAAAACACGGCAAGATTAAAATCAATAATAACAACCAATCCTTCACAGGAAGGTAAAAATGTTATACAAACTACAACAACTAAAAATCCAAATTATTTTGTTTACCCATGGCCACAATTTGTTCAGAAAAAAGAAACATCAGGTAAAGTAGAATATGAAGTAACATATCCTGGCTCAAAAGCGACAAGTGAATCAACACAAGCGTATAACCCTGTTATTTGGCCTGAAGTTGAATTTGTTGAAGAATATCTCAAAGGTGTATTAGAAAAAGACCGAAATTTTACAACAGACATTAAACCAAACAATAGTTTAATTGTAAAATACACACCTGAACACGCAATTGAAATACCTTTTAGAACTGATGTATATAATCAACAAAACAATTCACCCGTGAATTATGTTTATGAAATGTATGAGAGATTATATTTAAATGCATTTTATTCAGGCTTGTTCTACATTGATGTTAACGAAGATATTGTTTTTACGGCTTCAGATGTTGAAACAAATAATGTTGTTCAATCACTACCTGTTGGTGCGTTAAAAAATGATATTACAAATACATTACCAACAACAACCTTATACAATTATTTAAAAACTACCGCAGGTGAAAACCAAGAAGGTCCATTATGGCAAACTTTTATTTCACAAAACTTTGTAACACCCTATATCTCCGAACAAGTTAATAATAGCTGGAAACTATTAAGCCCAAAGGATTTTAATGCGACATCAACAAATCCATTAAAACTTAAAAGTTTAGATAATATTAAAAATGTTTTAAACGCTAACACAACAAACACAACAACACTTTTTGATACATATCCGTTTATTATTGATAGTTTTGCTCAAAAAATGCAAGACACGCCAAATAAGGATAATAGATATACAACAATTAATAGTTATGGGTTTAATGATAAGAAATTAGTAATTGATAATTTTTCAGGACCAAATATTAGTCCGTTAACTAGAAGTACAACAAGTAATTCTGGTTATTTAGATACTCAAACAACCAATCAACTTATTATTAATTTTTATGAAGATAGATACGGTAATAAATTAAAAAAGTTTTATACTGAAGGTAATTTAACATATACTACTGACAATAATTTAACAATTACACAAACAACAAGTTTATTAAATACACCATATTTTATAAACGCAATTGTTGAAGCAGGAAACACTTCAGGAAATGACAAGTACAATAAGTTAGGTTATTTGTTGTTAAATTCATTACCACTTGCAACGTTACACGAAAAATACATTGATACTAGTAACGGAGTGTCAACCGATTATATTTTTGCAAACTTAAATAAGTTTTCGGCTATACACGAATTACCATATGCTTGGATTTTAAAAATGGGTTCAATATGGTATCGTTATAAAACTTATGTTGAAACTTCGGGTACAACGGACATATTAACCACCATTTGGAAAGATTTTGACTATAAAACAAATTACGACCCAATTACATCCGCAGCAACAAAAACATATGATATTGTTTACGGTTCGGCAAATTCAGGAAAAAGACCTTACACATTATTAGGTTCTAATAATATCCAAACAGGATTTTACCCACAAGTTATTAATAATTTTTATAAAATTTTAACAAACAATAATTTGTTTGTTGACAGTAATGGTTCTTTAACATACAACTTAAATGACACAACCGTTTTATTTGGTGATGAATTAGTGTTACAATCAAATAATGAAAATGTTAATAAAATAAAAGGACCTATTAATAGTTGGTACTCGTATCTTAATATTACTGCTGATTATTCATCGTATTTTGGACCACAATACCAAGGATATAAATGTTTATTTCCGTCTGCGGGTGTACAACCATTCCAACAATCTTACAATGAATTAAGAGGTGAAGGAAATACAACTGATATTACAGTATCTGAAATTGGAACATCAAACCCAATGTATAATGGTAGTGTTAAAACTTTTTGGAACGCACCAAATTATGGTTGGTTTGACAACTCAAAAGTTCAAATGCCAACACCATTTGAGTATTTAAAATACGTTAGAACTGGCACCACTGAAAACCAACCAGATTTTGACATTACATCAATATATAGTTCAATTGAAGATTTATTTGGTGTGTTCACAAAAGACCAATTAGATTCTTTTGAAACTGAGTTTAAAGAGTTCTGTAAAACAGACGGAGAATCAAAAATATTTTCACCAGAAGGTGATGATACCACATATGCTAATATTATAAATTTATTCAAAAAAATGTTTTTGGTTAAAGATGGAACAACAGTTAACAATACTTCTTTGGGTAATTTACAAGCCGCAAATATTAATGATGTCTTAAGTAAATTTATTGACATTAAAGTTTATTTAAAAAACGGAAACCCCAAAAAGTTTGATAGACAACAATTTGGGTATTTTTCACAAAATCCACAATTTAAACCGGCACAAAATTTTGATTACGGTGGACAATATGTAACTTACTACCCTACTGACCCAAATCCATTACCGAGTGTTGGTGGAAAAACAGTAACAATATCAAAGGTGGCATACCCCGAAGTTTGGAAAACTTTACAAGAGTATGTCGGGTTTTCAACAATTGAAGATATACGATACACAGAAACATCAACAGTTTATGATTTTTTTAGGGATAATCAAATTCCTTTTACAAGTGATAATATAAAATTATTATACCCTTTAATTAGAATTTATGCAACCCAAAAGAAATTAAATTCTACATATAACCCTACAACGTTTGCTACTGATATCACAAATATTTTAAATAAGGCGGAAACCAAACGTAATAGTGTTGAACAAGAGTTTAGAGGTAAGTTACCGTCAGCATTGTTAGGACAAAAACAAGAACAAACACAAGATGTAAATTCAAAATTAGATGGTGATATTATAAAACTTGAACAATGGGAATTATTTAAAGCCGTAAATGATAAATGGGTTTCAGGTAGAGATACCAAAAGCCGACTTTTATTTGATGAATTTTTATTTTTTGATAGAGCAAATCGTGATATTGGTGACGAGTTAATTATTAACACCGACACAATTAGAAAGTATTGCACTTGGGATAACTCGTCAAATTCCGTAATGTCGTTAGTTAGACAAATTGTTGCCGACAACCGAATGAACTTTTTTGTAATGCCGGCATACATTAATTTTTACGGTAAATCGTCATTAAGAACAACAGATAGAAATGTATCAATACTTAATAATGCTAATGACGTGTTTAGTACATTTACATATGTTGATTATATTGACTCCGCACCAAAATTCCTATGTCAATACATTGATAGACCCTCACAAACATTATCATTAGATAATGACCCTAATTACCCATTCAAGAGTGACTCATTTGATTTAGGTAATCCAACAAACAATCCTATAGTTGAAAAAGGTCCTGTTAATCAACGTAACAGTAATAAAGCGGTAGGTTTTGTTGTTGACTTTGGTACAATAAATCAAAGTATATTTAAATCTGTTGACATCAACCAAGAACAAGGTGTGACATCTTCAGAACAAATACAAACAACAATTGATATGGGTAACCAGGGCTCAGGAAAGAAAACAATGCAACAAACAACATCGTTGTATGATTTTTACAAAAACCGTTCTTATAGTAGTACTGTTAAAACATTAGGTAATGTGATGATTCAACCAACAATGTATTTTGTGTTAAGACACATGCCAATGTTTAACGGAACTTACATTATTAGAAATGTTAAACACACAATAAGTTCAGGTAGTTTTAATACTGAATTTAATGGACAAAGAGTTTCTGCAAATATTAATACAAAAGTATCTGACGACCTTGCTAGCGTCAATGAAGATTTTTCTAAAAAATTATCAGACAAAGTAAAACAGTTTGTTAGTAATAATACATTGGTACCATTTGATAGTAATTCAAAACAATATTTGACTGGTGACCAAGCGAAAGATTATGTCCTATCGGCAAAAACACCGTATCAAGGGTTTATGGTCCAAACTACCGATTTATCAACACAAGATTGTAGCGAAAATATTAATCCAATTTATGGGGTAATTCAAAATACTAATTTAATAACAAGTTCAATTACCGTTAATAACCTTGCAACATTAATTAGTGGTTCAACTACAAATACAAACCTAAGAACCTATATGTTCTGTATGTTATATATGATGGGTAATAAAACTGAAATAACTAGCAGATTACAATATAAACAAAATAATTTATATGGTGTAATAGTTGATGTTGCATTTCCAGGTGGTTTAAAATCAAAAATAACAAAGTATAGATGTTTAAAAACTGGTGAGAATTTTACAAGACCATTTGCAACATTTGACAACATCCAAGATAATATTAATTTTGTTAAGGATTATTACTCAGAAAAAATGAGTACATATTTTACCGCCGGATTATCTAAAGAAGAAACAATAAATAAAATTATTGAATTATTTTATATGACTTGGTATACTTCAGGTTCATCAACAAAAAAATACATTGATAATTCAAATTACAGTACTTGGCTTGGTAATGTCAGATGGGCATATACTCAAGCAAAAACATTAGGTTTGTAATAAATTAAATAATCGTTATATTTATTAAGAAAAACAATATGAGTAATTTAAAAAATTTATTGGACAACTACTTACAGAAAGATACTGTAATCGCCGAAAAGGATTTGGGTAACGGATATAAAGAAGTTTGTGATTTACAAACTGGTGACTGTTACACTGTAAGATTAAAAGACGGTTTAATTGAAAGAGTGGATAACACAATGAAATTAAATAAAACATTAAGAGTAGAAACACCACAAGGTGTTAAAACATTATTAAACGGTTAATCATGGAAAACAAAGTTTCAAAAACAATATTAGAGGAATTAAATAGATACAATCAAATCAACAGTTATATTGTTGAGCAAGACGCTGCGTTACCTCCGCCAGCGGATGAAGACCCAACTGCTGCAGAACCCCCACCACCCGCACCCGATGATACTACATTAGGTGGTGCCACACCACCTGAAGGTGAAGCGACTCCTGAAACAGGTGCTCCTATTGATATCAATAATGACCCTGATGTTGAGGAAATTGAAACAGGTGATTCTGAAGGTGGAAAAAATGACGGTGGTACCGAAGAGTTGGATATCACAGAATTAGTTACTTCACAAAAAGACATGCAGTCAAAGCAGGAAGAATACATGAATTCAATGATGTCTAAATTAAATGACTTAGAAAGTAAACTAGCTCAGATGGATTCAATCTTTGACAAGATTAATTCAATTGAAGACAAAGTTGAACAATACAGACCAAAAAGTGCTGAAGAAAAAATGCAATTAAGGTCTTTAGATTCTGGTCCTTATAGTCAAAAGTTATCTGATTTCTTTACTGAAAAAGAACCACAAATGAAACAACAAGGTAAAGAGCAATATATTTTAACACCTGATGATGTAGAAAACTACGACAAGATGAGTGTTAGAAAATCTTTTGACACCGGTTTACAAAACTAATTTGATTTCTGAAAAAATTGTGTTATATTTATCTTAAATTAAAAGATAAAAAATACAATTATGATGACAGACAAAACATTCGATGCCGTTCTGGCGCAGTACGAACAAAACACAAAACCATTTGGTGACCAACCAATGATGTCACAAGAAGACAGAATGAAGCGTTATTTCGCAGCCATTCTTCCTAAAGGTGAAAACTCAGGACAAAGAAGAATCCGAATCCTACCAACCACAGATGGTTCATCTCCTTTCAAGGAAGTATGGTTCCACGAAATCCAAGTAAACGGTACTTACAACAAACTTTACGACCCCGACAAAAATGAAGGAGGACGTTCACCATTAACAGAAGTTTACGAAGAACTTATGAAAACTGGCAAACAAACTGACAAAGATTTGGCAGCACAGTACAAAGCTCGTAAATTTTACATTGTTAAGGTTATTGACCGTGACCATGAAGAAGATGGTGTTAAATTTTGGAGATTCAAACACAACTATAAACAAGATGGTATCTTGGACAAAATCATCCCAATTTGGAGAGCTAAAGGTAATTTGACAGACCCAAATGAAGGACGTGATTTGATTATCCAATTGGTTAAATCAAAAACACCAAAAGGAAAAGAATATACTTCAATTCAAACAGTAATGTATGACGACCCAAGCAAATTGTCAGAAGACGCTGAACAATTGGATTCTTGGAAAAACGACCTAACAACTTGGGCTGACGTTTACTCTAAGAAACCTGTTGAATACTTGGAAGCAATTGCTCGTGGTGAAGTTCCACGTTGGGACTCAGAATCTAAAAAATATGTTTACGGTGATGACGCTACTGAAGTATTCGGTGGAACACCTGTAGACCCACAAGCAGGTATGTCACCTGACGAGGAATTACCATTCTAATAAACTAAAACACATCATGTGCGGTATCATGTACGGTACCGCACATGATTAATTTATATCATATATGGCTATTAAAAAAAATGATTTCAGCTCAGTAAAGAAAAAATTCTCTACTTCAGCAAAATATAAACCGCAAAGATTTTTTGACTTAGGTTCTGACTTCTTGGATGCGGTTGGACTACCAGGTCCCGCGATTGGACACTTAAACATGTTCTTGGGTCACTCAGACACAGGAAAAACAACCGCTTTGGTTAAAGCCGCTGTTGACGCACAAAAGAAAGGTATTTTACCAGTATTCATTATCACAGAACAAAAATGGTCTTTTGAACACGCAAAACTAATGGGTTTTGAATGTGAAGAAGTTGTTGATGAAGAAACGGGTGAATCAGATTGGGATGGATTTTACATCTTCAACAATGATTTTAATTACATTGAACAGATTACGGATTATATCAATAGTTTGTTAGACGCACAAGAAAAAGGTGAATTGGATTACAGTTTATTATTCTTGTGGGATTCAGTAGGTTCAGTTCCATGTAAGATGACTTACGATGGTAAAGGTGGTAAACAACACAACGCATCTGTACTTGCCGATAAGATTGGTATGGGTATTAACCAACGTATTTCAGGTTCACGTAAATCTGATTCACAATACGAAAACACATTGGTTATTGTTAATCAGCCTTGGGTTGAATTACCTGACAATCCATTTGGTCAACCAAAGATTAAAGCAAAAGGTGGTGAAGCAATTTGGTTAAACTCATCTTTGGTATTTTTATTTGGAAATCAAAAAGGTGCGGGAACAAACAAGATTACTGCCACAAAAGACAAAAGAAGTGTTAAGTTTGCAATCAGAACAAAAGTGTCCGTAATGAAAAACCACATCAATGGTTTGGGATATGAGGATGGAAAAATCATTGTAACCCCACACGGATTCTTGGCAGGTAAAGAAGCTGCTGAAGAGAAGGTGTCTATTGAGAATTACAAAAAAGAATATGCTGACTATTGGAAAGATATTCTTGGTGTAACATCATTGGACTTTGAATTGAAAGAAGAAAAGGAAATTGACTAAACAATAAACAAGTGGTTAAAACTTTAATAGTTGACGGAGATAACTTATTCAAAATTGGATTTCACGGGGTTAGAGATTTCTACCACGAAGGAAAACATATTGGGGGTATTTTCCACTTTGTTAATGTTCTTCGTAGATTCCTATCGGAATACAACTACGACAAGGTAATAGTTTTTTGGGACGGGAATAATAACTCGTCCCAAAGAAAATTACTGTTTTCTGAATATAAGGAAAACCGTCGTTTAACAATGAACGAAGAAAAAAAAGAATCTTATTATGGACAAAAAGAAAGATTGAAACAATATCTTGAAGAAATGTTCATTAGACAAATTGGTATTGACGACCACGAGTGTGATGACTTAATTTCTTATTACACACAAATAAGTCAAGATGAGAAAATAACAATCCTTTCTTCAGATAAGGACCTTACACAACTTATCACACCAAAAGTACACATCTACTCACCCATAGTAAAACAATGGGTTACAGACAAACACAAGATTAAATTAGGTACAATTGAAGTACCTATATCAAATGTGAAATTAGTTAAAATTTTATTGGGCGATAAGTCAGACAACATTGAAGGAATTTATAGCTTAGGTGAAAAGAAGTTAGTTAAATATTTTCCTGAGGTTATTGAAAGAGAACTAAATATTGACTATATTTGTACAAGAGCACAAGAAATTTTAGATATAGATGACACAATCAAGCCACTTAAGAATTTATTATCAGGTACCACCAAGTCAGGTACCTACGGAAAGGAATACTACGATATTCGTGAAAAAATCGTTAGTTTGTTAAATCCTTTAATGACCGAAGAAGCAAAAAAAGAAGTAGAACTTTATTATTCAGAAGATATGGACCCTGACGGTAGGGGATATAAGAATCTGATGAAAATGATGATTGAAGACGGATTCTTTAAGTACCTACCAAAACAAGACGATGCGTGGGTAGAATTCCTTCAACCAATTATGAAACTAACAAGAAAAGAAAAAAAACGATACAACAACAACAATTAATTATGAAAGAAACACAAGATTTAACGAAAATGGAGTTTTTAATTAAACTCAACGACAACATCGTCGTTCAAAGGTTTTTCAATGTTAAGGGTTACAATGAAACTGCAAAACACAGTTTAGAACTTCATGATTACATGAAGAACATTGCCGACTACATGGAAAGATATTTGAAAGACAAAAGTTTGGACTACATGGCGGAAAATGCGGAATTGATTATGAACGACTCTTCAGTCATGAATACGTCAAAAACTGATGGACCTGAATGGTTCTACTTATACATCAAGATGGGGGAACAGACAATTTGTCATAGGGGATTTGACGCTAAGGTATACCCACCAAAGGCTAGATACACCGTAGACATACGACCAGAGATAAAAAATATTTTGAAGTCGTTGACTGACATTTTTTCAGGTGAAAACTTTTCTACAACATATATGAATTATCAACTTGCTTGATAGTATTTATCAAAACACGTCAAAGTAAAAACAGTTATGTCAAGCGAGAAAAATTTCGGATATTTAGGAAACACATTTCAAATTCAACTAATCAATCAACTTATTCTAAACAAAGAATTCGCTCGTGCGATTGTTGATGTTTTGGATTCAAAATACTTTGATAACCAATACTTTAAAATCATTACTCAAATGATTAAGGAGTATTATGTCAAGTATGAAAGTGTTCCTACTTTTGAAACTTTAGACCAATTGACTCGTTCTGAGATTAGTTCTGAAAGTGCAAGAAAAATCGTTCTTGACACATTAACCCAAATTCGTGATGTAAGTTTTGAGGGTCACCAATTCGTAATTGAAAAGGCACTTAAGTTCTGTAAACAACAAGAACTTCAAAAAGTAATGACCAAAGCTCAAAAGATTATTGACAAAGGTGACTTTGAAAGTTATGACCAATTAGAAGAGATGGTTAATAAAGCTCTTCAGGTTGGTGAAATTGACGAAGCAGAACACGATGTATTCACAAATTTGGACCAAGTGTTAGATGAAGATTATAGACACCCAATCCCAATGGGAATTATCGGTATTGACAATTTGTTGAAAGGTGGATTGGCAAAAGGAGAATTGGGAGTAATCTTAGCACCTACAGGTGTTGGTAAAACAACAGTACTAACAAAAATTTGTAACCACGCATTTAATTTAGGTTACAACGTTCTTCAAATATTCTTTGAAGACAACCCAAAAATTATCCAAAGAAAACACTTCACACTTTGGACAGGAATTGCCCCTGATGAACTTTCATTCCAAAAAGATGTTGTTATGGAAAAAGTTAGAGATATTAAAGAAAATACAACAAACAGGTTGATTTTGAAAAAATATGCTTCTGACACCTTAACAATGAGTCAAATCAAAAATCAAATTAGAAAGATGATTGCGGAAGGAACAAAAATAGATATGATTAGTTTAGACTATATTGATTGTGTTGTTCCTGACAAAAACTTAGGGGATGAATGGAAAAGTGAAGGTTCCGTGATGAGAGGATTTGAATCAATGTGTCACGAATTGGACGTAGCAGGATGGACTGCAACTCAAGGAAACAGAAGTTCAATATCATCAGATGTTGTTACTACTGACCAAATGGGTGGTTCAATTAAAAAGGCACAAGTAGGACACGTTATCATAACAGTTGCAAAGAGTTTACAACAAAAAGAAATGAAACTCGCAACAATAGCTATTACCAAATCAAGAATTGGACGAGATGGTGTCGTGTTTGAAAATTGTAAATTTGACAATGAACTCATGGAAATTGATACAGAAAGTTCAGTAACTTTCTTGGGTCTTGAAGAACAAAAAGAAGAACGAAATAGGAACAGAGTCAATGAACTATTGGCAAAAAGAAAACAACAACAAACAATTAATTAAAATTTAAACAAGAAGAAAACAAAAAAATGGACGCATCACAAAAGATATTGTCAGACCTCACGGTGTATATGAAATACGCTAAATTCTTACCTGATGTAAACAGGAGAGAAACGTGGGAAGAGTTAGTAACAAGAAACATGAACATGCACATCAAAAAATACCCACTATTAGCTGGTGAAATAGTTGATGTATACAAGTATGTTTATGATAAAAAAGTTTTACCATCAATGCGCTCAATGCAATTTGGAGGTAAACCAATTGAAATTTCACCAAACAGAATTTACAACTGTGCTTATTTACCGATTGACCACTTAGACGCATTTGCTGAAAGTATGTTCTTATTATTAGGTGGAACAGGTGTTGGTTATTCAGTACAGAAACATCACGTAGAAAAACTACCTGAAATTAGAAAACCTAACACAAATAGAACAAGAAGATTCTTAGTTGGAGATTCAATTGAAGGTTGGGCAGACGCAATCAAAGTATTAATGAAATCTTACTTTGGTGAAAATTTGTCAACACCTGAATTTGATTTTTCAGATATTAGACCAAAAGGTGCTCAACTTGTAACATCAGGTGGTAAAGCACCAGGACCACAACCTTTGAAAGATTGTCTTCACAAATTAAAAGGTATGTTGGACGCAAAAGAAGATGGTGATAAAATGACACCAATTGAAGTTCACGATATGGTATGTCACATTGCTGACGCAGTTCTTGCTGGTGGTATTCGTAGAGCAGCTTTGATTTCGTTATTCAGCGCTGATGACCAAGAAATGATTTCTTGTAAGTCAGGTACATGGTGGGAAACAAACCCACAAAGAGGTAGAGCAAACAATTCTGCAGCATTGGTTAGACACAAAATCACAAAAGAATTTTTCTTAGATTTGTGGAAACGTGTTGAAGCATCAGGAGCTGGTGAACCTGGTATCTATTTTACAAATGATAAAGATTGGGGAACTAATCCATGTTGTGAAATTGCATTGAGACCAAACCAATTCTGTAACTTATGTGAGGTAAATGTTTCTGACATTGAATCACAAGAAGATTTAAACAACCGTGTTAAAGCTGCGGCGTTCATCGGAACACTTCAAGCAGGATATACTGATTTCCATTACTTGAGAGATGTATGGAAACGTACAACTGAAAAAGAAGCATTGATTGGAGTATCTATGACAGGTATTGGTTCGGGTGTTGTATTAGGTTATAACATGAAAGAAGCAGCTAAACTTGTTAAAGAAGAAAATGCAAGAGTTGCTGAGTTGATTGGTATTAACAAATCAGCTCGTACAACTACTGTAAAACCAGCAGGAACTACATCTTTGACATTGGGAACATCTTCAGGTATCCACGCATGGCACAACGACTATTATGTTCGTAGAGTTCGTGTAGGTAAGAACGAAGCTATTTACCAACACTTAGCGATGTATCACCCTGAGTTGGTTGAAGATGAATATTTTAGACCACATGATACTGCGGTTATTTCAGTTCCACAAAAAGCACCTGAAGGAGCAATTTTAAGAACAGAATCACCTTTCCAATTATTGGACCGTGTTAAGAAAATTACACAAGAATGGGTTAGACCTGGTCACAGAACTGGTTCAAACACACACAACGTATCAGCAACAATCAGTTTGAAAAACGAAGATTGGGAATTGGCAGGTGAGTGGTTTTGGGAAAATCGTGACTTCTATAATGGTTTGTCAGTTTTACCTCATGATGGTGGCAGTTATATCCAAGCACCGTTTGAGGATTGTACTAAAGAAGAATATGAAAGATTATTCTCTAAACTACAGTCAATTGACTTATCAAAAGTTGTTGAATTACAAGACAACACAGATTTGAGTGGTGAATTGGCTTGTGTTGGTGGAGCTTGTGAAATCAAGTAATCAAAATAAAACTATGAATAATTCGGAAGGGGGAAGTCAAAAACTTCTCCCTTCTGATTTTTATATTGAAAATGGAATTTATGTGTTCACAAAAGAGTTTCATTTAAGAAGGGGTAGTTGTTGTGGTAATGGTTGTAGACATTGTCCTTTTTTTCCTGCTCACAAAAAAGGGAATACAACTATATTTATAGACAATGGCTAATGGTGTAACTTATGGTATTAATTTTCCTTTTAATGATTCATTAAAGGGGGATTACCTTTCTTTGTCTCAAAATCCTGACCAAGAAATAAGAAGTAATTTAATTCATTTGATTTTAACCCGAAAAGGTAGTAGATATTATTTACCTGATTTTGGTACTAAAATTTATGAATTTATTTTTGAACCATTAGATGGTGTTACGTTTGAATCAATTAAAGATGATATCAGAGATAATGTTAGTAAGTATATTCCTAATTTAATTATTAATGATATTATTGTTTTACCATATGATGAGTATGAATCAGTTGGTACTTTAAACACGGAAAATTTAGGAAATGGTGTTTATAGAGTTGCCGGTAGAAACACTTCAGAGTACACAGCTAAAATGAGAATTGATTATACAATTAGCGATAACGCATTTCAAACAAAAGATTTTGTAATTATAAATATTTAACATAAATGGCTGAGAAAAGAATATCCTATACCGTCCGAGATTTCGCGGCTATAAGACAAGAACTTATTGATTATACTAGACAGTATTATCCTGAATTAATTGACAATTTTAATGACGCATCAATTTTTTCTGTATTGATGGATTTAAACGCTGCCGTAACCGATAACTTACATTATCATATTGACAGAAGTATTCAAGAGACGGTTCTTGAATTTGCCAAACAAAGAAGTTCAATTTATAACATTGCAAGAACTTATGGTTTAAAAATACCTGGTAATAGACCATCAATAGCAGTTTGTGACATTAGTATTAATGTACCTGTATTTGGTGATAGACCAAACCCTGAATATATGGGTGTATTAAAAGCGGGTTCACAATTTGTTGGTGCGGGACAAACATTTGAAAATCCAAATGATATTGATTTCTCTTCAGCATTTAGTTCATCAGGAATTGCAAACCAAAAAGTAATACCAATTTTAGATGAGTCAAACAACGTCCAAAGTTATAATATCGTAAAAAGAGAAGTAGTTGTTAATGGTATTACAAAAGTATTCAAGAAAGTTATTACATCGGCAGATGCAACACCATTTTTAAGTTTATATTTACCTGAAAGAAATGTTGTTAATGTTTTGTCAATTATACAAAAAGATGGTATTACCTATAATAATGTTCCAGCATACCAAGAATTTTTAAGTCCTGTTGGTAAATGGTATGAAGTCCAAGCTTTAGCCGAAGACACTGTTTTTATTCCTGAACCGGGAAAAACAACTGACCAATCAAATATTAGTGTTGGAAAATATCTTAAAACTAGCAATAAATTTATTACTGAGTTTACACCTGAAAACTTTTTAAAGTTAACATTTGGTGGTGGTAATACATCCGCTGATGACCAATTAGCTTCTTTTGCACAAACAGGTGTACCACTAAGAATTAATGACTATCAAAATAATTTAAGTTTGGGTTATATCCCAACACCTAATACCACTTTATTTATTCAATATAGAGTTGGTGGTGGACTTGAAAGTAATGTTGGTGTCAATGTTATCAATACTGTTGGTAATGTATTGTTTGATGTTAATGGAGCGTCTGTTGAAATCGCGAACGCTGTTAGAAACTCAATTCAATGTACCAACGTAACTGCAGCTATTGGCGGAGCAAATCCACCATCGGTTGAAGAAGTAAGAAATTTGGTTACTTTTAATTTTTCATCACAAAACAGAGCGGTAACAATTGGTGACTATTATTCTTTAATACAAAAAATGCCAGGACAATTCGGAATACCAGCTAAAGTAGGTATTATAGAAAATAATAACAAAATAAATGTTGTATTATTAACACAGGATACTAATGGTAAAATGACACAAAATGTACCAACAGTATTAAAAGATAATGTTGCAAATTATTTATCAAAATACAGAATGATGAATGACTATATTAGTGTTACAACTGGTAAAGTTATTGATTTAGCATTTGAAATTTATATTTCTATTGCAAAAAATACAAACCAAAACTCAATCATTTCTGATGTTATTACAAAGGTTAATGATTATATGATACCACAAGCAAGAGAATTTGGCCAAAATGTTTTAATATCTGAAATTAAAAGTATAGTTCAAAATATTGAGGGTGTTGTTAATATATCTGATGTTAAGGTGTTTGGAAGAGTGGGTGGCAAGTACTCATCATCACAAACAGCACAAAAATACGAAGATTCAACCACAAAACAAATTAAGTTAATTGATGATATTATCTACGCAGAACCAACAGAATTTTATCAAATCAGATATTCCAATACAGATATCGGTGTCCGTGTAAAACAATAACCTTCACAAGGAAATTACTTCAACTATTTTTGTAAAATAAGAGATTAACTATTTATGAGAAAGAACAATTATGCCTAAAAGTTATAGGATACGAACATCAGTAGGAAATAGTACTCAATCTGACAAAACAATCAAAGTACAAGTTGACCAAGATTTTGATTTCTTGGAAATTCTTTCTTTGAAACTTACACAATCTGATGTGTATAGAAGTTTTTGTTCTGACTACGGTGTTGTCGTTGGTCGTGTTGTTGCCAACGGTGGATACGGTATACCAAATGCGAAAGTATCTGTGTTTGTACCAATTGATGCTGTTGACCAAAATGACCCTGTAATATCAGCGTTATATCCATATAAGAATGTTACGGATAAAAATGAAGACGGTTATAGATATAACTTACTTCCGTATACACCTTCATATGAAGGACACGCAGCCACAGGTACTTTCCCAACAAGGGATGATGTTTTAACAAGAACTGAGGTATTACAAATATATGAAAAATATTACAAGTACACTGTAAAGACAAACGAATCAGGTGACTACATGATTGTTGGCGTTCCTTTAGGAAATCAACAAGTAATGTTGGATTTGGATTTATCAGACATGGGTTGTTTCTCATTGAGACCAACAGATTTAATTAGAATGAATCTTGGTAACTCAAAACAGTTTGACGGTAACCAATTTAAAAGTTCAGTTGATTTATCATCATTACCACAGATTGTTAATCAAAGAAGAAGTATTTCAGTTTCTTCATTTTGGGGAACAGGAGATGTTTGTGATGTTGGAATTACAAGAGTTGATTTTGATTTAAGAGAATCAAATATCACAATTGAACCTACCGCAACTTTCATGGGTTCAATCATGACATCTAATGATTCTGTGATGATAAAGAACAATTGTAAACCAAGTTCAGAACAAGGTGACTTGTGTGGTATGGTTGCTGGACCTGGTAGAATTTTAGCTGTAAGACAAACAATAAATACCAATCTTAATGGTGACCCAATATTAGAACAATATCAATTAGAACAAGGTGGTAAAGTAATTGATGAAAATGGTGCCTTTGTTGTTGATGTACCAATGAACTTGGATTATGTAACAACAAATGAATTTGGTGAATTAATATTTTCAGATAACCCAAGTGTTGGTATTCCAACAAAGGGTAAATATAGATTTAAGGTTAAAACAAATGAAGGTGAAAAGGAAGTTGGGGCAATACAAACATCAAGTAGTATTATTGGTCCAAACTTATTAAATCTTTCTGTTTTTAATCCAAAAGGTAGTTTATTACGTGGAAACTTTTTGGTTCCAAACATTAGAGAATATGGGTGGGATGGCGATGTTGACCCATCAACTAAAAGTGATGAGACTACAACATTTTCACCAATATTTGGTGATAACACTAAATTAATTGAAACAAAAACTTTTACATCATCTGATTTTGGTTCAGGTGGAAGAGCGTTATTAATCAGTTCAATTTTAGGTGAATATAAAAACATAACGTATAAAATTAATGATGTTACCGACACTTCAAAATGGGTTGATTTACCAAACTTAATTGACAAATTAGAAATCACTGTTGAGAAAAAAACAACCACAACCGTTGTTAACGGAGTTGTAATTGAAACACCACAAACAATAACTATTAATTTTAATAGTTACGATTATAAATTTTCACTATTTCAAAGGTCATACGCCTTTTCATTAGATTGGGATGATTACCCTAATAAAAACGAAGCCATTGGTTGTCAAGATTTTTTCTATGAATTAAATTATAACAAAGTTTATACAACCGCACAACTAATTGATGAGTATAGGAAAGGAACTAATAGAAGTAGATTCTTATCTATTAAAGAAATATTAGACAGAAGTTGTGATTCAGAAGTAAATAAATTTCCAATTAATGACGGAGTAAGAAACTTTGATTTACTATATTTTATAGTTTCAATTTTATTCCAAATATTTGGAATTATTGGTGGTTTACTTATTATAGTATATCATATTGTTAAATTTTTATGGAATACCTTCGCACCTGTAATATTACTTGGATTAATTACTCTATCAATTGTTAACGGAACTAATGAAGTTATTACCGCTGCGGGAACTAGTCTTGTGGGCGCTGCAACATTTGGTGCTGCGTTCGTACTTTTAGCACCAATTATTGCCAAAGCAATAGCTTGGTTTGCCGCCGCGGCAACACTAACAATATTATTTAATAAAATTAAGAAATTTAGATTTCCATCCTTTAATCTACCAATGATTACATACCCCGATTGTTCAACATGTGATTGTGGAACATCAGGGGATAATAACTTTGCAATAGATACTTTAGGTAATGGTGATGTCAATTCTTCACCAATGGCGGATGTAAATCTACCCGGAGCTTATGTACCATTTGATGGTGAAGATATATTATCAATTAAGAAAAATGCTGGATATGGTGAAGTATTTGCGGGTAATGATACTGTAGACACTAAAAACTTTGCTCGTACACCATATTATAATAACGCAGCTGAAGAATATTATTGGAGTAGAAACGAAATACCAATCCCCGAAAGGATTAATCTATATAACACAAAAGGACATTATTTTAACACTTTACCTGGTGGCGGTTCTAATAGAATTAAAGTTTATCCAAATTACGCTTTAAATAATAATTCATTTTATGAAGACCAACCAATGGTCTTTTTAGTTGACTCAGACGCTTTAACAACATTTCAAACAGGAAGTTTAATATCTTTTGTTAGTTTGGCTAAAACTTATGATGTGAATATTTTAAGTGCGTCAACAGTACAAAATGGGTTAAACAATTACTCAGTAACGGGAACAACAATATCCTCAGGTACAACTCCTTTAAATATTAGTTATGCAAATCCTGACGGTAGTGGCACTGAAACAAAAACATTTCAGATTGCCCAAACATTATATAACGGTATTGGTAGTTACACATTTCCATCTGATATTGAATATCACCAAGTGGTTACAGCAACTACCGTAGGTGAAATACAAAAAATTGTTAATTCAAAAACACCTGATACCGAATTATATAACAGTAGTTTTTACAATAGAATTATTAATGGTCAGATGACTGTTTATTATGAGGATGTTAAAGATAAAAAAGGTGAAGATACAAAAAATGAGAATCCTCCAAAACCATTAACACCACTACAAAAAATTGAAAATTATAAAAACTTAGGGGTGATAATCTTAATGAAGGGAGTTGACCCATATACTACAAGACAAAAAACAAAAATAGATATTTCAAAACCATTTGGACTTGTTGATGGTTCTATGGTTGTTGAATCAAATTATAAATTAAACATACCAATAGCTGAAAATTTAACTCTCCTTAGACATGATTCATTGGTTAATAATAATGTTACATTATTCAATCAATCATATGTGTTTACACCATCAATTGGTAGTGGCTCATTTAAGTACAGTGCTTATACAACACACAACCACTCATTATATTCAAGTTTTGATAGTGGACATGATTCAGATAATACTACCGACCTAGTTCACAATCCAATTGGTACACAAATAAGTGGATATTACGCGGCGGGAGAAAGTGTACCATCAGGTGCATGGGCGGGACCAAATACATACGTGGTAAATAATTCAAATGGATATTTTACTAATGAATATGTTGAAGGTGGTGGATTAATGGCAAGAAAAAACACAGGTGGAGCTGGATTTGTTACGTATAATAGCGATGTTTATTCAACAGGAATTACTCTTAATATGTCAACAAGTACTAAAATTATCATGAGGTCGGATAGATTACCACGTTCAAGCTCATTTGATGATAGATTTGTTTTTGCACAAAATAAGGCTTTTGCTGTTTATGTTGTTTCGGATAATGGTGTTTCATCTGAAATTGAAGGTAGTGTAACTTCAAACTCTGATTATACTACAAACGATTCTGTTGATTTTGAACAATCATATGGAACAAGTACAACATCAGTTATGAGTAGTTTTAGTTGTAATACAATTGTTCCGTTAGGTGCTTATCAACAAACACCACCAGACCAAATGACGCTTAAACCAAAAGAAGATTCTGTTTATTATACCGGTGGTGATACTGAATACCCAATTATAACAAATGGGTGTTATACTTTAGTTGCCAAAGATTTGGCAATCAGCGCTGATTTAAAATCATTTGCAGAATGGAAATCAAGATTCTTAATGGGTTTTGCAATTTGTAGAAATGTGTTTGGCATGACATTTACAAACAATTGGATTAATGGTGTTTTATATATGCCAGGTTTCCAAAATGACAAGATATACCCAGGTATTGAAGTTACAAACCCAACGTATGTTTATTGTAAAGAAAAACTGGTTTTTAAAGAAGAAAACAATTCATTCTTTTATCGTTCATCACCTTTCAATGAAAACAATGGTGACTTTGTTGGAATGAGAAATACTCAAGTTGCCGATAATTTTGGTAATCAATACTTTTTAGGTAATCCAACAACCATTGTGGATTTAGGTCCAAAAGATAATATAATAAAAAATGTTTGTGCTCAACCTGAATTTCAGGGGTATGTGTTAGATAGATTAGAGGCAACATCATTTCAGGGAATTAGTGATTTAGTACAATTTTTTATTGTTAGTAGATTAACCAACGCAAGTTTCTTAGATAGACTTTTAAGTTTGGGTGATTCATCTATTAGTGAATTATTTAGTAGACCAGCACAAAAAATTGATGGTGATTTTGCACAATTAAATAGTATTAACAATGAAATGGGAGTTGTGCCTTTTTCACCTGAATCATACAGTCAACAGAATTTATTTTACGGAGCAAGCCCAAAACCTGTTGTTGGTGTGTTCTTTAGTTCTGATACGGAAACAAGGGATTATATTTCACCTGGTCGTGAAATATTTATAGACACACCAACAAAATTTGGTTACAACACATTTGGGCATAAAACACAACAAGTACCAATGTATAGATGGGAAATTAAACAAGGTGACGCACCGTCACCAAGTATTTTTGGTGGTGAAATGAATAATTGGTTAACATCCCCATCAGATTTCTATGTCACACCATATCAAGGGATTGACAGGTTAAATGATAGTACATATTTCGCAAGTGAAGTAAAACACCCAACAGGGCAAAGACCTGGTTATATTTATAACTCAATACCTTTAAAAGATGTTAATGGTAATGTAACTGGTTTTAAATACATAGGATACACAACACCTCCATTAAATACTAGTAATAAAATTGTAGTTGGAGCTCCTTATCATTTCTATTTTGGATTGAAAAAAGGTAAGACCGCTTTTGACATATTTGTAACTAAAAATCTAATTAATATATAATGGGTAACATTCAAAATGATATAACAATTATTAAAGGTAACCTTAGATACAAAGGTGCCTCTGAAAGGTTAATATCTTTACCTGTTGAATTTGTTGGGGACCGAAAACAATTAATAGATTCAGATAGAAGTAGAAATATTAATGCTGCGGAACAAACTGAAGTCGAAAGACAAGCATCAACAACATTTAGAATCGGTGGAAAAATATCAAACATATTTTCAAATATTATTTCAGGGACAACTGATTATGATGGATATAAAAATTTCCTATATCTAACAAATCCATTATCTGTTGTACAAAACAATCAAATTTTATTTAACAATTTTGAAAGAGTTAAAGACACATTTGGTTTAAAGTGGGGAGGACTTCCACAGTATAATGAATTTAATTTTATTAGAAACGATGTTGAAAATCCTCACAATGTTTTACAACCACAAAGTGCTTCAACATATAATTGGGGGGTTTACTTAAGTTATCCATTTTCATCTGACACCAAACAAAAAATGTCATATGTTGATAAACAAATTAATGGTACACCATTAACATTTATTGCCGAAGAAGGGATACCTTTTACAATTATTAATACCGTTCAGAAAGGTGTTAACTATATTACTTTCAGATGTGCTGGTAATCACAACTTAAGAACATATCAATATGTTGAATTATCAATCAACTACAATGGTAATCGTTTATTTAGGGTTGATATATTAGGTGAACAAGGATACGATAATGAAAACACAAGTTTTTCAATCGTCAACCCTGGTTATACAGGAACCACATTTGTAAATGGGGTTTCGGGTACATTCAAAAGAATTGGAGACATTTCAAATTCAGGTGAAAGCAAATCAAGATATTATATTAGATTACACAAAATCTTAACCAATGAAAATGAGTCGGATGTATCTAAAATGGGATTTGAACACGTACCATTTTCAAACCAACAAAAAATTGAATATTCCGCACTTACGCCAAATTTACAACAAAGAGTTTCAATAAAAGAAAACTCACAATCATTTAGTTTCACATTCAAAAAAGATTTGAATATTAGTACAATGGTTGATAACAATATGAAACCAATTACTGACGTATTTGTAACAATTGTTAATAAAGGATATTACGGATGGTTCAACAAACCAAAACCAACCATTACTGATAAATATGGATTACAAAAAGGTTGGTCATTTAATTTCCATTCGGATAGTTTGGATGATTGGTGGGAAACAAATAATAATGAAAACTTGGTTGAAATACCGGTTAGTTCATATAATAAAGTATCAAACGGTAATCAATATACCTTTTATTATAATCAACCATTAAAAATTGATGATGTTTTATCTGGTGATTTTTGTGAATATAACGATATTGAACAGATGGAATATGTTATATCCAATTGTAAACATAAGATAACGTTTAATGATACATTATATCAAACTCAAATGTTCACAAGTAATAACCCACCTGGTTATTTTTACGCACCGCACAATCCTGTTAAGTTAAGGGATTTTGCAGATTCAGTGACAGCGGCTGTAGGTCAAAATGTTAATACAAGACCATCATGGGCATATTTTTCACAAAACCGTAACACTTGGTTATGGAGAACAATCTTGGATTATGGTGTTTTTGAAAATGGAAACGGTGTTGATTATCCGTTTTTAAATGATGCTCATTATCCGTTTTCACAAATATTATTCTTACAATCAACACCATTTAGTAACATAAACCAATCTGTTGCGGTAACCGCTCAACCAATCAAAGATTTGTGTGAATAATTTTAGACTAAGATATAACCCCCTTCAAAACGCAAATACAGATATTGATTTGGCGTTACAGACACCCATCTTAACAACATGGGATTTAAATGGTGTAAATGAAAGCATTGATGTTTTTGAAAATGAAATTGTTCAAAAAGCAGTTAACCCAATTGATAATTTTGAAACCATAAGATATTCACACGCACGTTGGGCTCCTCAGATTATTAATGTTGACCCAAAAACTAGTACCCATTATGATTTTTATTTTTATTCGGCAACAACAGATTCATCAATAACCGCAACAACAACAAATACGGCATGGGTTACCGATTATAGAGCAAACGGATTTACAAGTAGACAAATTTATTATAATGATAATTCTTTTTCAAAATCATATTTTAAATTAGATTTTTATGATTCTAAAAAAAGTACATCACAACAAAATTTATTAACAATTATAATTCCAACACAACAAGGTTTAACAACCTCTGCGGTAATTGGACAAAACACCGTCGCCATTAGAAAACCTGAATATCAATTAAACTTTACTGGTGACAAGGAAGGGTATTTTGTTTATTGGTTAAAATCACCTGAATTTTTTAATCCTGAAATTAATACCTTATACATGTCTGCAAAATTTTATGATGCTAGCATTGGTGGATTTAAAAGAATGATGAATTCGCCACAAGGTACAATAGATAATAAATTTAACTTTTCACAAGAAACGTATTTTTACTATACACTTAACTTGAATTACGATGATTATACCTATGAGGTATTTTTAGATAATGAACTAAATCCATTGACCAAAGTAGGTACTGATTATAACCCTATTAAATGGTATGAATATGTTAATCCATGAACACAGAACAATATAATATAGTAGTATCCCAAGAATTTTTAGAATCGGCCAAAGTTGATGTTTATGTTCCATATCCTGATGGTGGTGGTAGAGGTGAACCTGCTTGGACGGGATTAACTTATTTATTATCGGGTGGAACCAATGGTACATCAATGTTAACAGGTTTAACAATTCCTATTATGTTCAAACAAACATACAAAGACATTGGATATTACTCAGGTTTTGATGGTGCGATATATCAAAAAGATATTAATAACAATTTTATTTATAGTGGTGTAACGGGAAACTCAGCATATACTTTATATCTTTATAATACATCAGAAGTATTGGCTCAAGATATTGTTTACGAAGTTGATTGGGGTGATAACCAACCAACAGAAACAATTATAAAAAAATATCCTGATTACACATCACATGATTATCCACCACTTACAAGTGGTACACCAAAAACATATGAAGTTAGATTAAGTGGAACCGCAGCTTGGGGTACAACAGTTACCACAAAAAATATAACAATGCCATATACTGAAATAAGTTTTGATAATCCTGAGGGAGAATATTATTTTGTTCCTCGTGATGGATATTGGTCAGGAACACCAGTTTCGTATAAATGGATATTCACAGGAGACAGTGAAAACAATATTCAAGCTCAAATATCTTCAAATTACACAACAATACCATTTTTGGTATCAGGATTTACAAGTTCAAAAATAACACAATTGAAACAATATGGTCCTAATCCTTATATTGAAGGAGCACCCGTAATTCAAAAAGGTGAAATTGTTGGATATGTAAAAAACTTGGGACCTGATTACACAGGTTATACATATTTGAATACTTTATACTATGACTTCCCACAAGGGTATACATTATTCATTGCAAACTCATCAGGATTGACCGAAAATAATATAACACCAGTGCCAATTGTTAAAGAAGAAATATTAATTGGTATGGTAAACGCAACAGAAATACAATCAAATGTATTTATTAACAGGGGCAAATTATCAGGAACGGAAAGTTTACTTAGATTAGGTGAAGTTGACAATCTTGGTGACCTCATAAAATACGGATATGGATACTTCAAACTAACAGAACAATAAAATGGCACTAGGAACATATGGTATAACTCGCCCAGCCGACATGGCACCTGAAGATGTAGAAATCATCATGGTGTATACACCGTCACGAGATTTTACGTCAACACCAATAATTAAAAAACTTAACTCATCTCAGATATTAACGCCGTATTTTAATAACGCAAGTACAGGTGGTAATACAAATGAAATATTGGGGGGTCTTTATAATTTAAAACTACCAGCAACTGAATTTAACAAAATTGGTATCTACACTTTAATGATTAGACCGGCACAAATCAGAACAACATTAACTGATTGCGGTGTTTTATCAGCATTACCAAGTGTTAAAGGTGTTGTGGTGGATACAAACAACGTACCTTCAGCATTTAGAAATAGATTTGTGTCTCAAGGATTGGTTGGATATCGTATTGAATATTTAAACACAGATGGTACAAAGATACCAAATTTTTATAGAATTATAACTTCATCATTTTTTGTTGATACTGTCGTTAGTAACCCTGCGGCGGGTAACACAAACTCTGTTAGATATAGATACATTGATTCACCAAGTGCAAGAAACTTAGTATTTGCAACGGTATCACCTTCGAGTGCTCCGTCAAACAATCCAAACGCAGTTCCTTATATTGGACAGCCAGGGCAACAAGTTATTTTAACAAATACATTCTTTAACCCATTTACTGTTGAAATTGAAATGGCGGAATACGACTTAAACAGTGTTGCAATCGCTCTTTATGGTAATCAGACCAAAGCAATTGATACTGGATTATACACTATCTACGACTCAGATAATAGAATTTACAAACAATACAACTTGTTTGAAATTAGAAGTGACTTTAACGACTTGTTATATGAGGTTCGTCAAGATAGAAACAATAACATTGACTTTAGTGTTAGTTTTGACAACATCATACCATAATGGCTAAAATAGTAGTTCCAAATACTGGCGCAGGTTTTATTAATCCCAACGAAGATTTAGTTGGATTTCAGACTACGCAAGGTGGTGGATTAACAAATACCAATTTTGTTTGGAATTACGGAGTTGTTGAAAAAATTGATAAAGATTATCAATCGGGAGTTTTTTCAAATCCAATTACTTTAAGTGATTTAAATGTTGATGTAGAAGAAGCAAAAAAGGCATTATCGGTTGACCTTAAAGTTTATCCATCATATGATTTAACTGAGGTAACCAATTTTACATTATACGGTTCACTAACCAAAAGATTTTCAGCATCGGTAACACAAATTATTAATTTCTTTCCAGCGGCGATTGAAGTTGATGAAGTTTATTTTGATTACAGTACCGCAAATACAGCAACAAATATTGTTTATAATCAAAACGAAAATACAACAAGTTTTGATGTTGACGTATCAAGGATTAAAAATATTTTTGATATTGATTTTTCACAAAACGCAGCAAGAAATATAGCTCTTAGACCAACACCTGTTAGTCCGTTAAGAGATATGACAAATTACTATAAAGATTATTCTTTATTTATTGGAACAGGCTCAACTGAATACCAATTCCTTTTATTCACACCATCAACATCAATAAACGCTGGTACAATATCAGTTATTGTTAGTGGCAATCCCTTTTCAAATGTTAATACAACAACAAAAACTTTGGTAATGAGACCAAACAAAATGAAAACGGAAATGGTTTTTGAAAATGATTTTGATGCTGTTGAAAAATTCTTATTAAATAGATTTATTGTTCCAAAATATACTGCTCAGTTTAAACTTCCAAAACAAACTGATAATGGAACTTTTTATACGTCATATGTATTTTTGACTTGGCCGTTATTGGGTGTTTGGAATTTAGATATTCTAACAACCGCCTATGAAGCTTACTTAGAAACATTAAGTTCATATGGTGAACAACTTGATACTTTTAAAACAAATTTAATTAGTAGATTTTTAACCACAGATGCTTTTCACGAATTTGATACAAAAGACCAAAAGGTTGATAAAGTATTACAAATATACGGTAGAAGTTTTGATGAAACAAAAGTTTTTATTGATTCATTGGCAACAATGACATCCGTGGGTTATGTTCCTGAAAATGATATACCATCTGCATTGTTGGTTTATTTGGCCAAAACTTTGGGTTGGGACACTGGTATTTCACCAATAACTAATGAGGATTTTTTAACTGCAATTTATGGTGTTAAAAACAAATCAATTTATGAAGGTTGGACAAGAGACCAAACACCATCAGAATTAAACTTTGAATATTATAGAAGATTAATATTAAACGCATCAAATTTATTCCGTTCAAAAGGTACAAGACAGTCTGTTGAATTTTTAATGAGAACAGTTGGTGCACCCGACGCTTTAGTTGAATTCAATGAAACAATATACACCGCAGATAGGAAATTAAAATATGCGGATTTCATAACACAATATGTTCAAATTTCGGGTGGAACATATTTACAACAATTACCTGGTTATTTACCTGGTTCAGAATATAAAATTAAAGGACAGACATTTAGTGCATTTACAACAAACTTGGCATCATCAGTATCTGATTTTTCAATTACCGACTATCCAATTAACATTGACGGATACCCTAAGACACCTGACCAAACAACAAATTTCTTTTTTCAACAAGGACAAGGTTGGTACGAACAAAATTCATTTCACGTTAGTGAAAACGTAGTTCAAGTTTCAACTTTAACATTTACAGGAACAAGCCCAAATACACAAGTGACACAATTAGCTCCGTCATTTGGACAACAATTTTTACAAAGATACAGAAACTTTCCAAATATGGGTAGTTTAGGATTTAACATTAGTGCTAATAAAGATAACCAAAAATCTTTAGCTGGTGGAGTACAAACTGAACTTGATAATAGTTTAGTGTTAAACGTTAAAAATGTTGATTTATTTTTAAATGTTGGACAAGGTATTACTTATGATGTTTGGTCACAATCAAATGAATATGATTACCCAATTCCATATACAGGATTGACAACACCATATCCATCACCTGGTAATATTGATTGGACGGTTATAAATCCACAGCCACAAACAAAGACATTTGCCGAGTTCGCCCAATCATTCTACCATAACATGATTAATGTTAGAAACAGATGGTTCACAAACGATGGAAAATCTTCAGGATACCCAACACTTCAATTAGTGTATTGGAATTATTTACAGTCATTAGAACTAGCGGGTGTTGATACATCAAAATACACTTACCAAAAAATGATTGACTATTCAATTGGACTTGGTAGTTATTGGACAAAATTAGTGGAACAAGTAATTCCATCATCAACCATTTGGAATGGTGGAATAAAATACGAAAACTCAGCCTTCCATAGACAAAAATATGTTTATAGAAAACAAAGAGGTTGTCAGTTCATTGCGGTACCATGTGTACCTTGTACGGCAAACGGTGTTCTATATGCTTACGATTGTATTGATGAAACAATATCAGGGGCAACAATTCCTTGGAGTGGAACCAGCTCAACAATTGACTCTTTCTCAGATGCGTTATACACAGCGTTAAATGGTGTTGTGGCAACACAAGGATACCAATTACAAAACTGTGACCTTAATTCAATAACCTCAGTTTGGTATATTGATTTAAGATTAGATGACACAATATTAGTACAACAACCATTCTTTACAGGGTATGGAATAACAGGTGTACCAACAGAAGAACAATGGATTGACGGATTGGATACTTACCTATCAACTATTTACCAATATGGATTAAACTATAATGTTAATTCAGAAAGAATTATAATATCAAACTCAGGTTGTATGGAATTATTTAAAAACAAAACACTCACTCTTAATATAGGGATAAACGCAAATATTTCTTGTGGATAATGGCAAATTTTCAATATGAGTTTTCAGTAACGGGAGATTGTACAAGTAATGGTAGTGGTGCTATCTATATATCTCTTTCGGGAGGTGTTGAACCATATACAATTGATTGGGTCAGCCCAAATATTGGAACAGGTAGTACTAAAACAGGGTTAGACGCTGGTGTTTATATTGTAAGAGCTAACGATGCTTTGGGTGATGTTAATAATGAATTTTACATCAACATTATAGTATCAAGCGGTGGTTGTTTAAGTGTTAGTTCAGTTAGTGCAACTACTTGTGGAGAAAATAATGGGGTGGTTACAATCAGTGGAGCGTCAACCGCATACCCAATTACTGTTAATATTTATTCGGGGACAACTTTAATCCAATCGGCAATTACCACAACAGGTGATGTTTCTTTTATAAATTTAGCACCTGGTGTTTATAGTACATATTATGAAGATTATGGAGGTTGTTCAGGATATTCAGAATCTGTAATTGTAAATTCATCAACTCCTGTTGATTATGGATTTTTTATTGTAAATGATACAAATTGTTTTGGAGCGACAGGTAAATTACAAATTACAGGATTAACGGGTTCAGTACCATTTACGTATCTTTGGAGTAATGGTTCAACGGGAACAACAATAACAGGATTAACCGCATCAACTTATAGTGTTACAGTAACTGACTCTGCGGGGTGTAGTGTTACCAAGGCCGTAGAAGTTGTTAAAGCAGACCCATTACAAATGGTGTCGTTTCAAACAGTTAGTCCAAGTTGTTTTGCTGCTGATGGTTCCGTTAATTTAATTATTACAGGTGGAACTGGTCCATATTTTTATTCAGGTAGTAATGGAACAACTTTAATTAGTTATGCGACCAATCTAACATTTACTGGGTTTACGCCAGGAACAGCAATTTTTACTGTTACCGACTCAACATTGTGTTCGGTAGTTGGTAGTACATATTTACAAGCCGATGCAGGATTTTCAGTATTATCTATTGGAACACAAAATTCAACATGTTCTGCAAGTGGTGGAACAATTAGTATTAATGTTGTTGGTAATGGACCGTTTACATATACATTAGTTAAGCCTGATTCAAGTACTGAATCATTTACAACAACATCAATTTCTCAAAATTATAATGATTTAGATTCGGGTGATTATACAATAATAATTACTAACACTAATGGTTGTGTATTCACACAAGAGGTCACATTATATACTACAGACAAATTTAGTTTAACAACAATACTTTCAGGTACTACTTGTGGACAAAATAACGGTTCATGTTATTTAGAAGTTGGTACCGGATACACAGGTGTGTTGGATATGATTTTAACTAAAAATAATGTACCTGTAATTCAATACATTGATGTACCACAATCCGCAGTTACATTTAATGGGTTATCATCAGGTAGTTATACATTACAAGTAAGAGATGCTGATAACTGTTCAGTATACCAATCATTTTCAATCGGTGCATCTAACTCATTAGACTTTGGAATGAGTAGTACTAGTTGTGGTGATAGTAATTCAGGTGGAACAATTAATGTCAGTGTATTTTCAGGTACACCACCGTTTACTTATCAGTGGTCAAACAACGTCCCAATAACTGAATCAGGTCCAAACATTTCAAATTTAACTGGTGGAACATATACTTTAACTGTTTTAGATTCAAGTAACTGTATTTTAACAAGAAATGTTACCGTTCCTTGTACACCATTTGTTAACAATTATCAAGTTATACCAATTATTAGTAATGGATTTACAACCACAGTTAACAACAAAAGAGATTTTGAAACAATGGTTAATGAAGGGTTTTACGATTTAACCACAGGTAATACGAATTGTGTTTTATCAGCAGCTACTTATATTGCTACAATTGAGATTAGTGGTCACACATACCAAAAAAGTTTTTACACAGGAACAACATTAAATGATGTACCAACAGAATCTGAATGGGTAGATGCCTTGGAGAGTATATTATCAGGAATTACGGGTGTCGGAAGTTATACTGTCAACCCATCAACAAATACAGTTGAAGTAAAATCTTATTGTAATGGTAATCAAAACACATTAAGTGATTCTGAATTTATCATGGGGTTGAGAATTCAATATAATATTATTTGTGAATCGTAATGGCAGCAAGATTAACCATACAATCAATAACAGGAACGTCACCGTATGATTTTTACGTTTGTGACATATACGAAAATAATTGTTCTTTATTGGGGTCAGTATCAACTGATTCACCTGACCCAATTTTTATATTACCGAGTTTATTTAATTTAGCGCCACAAATCATGATTAAGATGATTGATGCTAATAATTGTGTGATTAGAAAAATATTAACATGTGACTTAACTTGTAGTTTCCAAGTCATAATTAATACTGCTGAGTGCACATTTTGTGTAGTTGTTGAACCTGATTTAACATGTGGGTTCGCACCATACATTGAAACAATTTAAAAAAATAAATTGTTCCACAATATTAAACTGATTTTAATTGTATTTATGTATTAACCAAGATAATAATTATGCCATCTTTAGATACCGTATCCATTTATATTGTAAATAACGCACCAGGGTGTTCAGACTTAACAGTTGAATCACAAGTAAGTTTTTCATCATGTGCCCAAACATATATAGTAAGGATTTCTAATCAATCTAATGCGGTAGGACCATTCAGTATTTACTCAGGTTCAACATCAGGAACACCTATAGTATCAGGTGTTACAAGAGTTAATATGGTTGCAGGTCAAAGCATTTTATTATACAACGACGACCAAACAGGATGTGAAACACCAACTCCAACACCAACCGTTACACCAACTCCAACACCAACTCCAACACCAACCGTTACACCAGCCTCGGGAGCAACAAGCACTCCTACACCTACTAATACAGTTACGCCAACCAATACGGTAACGCCGACCAAAACGGTAACGCCGACCAATACGGTAACGCCTACTAATACTGTTACTCCGACTAATACGGTAACGCCTACTAATACGGTAACGCCTACTAATACGGTAACGCCTACTAATACGGTAACGCCTACTAATACTGTTACTCCGACTAATACGGTAACGCCTACTAATACTGTTACTCCGACTAACACAGTAACGCCAACCAATACGGTAACGCCTACTAATACGGTAACGCCTACTAATACTGTTACTCCGACTAATACGGTAACGCCAACTAACACACCAACCAATACCGTAACGCCTACTAACACTGTTACTCCGACTAATACGGTTACCCCTACTAAAACAGTTACACCAACTAATACGGTTACACCAACTAATACACCTACCAATACCGTTACTCCAACCAATACCGTAACACCAACTAATACTGTTACTCCAACTAAGACACCAACTAATACGCCAACCAATACTCCAACAAATACTGTAACACCTACTGAAACCCCAACCAATACGCCAACGGTTACACCAACTAAGACTCCAACTAATACACCAACTAATACACCTACTAACACTGTAACGCCAAGTATTACTCCAACTAATACACCAACTAACACTCAAACGCCAACTAACACTGTAACACCGACTAATACCGTAACACCAACCAACACTGTGACGCCAACGGTAACACCAACTAATACCGTAACACCAACTAAGACACCAACACCTACCGCTAGCCCTGTATTACCACCAGCGTTGTTATTCATACAACCCGATGATGGCGGCGGTTCAATATACTCAGATATTAATTTGTATTTGTTTAATACGGGAAATACATTTTGGTATGGATTTCCTACGGTACCTAACCAATTGGGAACTACAACTCCGGTATCGGATATTGTTAATTGGATGTATATGTATGCGGTATCTGGAGTTACAGGTCTTCCAGCGGTTAGACAATTAACAATAACTTCAAATTTATTTGATGAATTTAATATACCAACAGGTACTGTTCCTTCAGGGGGTATTTATGGTAATGGAAGTGCATCACATATTATTTTAGTACCAACATCAACTTTAGTTGGATACGAAAAGAAAATAAATCAAGGTACATCAAGTCCACCTGGTACAACTTTAACAATGGATAGTACAGTATATTATAATGGTGGTTCAGCAATTATAAATTATGTTGGTCCTGTATTTGCAAATACATCATATAGAATGTATGTTGTTAGTAATATGACAGGACTTCCAAACACTAATACTTGGTATTATAAAGGAAATGAATATTCATTAACCCCATAATAAAGAACAAAATGAGTTTTCCATATAAAAATCCTTTAAGTTCATCACAATTAACAGGTGCTGATTCGGTTGCCATTGGTAAAGTATTTGGTACTAACTTTTCAGTTCTCCAAACTGGTGGATACATGGAAGTATTTAGTATGTCCGATTTGGGTTGGACAACTAATAATGCTTCCGGGTCAATTGAATATTCTGGAAACACCATACCAATTCAATTTTCTAAAAGAACTATACCCGCATTACCTGACACTTTAACATTAAACTCTGATAATATTTCTTCAGGAAGAAGAAGATTAGGTATGTTGGTTTATGTGTACGAAACACAACAAACTTATCAATATAATATACCAAACTACGAGTCATTATGGAATTCAATTACGGGATTGACAGGTGTTTCAGCAATTACACAAGGTACATATTCAACAACTGTTAATACTCGTTCAGCCGCAGGTACCGCATTTATTAATTCTTGGACAGGTTCAACAATTGAAGGTGTATCAGGGGTAACAGCTTCTAACGCCAATTGGAGAATTTATAGAGGTGGTGGTGTTTCAATTACGGGTGGAACATACGACTCAGGAACAACAACATTAAATTTATACACATCAACAGGTGGAACAATTTCAATTACAGGATTTACATCAGGTGGTGGAGGTGGAACCACAGTTACAGGTGGAACTTTTAACAAGAATACAGGTACATTAACAATTAATAGTAGTGACGCTTCTTCTGTTAATATTTCAGGATTTACGGATGTTTATACCACAGGTGGAACCTTAAGCGGTGCAACACTTGTATTATACGATTCGACGGGTGGAACTGTTAACATTTCAGGATTTACAACTTTGGACCATATTAGTTATGGTGAAACATCAAATTTAGATACTGGATTAAGAGTTATTGATACCGAACCTACGAGTGGGGTTACAGGTATTTTTTATAATTACATTTTAACAAACTGTGACAATTACAGGGCGGGAACATTTACAATTATAACAGATAGAACAAATGTAGATTGGACTGAAGTATGTACCTTAGATTTGGGTTATACTGATGATGTTATATTAAGTGCTGATATTAATTCAGGTTTAATTAGATTTTTGGGAACATTCCCAAGCAATGATTGGCAGTTGAATTATGTTAAGAATACAATTGGTTCAACTTGTGTTAACCCAGCACCATCGGCAACACCAACTCCAACACCAACAAGTACTGTTACACCAACGCCAAGCACAAGTTCAACAACTCCAACACCAACGCCAAGTGTTACGTCAACACAAACTCCGACACCTACTAACACACCAACCAATACGGTAACACCAACTAATACGGTAACACCAAGTATTACACCAACCAATACGGTAACACCAACAATAACTCCAACCAATACTGTAACACCTAGCTCAACACCATATTTGTATGGTTGTCAGTATCAGTTTAATTATACGGGTACAGGATTTACAGCGCCTCCATCATACACTGTAACATGGTTAGATTATTATGGTAACCCACAATCACAAACATTTACGGCTGACAATCAAGTAGTTGGAACATTCTGTGCACAATGTGGTTCATATAATAATGGTGGAAATGTTGACATCAATGCTAATTTAATTGGTGCTTGTAGTTCATTACCGACACCAACACCTACCACAACTACCACACCTACTAATACGCCAACGGTAACTCCGACAAATACCCAAACGGTAACTCCAACGGAAACTCCGACTAATACACCAACTAATACACCAACTGCAACTGTAACACCAACGGAAACTCCGACTAATACACCAACACCTACACCTACTCCAGTAAGTTAAAAATTAAAAATATTTATATAAAAAATAAAAATGGCTCACGAATTTAAAGTTAAAAATGGTCTTATAGTAGATGGAAAATTCTACGTAAAAAGTGGTTTCACATACAATGATTTACCACAAATTTTAGTTTATAATAGTGGGACAACAGAAGTTGGTTTTAGAGATGTTGATACTATTGAAGGTGTCACAATTACAGGTGGAACATATTATTCAGGCACAAGTACTTTAGATTTATTTAATTCAACAGGTGGTACAATTTCTATTACGGGAATAACTTCAGGGGGAGGGGGTTCTGGAACAAGTGGAACTTCAGGTAGTTCAGGAACATCTGGCTCAAGCGGTTCATCAGGAACGTCAGGGTCAAGTGGCTCTTCGGGCACATCAGGCTCAAGCGGTTCATCAGGAACTTCAGGCTCAAGCGGTACTTCAGGTTCAAGTGGTTCATCAGGAACATCAGGTTCATCTAGTTTAACAACAATAAGCGATGGGACAACCTCAATTTCGGGTGTTACAGAAATTCAATTTAGCGGTGCGACAGTTTCAAGTATTTCAGGAACTACAGTATTGGTGAATATAACAGGTGGGGGAAATGGAACATCAGGAACTAGCGGAACATCAGGTTCTTCAGGAACTAGCGGAACATCAGGTTCTTCAGGTTCAAGCGGTTCTTCAGGAACTAGCGGAACATCAGGTTCTTCAGGTTCAAGTGGTTCTTCAGGTTCTTCAGGTATAGACGGAACATCAGGTTCTTCAGGTTCAAGCGGTTCTTCAGGAACATCAGGAACATCAGGTTCAAGTGGTACAAGTGGTTCATCAGGAACTAGCGGAACATCAGGTTCTTCAGGTTCAAGCGGTTCATCAGGAACTAGCGGAACATCAGGTTCTTCAGGTTCAAGTGGTTCTTCAGGAACATCAGGTTCATCAGGAACTAGCGGAACATCAGGTTCTTCAGGTTCAAGTGGTTCTTCAGGTTCTTCAGGTTCTTCAGGAACTAGTGGATTAGGTTTTAATTTTTTAGGGGGTTGGAATTCAGGTACACCATATGGTCTTAATGATGTTGTTTATTATAGTGGTAGTTCATACATTGCTGGAACTACTATACCTTCAGGCCAACCAGCGCCTAATGTTAATAATGATTGGTCATTAATTGCTTTAGGTGGCACAAACGGAACATCAGGAACATCAGGTACTTCAGGTTCAAGTGGAGAAAGCGGTTCTTCAGGAACTAGCGGTTCATCAGGAACATCAGGTTCAAGTGGTAGCTCAGGTTCTTCAGGAACTAGTGGGACATCAGGTTCAAGTGGAGAAAGCGGAACAAGCGGTTCATCAGGTTCAAGTGGTTCTTCAGGAACTAGCGGAACATCAGGTTCAAGTGGTTCTTCAGGAACTAGCGGAACATCAGGTTCAAGCGGTTCTTCAGGAACTAGCGGAACATCAGGTTCAAGTGGTTCTTCAGGAACTAGCGGAACATCAGGTTCAAGTGGTAGCTCAGGTTCTTCAGGAACTAGTGGGACATCAGGTTCAAGTGGAGAAAGCGGAACAAGCGGTTCATCA
>Ga0209400_1000143_pt1 | contig 62467 bp, 59 predicted proteins | sample M_130807_EF_Meta_FD_187313 | JGI IMG/M metagenome (GOLD analysis project Ga0209400, IMG submission 187313) | Freshwater microbial communities from Lake Montjoie, Canada to study carbon cycling - M_130807_EF_MetaG (SPAdes) (version 2) | ecosystem: Environmental > Aquatic > Freshwater > Lake... | reverse complement strand
CAAACTTGCCGAACGGATCGGGAATGCGCGTCAGCGGCTTGCCGAGATGTTCGCGCAGCATGTCGCCATTGGGCACATTGTCGGGGACTTTGCGCAGGCCATCCATATCATCGGAAAAAGCCAGCAGGCGCGTCTTGATCGTATCATCCGTCAGCACACGAAACGCATGGCGCACCATGGTCGTGCGCGCGACTTCGCCGAATGTGCCGATATGCGGCAGGCCTGACGGGCCGTAGCCCGTTTCAAACAGAACTTCTTTCTGGCCGGTCTTTTTCACGCGCTCGACAAGTTTGCGCGCCTCCTCGAAGGGCCAGGCGGCAGCCTTGGTCGCGGCATCGAGCAGTTCGGAAGACATAGGCTTTCCCTCTGGGGTTAGAAATAGGGCGGCACGACTGAAAAGACGCAGCCACCCATCACATCGCGCGCCGTTTAAAGCGCGCGGAAATGTTTCGACAGTTTCAGGCCTTGCGCCTGATAATTCGACGACAGGCTGGCGCCGTAAAGCGATTGCGGTGCTTCCGCCATTTTCTCGTAAACGAGACGACCGACGATCTGCCCATCTTCGACGATGAAAGGCACATCATGCGAACGCACTTCGAGCACAGCGCGCGAGCCCGCACCACCAGCTTCCGCCGCGCCAAAACCCGGATCGAAGAAGCCCGCATAATGGACACGGAACTCGCCCACCAGCGGATCGAACGGCGTCATCTCGGCGGCATGATCGGGGGGCACGCGCACAGCTTCTTTGGATGCCAGAATGTAAAACTCGCCCGGATCCAAGACGAGATCCTTGTGGCGGCCGACATGGATCGGCTCCCAGAAATCAAGCACATCATGAGCAGCGACACGATCCACATCGATGAGACCCGTGTGGCGCTTGGCGCGATAGCCGATCAGGCTCGTACCATTAAAGCCCGACAGATCGACTGAAACAGCCACACCGCCTGCAATCGAAGGCTCAGCTGAAGTCACCAGCTTTTCGCGCTTGTGCAATTCGAGATGACCCGCATCATCAAGACGCGCCTGACCATGGCGGAAACGCACTTGTGACAGACGCGAGCCTGTGCGCGCAAGAATGGGGAACGTGCGGGGAGAAATTTCTGCATAGAGCTGGCCGTTATAGCCCACTTCAATCAGGTCGAATTCGCGCGAGTGATCGGTGATGACGCGCGTGAACACGTCAATGCGCCCGGTCGAGCTTTTCGGATTGGCAGCAGCCGCAATTGACGTCGGCAGCGCGAGGCTCTCCAGAAGCTCGGCGACATAGACGCAATCGGTTTCCAGCACGGCGCCTTCCGTCAGGTCGATCTCATGCAAAGAGAGATGCTCTATACATTGCGCGACGGTGCGGCCCAGACCCGGCAAAAAGCTGGCGCGCATGCGCCAAGCGCGGGTGCCAAGGCGAAGGTCGAGGCTTGCAGGCTGGACCTGACCAGTCGCATAGGGCTGAGCCGGACGGATCAGGCCAGCAGCCGTCATGGCTTCAATCTGATGGGCGGCCAGAATGCCCTGACCAGCGGGGGTAAATGAGCTCATGTTCCGGCTCTAGCCGAAAGGGGGCCCCGCGCCAAGGCTGGGAGTGCGCGGCAGGCCCGCCATCCCCAGAAGACCCCCTCAGCCGTCTTTGCGAGCCGGAGGCGAAGCAATCCAGAAGCAGCACGTAAGGCCACTGGGTTGCTTCGCTGCGCTCGCAATGACGGGGTGGCCGCGACCTTTGGGGCATTGACCCCCGCCCCGCCTGCCCCCTAGTCTGCCTCGTGGTCATTTGAGCCGGTCGGCTTGCTCCCACGTTAAACAGAGCTAAAAGGCCGGGGCTTCCGACAGCTTCGATCTTTTTGCTTTCCGCTCGTCAAAAGGCGCGCGTCAGGAATTATTCGAGGCTAGTTATGAGTGAGAAAAAGCCCATCGATACGCGCGATCTGCGACCCGCCACACGGCTCGTCCATGGCGGCACCGTGCGCTCACAATTCGGCGAGACCTCGGAGGCTTTGTTTCTCACTCAAGGCTATGTCTACGAGACCATGGAACAGGCCGAAGCGCGCTTCAAAGGCGAGGTGCCTGGCTTTCTCTATTCGCGCTTTTCCAATCCCACCGTTGCCATGTTCGAGCGCCGCATGGCCGAGCTCGAAGGGGCAGAAGCCGCACGCGCCACCGCCAGCGGCATGGCCGCTGTCACGGCTTCCGTCATGGGGCAAGTGAAAGCGGGCGATCATATCGTCGCCGCCAAAGCTCTCTTCGGTTCGTGCCGCTATGTGGTCGAAGAATTGATGCCGCGCTTTGGCGTCGCCTGCACATTGGTGGACGGTACTGATCTGGCCCAGTGGAAAGCCGCGATGCGGCCCAACACCAAAGTGCTTTTTCTGGAAAGCCCGACCAATCCGCAGCTCGAAATCATCGATATTGCCGCTGTCGCCGAAATCGCTCATGCAGGCGGCGCTTCGCTCACGGTCGACAATGTCTTTGCGACACCAATGCTGCAAAGCCCGCTGGAACTGGGCGCCGATTGCGTTGTCTATTCGGCGACCAAACATGTTGACGGGCAAGGCCGCTGTCTGGGCGGCATCATTCTGGCCTCCGAACAATTCATTCAGGAGAAGATCCACAATCTCCTGCGCCAGACAGGCCCAGCTCTGTCACCCTTCAATGCTTGGGTGCTTCTGAAATCTCTGGAAACCTTGCCTGTGCGCGTTAACCAGCAGATGCAATCGGCCAGGCGCTTGGCTGATTTTTTGGCGGGCAAGCCCGGTGTCTTGCGGGTGCTTTATCCGACCCGCACAGACCACCCCCAATATGAATTGGCACAAAAACAAATGCGCGGCGGCGGGACCGTGTTTTCGTTTGAGCTCGTCAGCAAAGAAGCTGCCTTCCGCTTTGCCAATGCATTGAAGATTGTCAAAATCTCCAACAATCTGGGGGACGCAAAAAGCATCATCACACATCCGGCAACCACCACGCACCAACGCTTGTCGTTGGAGGCGCGTCTCGACATGGGCATTCCCGAAGGCCTGCTACGCTTCTCGGTTGGGCTCGAAGATGTGGAAGACCTGATTGATGATGTGAGCCGGGGATTAGACGCCCTGTAATCTGGCCTTTCTCAATCTTTGAAAAAACCCCTTTTCAGATCCCGACAGGCATCACAACTTCTGATTGAGCTGCGCCACGCTGCACAACGGAACTAAAATGCTAGGCGACAATCACCGCCCCGCATCTTAGGCTCATATTTTGTTTGCGTGTGTGGAGTGTCCTAGTGTCTGTTGTCAAGCGTGGCCCGCCTGCTCGCTCACGCGCCCCTGCGCTCATCCAAAATGTTTCACGCGAAACGCGCAAATATGGGTATGATATTTCCTGTCTTGAGGCGATTGGTTTTTCTCACGGGCTCATCTTGCAAGCCCGCTTGCGCGCCGCCGCACTTGAAACTTCACCTGCACAGATCTTGCTGTCTGAAGGTCATATCAAGCCGATCGATTTTTACCGTGCCTTCGCTCATCATCTGGGCGCAAGCTTCACCCTTGCGCCACCCCCTTTCGAGAAACGGCTGAATTGGAAAGCCGCCCTAACTGCAGGGGCCGCGCGCCTGTCTGATGGTCGCTGGCTCATGGCTCCGCAGGGGCATGCCTTAAGCGGGCTTTATCACCGCCTATCTCGCCGACCACGCCATGATCTCATCATCACGACGCCAGAAGAATTTGCCGCTGCACTTAACCGCCAATTTGGTGGCAGTATCGCCCATCATGCAAGCACGCATCTGGTGCAAATCCATCCAGAACATTCAGCACATATGGGTTTTAGCCAAGGTCAAACAGCTATTCTCGCGACACTGATAGCACTGGCCTGTTTCGGCCTGATTGATGACGGGCTGCTTTGGCTGGCGCTGTGCGCAATCTTCAGTGCCGCCATTGCCTTTGGCGTGGGGGTTCGTTTCGCCGCATTTTTCGCAAGCCTTCCCAAGCCAAAGTCAATCGATCCGCCACTCCCAGAGGCACGCTTGCCTTTTTATACGCTGCTCGTTCCGCTCTATCGCGAAGCCAATATTGTGGCGAGCCTCGTGAGCCATCTCAAAAATCTCGATTATCCCGTCATCGCGCATGAAATTTTCCTGCTTGTCGAAGAAGACGATGCGGAGACATACGCGGCTCTTTTCAGCCAAGCCCTGCCGCCGCATTTTCGCGTGATCATGGCCCCGCCGGGCAAGCCACGCACGAAGCCGCGCGCCTTGAATATCGGCCTTTTGCACGCCCGCGGCGAATTGCTTGTGATTTATGATGCAGAAGACCGCCCCGAACCCGATCAATTACGCAAAGCGGCGGCTGCATTTGCCGCCGGGGGCGAAAAGCTTGCCTGCTTGCAAGCCTCATTAGCGATTGAAAATGCGACAGACAGCTGGCTCACACGCCTGTTTGCGATTGATTATGCCGGACATTTCGATGTGCTGTTGTGGGGCTGGTCGCGTTTGAATCTGCCTATGCCGCTAGGTGGCACATCCAATCATTTCCGCACCAAATATTTGCGCGAGGCCGGCGGCTGGGATGCTTGGAATGTCACAGAAGATGCGGATCTGGGCCTGCGTTTGGCGCGGCGTGGTTATTCATGCCGCATGCTGGCATCCACCACATGGGAAGAAGCGCCACATCATATTGCAAACTGGTTGCCACAGCGCCGGCGCTGGATGAAAGGCTGGATGCAGACCTGCCTCACCCATACGCGCCAGCCTTTGCGTCTGTGGCGCGAACTTGGTTTTTGGCGTGCGATGCATATTCTGGCCCTGCTCATCGCCAACACTTTTGGCCCGCTCGTGGGCATTTGGTTGACGGTCTATGTGCTCTATCTCTTGGCCGAAGGCAGTTTGGAGCCCAGCGATGCATGGCCCGAAATTCTTGCCCATTATCTCTGGACGGGGCTTGCGGTCAGCGGCTTTATTTCGCTGTTTCTGCCAACGCTTCTGGGGGCTTGGCGGCGCGGGCTTTTCAAAAGCCTACCTTGGCTTGGCTTGCGGGCGGCCCATTGGGCCTTGATGTCTACAGCCTCTTTGCAAGCCGTTCATGAATTGATGGTTCGCCCCTATCATTGGGCGAAAACGCGCCACGGGCTCAGCAAAGCTCGCGACCAAGATCCTGCATGAAGGCAAGCCCGGCGCTCATCTGCTCTTCGGAGATGAATTCATCAGGCTGATGGGCCTGATCAATCGAGCCCGGACCACACACAATGGTTGGCACTTGTGCGGCTTGGAAACGCCCCGCCTCTGTCGCAAAAGCCACCGCATGGGTGCGGTTGGATTTGGTCAAGCGAAACGCTAATTGTTCGGCCGCAGAGCCCGGCTCGGGTGCCAGGCCCGGCACTTCGATTTCAACTTGCGTGACGATGGTCGCTTCGGGCGCAGTGGCGCGCATTTTCGGCAAGAGCACATCGCGCACATAGGCCTCGACGCGCGTGTAAACCGCATCCAGCGGCACGCCGGGCAGCGCGCGAAACTCCCAATGAAACGTGCAATCGCGCGCCATAATATTGCGCGCAGTGCCGCCCGAAATCGTGCCGACATGAACGGTGGAAACAGGCGGATCAAAACGCTCGGCTGCGACACCCAGCACCGAGACTTCATCACCAATGCGATAAATTTCGCAGACCATTTCGCAGGCCGCCTGCAAGGCACTCGCCCCAAGAGCGGGCTTGGAAGAATGGGCCTCGCGACCCGTGATCACGGTGCGATAGGTTGCCACTGCCTTATGCGCATCGACCACTTGCATCATGGTCGGCTCGCCCACAATCACCGCGCGCGGGCGCGGCAGATCGACGCCAAAACGGGCGATCGTATCGACGGGGCCCATACAGGTCGTTTCTTCATCATAAGAGAGAAGAAAATGCAGCGGCGCTTTCAGCGGCATTTTTTGCCAATGCGGGATCGCGGCCAGCACCAGCGCATCAAAGCCCTTCATGTCGCAAGCACCGCGCGCAAAAAGTTTTCCACCTTCACGGCGCAGATGAAACGGATCGCTTGTCCATTTTTGCCCTGCGACAGGCACAACATCGGAATGACCCGAGAGCACAATGCCACCATCTGTGTGCGGACCAATGGTTGCAAATAGCGCAGCTTTCTCGCCGCTTGCATCAGGCACGCGCAGGCTCGCGACGCCGTGACGGGTGAGATAGTCTTCGACCCATTCAATCAGCGGCAAATTGCTTTTCGAGCTTTCCGTATCGAAGGCAACCAGATGCGACAGAATGTCGATGGCTTCTTCAAGAAGCACATGTGGCGCTGCGTCGCTCATCTCAATTCAACACGCGCTTGGCGAAAGGCGAATCCAACGAGAAAGCCGGAATTTCAACTTCGAAAGGCTGGCCTGCAGCATCGAGCATCTGATAAGTGCCCACCATAATGCCCGACGGCGTTGTAAGCGGGCAGCCCGATGTGTAGCGGAAACTTTCGCCCGGCTGGATGACCGGCTGCTCGCCGACCACGCCCGGCCCCTGCACTTCCTCGGTCACGCCATGGCCATCGGTGATGAGCCAATGGCGTGCGGTGAGCTGCACGCTCTCGCGACCGAGATTGGTGATCTCGATCGTGTAGGCCCAGAAAAACTGGCCCTCTTCGGGTTCAGAGCGTTCAGCCACAAATTGCGGCATGACGGTGATCTGGATATCGCGTGTGATGGCAGTGTACATGGGGGAGAGTTTGCCCCAGATAGACCCATGGCGTCGAGCCTTCTCCAGACTTAAATATGGGGCGACCCAAAGCTAAAGGAGCCCAAAAGCATGAGCAGCGGACAATCCTATGTCATCCGGCCGGCCGCCAGCGACGATGTCGCCGCCGCCACCAGCCTGATACGCCGCTCCATTGCCGAACTCTGTCATGCCGACCACCACAATATGGCGGCCATTGTCGAGGGGCTACTGATCAATAAAACGCCGGAGAATATGCAGGCCTGGATTGAAACGCCGGGCTCTTATGTTTTCGTGGCGGAGGCTGGACCGATCATGGCCGGTGTGGGCGGCCTGACCGGTGATGGCGAGATCACGCTGCTCTATGTGGCGCCTGACTTCCGCTTTCAGGGCGTGAGCAAGGCTTTGCTGGCAGCGCTCGAAGACAAGGCGCGGGAGATGGGCCTGCCCAATTGCGCGCTCGTCTCCACCGATACAGCCCAGCGCTTTTTCGAAGCGCGCGGCTATGCGGGCTATGACAAGAATGAAGATGATTTCGGCATGGATGCGACATCCATGACCAAGAATCTCTGACTTACATCAGACGCTGGATTTCGCGCGCAACCGCCTCTGGCGGTTGCTGCATGTTGAGCGCATTCACAAAGCGCCCCTGCTTGTCCATAAGATAGATAATGGCGGAATGATCCATGGAATATTCGCCATTCTCTTGCGGGACTTTTTTCGCATAGACGCGATAGGCTTTGAGCGTCGCATCAACCTGCTCGCGCGTGCCTGAAAGGCCCGAAATGCGCGGGTCAAAGCTCGAGAGATAATCTTTGAGTTTTTCCGGCGTGTCGCGCTCGGGATCAACCGTCACGAAAAGTGCCGAGACTTTCTTGTCTTTGGGGATGCGCTTCAGCACTTCCGTCATTTCAAACAAAGCCGTCGGGCAAACATCCGGACAATGGGTGAAACCGAAGAAGATGATAGACGGGCCGCCCTTATAATTCGCCTCTGTCACACGTGCGCCATTCTGATCAACGAGCTGAAACGGCCCGCCAATATTGGCGGTGGCGCGTTGCTCAGCCGGCTGCGAGACGATGAAGAGCGCCACGCCCACCAGCGACACAAAGCCGATAGCGAGAATGATCAGCGGCAGGAGGAGCTTTTTCTGCTGCGGTGTCATGAGAACTCAGAAGCAGCTTTGCAAAGTGGCGAGCGTGTCGAAGAAAATCACCGGGCCGAAATGCCACCACAGCAGGCCCGCTGCCGCGGCAAGCAAAGCCACCCCGATCCCGGCCATTTGCCAGATGATCTGGGCCAGCTCGCCATCGGGGGCGGCGTAGTCAGACTGTGTTTCGCTCTGCGTCACCATGGCCTCATTATAGGGCAAGAGAAACGCTTTTGCACGGGGCTTAAGCCCGCCGCGCCACAAAGATCGCAGGGACCAGCGTGATCAGCAGGGTGCCTGCAATAAAGAGGAAGGGCGCCTGATTGGCCCCGTGGTCAAGCATATAGCCAATCACAGGCGGGGCGATCAGCGCGCCCAGATCAAGCCCCGAATAGACAAAGCCGAACACCCGCCCCTCGGAGCCTTGAGGGGTTGCCGCACGCACCAGCATGTCACGCGAGGGAATGGTCATGCCGCCGAAAAAGCCCGTGCCCATGGCAGCCAGCATCAGAAGCGGGGCGGGCATGGCGATGTAACCGATCGCCAGAACGAGCCCCATCATGGGAATGAGCCCGAAGCCGATGATCTGGTCGTGACGTGCGGCGCGGTCGGCCAACCAACCGCCGACCAGCGAGCCAACCGCATAGACGGTGAGATAAAAAGTCGTGACGGTGGTCGCAAATTGCAGCGACACGCCCTGCACCACCGGCAAAAGTGTCGGCAGATAGTTTTGCACGCCCGTAAAAGCCGTCGAGAGCAAAGTGAAATAGACGAGCGCCATCAAAATCGGCGCGGAGAGAAACAGGCTCAAGCTCGACGGGCCATCCTTTTTTACGCGCTCTTTTTTAAGATGCGGCAAAATAAGATCGGCTTTGTCCAGCGCGACAACAGCTGCACAAATGAGCCCTGCGGCGCCACCAATCGCCAGCGCCATGCGCCAATCATAAAGATGCGCCAGAAATGTCATGCTGATGGGCGCAGCCGCCCAACCCAGCGTGCCCATGACAGTGTGCACCGAATAAGCGCGCGCCATCCGCTGTGGCGTAATGCGTCCTGTCAGCACGGAATAATCAGCCGGATGATAGACGCTGTTGCCAATGCCACCCAGCAACGCCAGCACATAAAGCATCCAGAGCGAGGGCGCGAAGCCCATCAGCATGATGGAGCCTGCCAGCAAAGCCATGCCCGCAGGCAGCACGACATGCGCGCCAATCCGATCCACGACAAAGCCGGCAACAATTTGAAATAGGCCGGAGCCTGCAAAGAACACGGCCATCAACAGGCCGAGCTCGGTGTAAGTGACGCCCAAACTCTCGCGCATCAAAGGAAAGAGCGGCGGCAAAATGAGCTGGAAGAAATGGCTGGTGAAATGCGCCACGCCGACCACGCTCATAATGCGCAGGTCTGTGGAAGATTTGGCGAGGGCGAGATCACTCATGATCGGTGCATGGGCGAGGGCGCGCCTTTCGTCAAGATGGTGACGGCCTTGCTGAAGGGGTCGCTGACTTGCTATGGTGCAACCTCGCGATGCGGGCGTAGTTCAATGGTAGAACGGAAGCTTCCCAAGCTTCATACGAGGGTTCGATTCCCTTCGCCCGCTCCAATTTCCCAGACAATTCGGCAAGATGCAGCGGGCAACCGCATTACTTCGGCATGCCGCCAAAGGGAAAGACGCCCGCTGCTTCCCACGGGCCGCCGCGATAATGCCACAGCTCTAGCCCTTCGATCTCGAAGGCAAAAGGCTCGAACACCGCTTGCAGTGCATCAAAAGTCTGGCGGGCATGGGCCGATTTGACCTTGTTCTGCACCGTCACATGCGGATTGAAGCGCTGGCGATCCTGCGGGGTCAGCACATCGCGCCAATTGAGCGCGAGGCTCGCATGGAGCGACACCAGCGCGGGCGCCTCGATCTGGATCGAGACGCCATTGCCCATAAAGCGCAGGCCGCTGGCATGGGCCTGCAAAGGCTCGGCCTGCCAGCAACGCTCGGCGAGCTCCTCTTCCAACTCTTCGAGCTGGGCGCCCGGCAGGGCGTGAAAAAGCGTCAGATGGGCGGGGATAAAATTGCGGCTGGCGGGAAAATAGGCCTTCCGCAGACGGTCGAAATAGCTGGCGGCCTCGGGCTCCATCTGGGCGGTCAGGATCAGGGGGGCCACCCCCTCGCCCGTCCGGCTGCCATTGCCATAAAAATCGCTCAAACCCTGCCCCTGCCTGTGGACGGACGCGAACGCGTCCGGGATGACTTTTTTCTGCCCGTTAACCGCCAAACTGCAAGTCGCATATTGGAGCTTCGCGCAAAAGCTGACAGACTATGCCCCAACCCGACGGTGAATGACCGCGGGATCAATAAGAGGAGGATAACGTGGCCAAACGCATCGAACTGAACGTCGATGGGAAGGCGCATACCATAGACGCAGATCCGGATATGCCGCTGCTCTATGCCCTGCGTGACGACCTTGGATTGCGCAACCCGAAATTTGGCTGCGGCCTTGCCCAATGCGGCGCCTGCACGGTGCTGATTGATGGCCAGCCGGTCCGCTCCTGCTCCATGCCAGTTGATGCCATCGGCAAGGGCAAGATCACGACCATGGGCGGCCTCGTGAAAAACGGCAAGCCGCACAAAGTGCAGGAAGCCTTCATCGCCGAGCAAGTGCCGCAATGCGGCTATTGCATGAACGGATGGGTGATGACGACCGTTGCCCTGCTCGAAAAAACCCCGAAGCCCACTGACGCCCAGATCGAAGAAGCGCTCACCGGTCTCAAGTGCCGCTGCGCGACTCACGTCTCGATCATGCGCGCCGTGCGCCGCGCCGCTACGGCTTGAGGGGAGACACACACATGAACACCCATCTCAATCGTCGTCATTTTCTCGCCACCGGTGGCGCGCTGACGATTTCCGTTTTGATGCCCGGCGAAAAGGCGCGTGCCGCCATTGCCGGCGTCGACAAGCGCCCGCCGCTCGATCCCAAGAAGCTCGCTTCTTACATTTCGATCCGCGCGGATGGCTCAGTCATCGCCTATTTCGGCAAGATGGACATGGGCCAGGGCACCGATGTTGGTGTTGCGCAAATGGTCGCTGAAGAGCTCGATCTTCCGGCTGAAAAAGTCCTCATTCTCGCGGGCGATTCCGGCACCAGCCTTAATCAGGGTGGCGCATCGGGCTCGACCGGCGTTTCGCATGGCGGCGCAACGCTGCGCAATGCGGCCGCCGAAGCCCGTTACGTGATGCTGGAAATTGCTTCCAAGCAGCTCAACGTTCCGATGGAAGATCTGGTCACAGCCAATGGCGTGATTTCTTCCAAGAACGACGCTTCGAAGAAGATCACTTATGCCGAAGTCGTCGGCGGCAAGTGGTTTGAAACGGATGTCGAATGGAACGGTCAGATCGGCAACAATCTGTCGATGAAGACCCGCGCCAAGCTGAAAGACCCCAAAGACTATAAGGTCTATGGCACATCAGCGCCGCGTCGTGACGTGGAATATAAAATGCTCGGCACCGACGATTATGTCGTCGACATTAAAGTGCCCGGCATGCTCCATGCCCGCACCATCATGCCGCCGGTTGCCGGCGCAGTGCCAGTGAAGATCGATGAATCCTCGATCAAAGATATTCCTGGTGCCAAGGTCGTGCATGAAAAGGCGCTGATCGGCGTTGTTGCTCCCAAAGAATGGGATGCCATCAAGGCTGCACAGAAGCTGAAGATCACATGGTCGGATGCTCCAGCACCCTTCGTTGATCAGAAAGAGCTCTTCAACCACATTCGCAATGCGAAAGTGCTGAAGGCTGGTGGCTCGCCGAAGAATGTCGAGCCCGCCAAACTGGAAGAAGCTTTCAAGGGTGCCGACAAGGTGATTGAAGCGACCTATGAATGGCCGTTCCAGTCGCATGCCTCGATGGGCCCTGCTTGCGCCGTCGTGGACTATCAGCCCAACGGCATTACGACGCTGTGGACCGGTTCGCAGAAGCCGCATTTCGCCGGTGACGGCGTTGCCAAGGTTTTGGGCCTTAAGCCCGAACAGGTGCGCGGTATCTGGGTTGCGGGCCCTGGCTCATACGGCCGCAATGATGCGGGCGATGCTGCGGTTTATGCCGCGCTCTTCTCGAAAGCGACCGGCAAGCCGGTGCGCTATCAGGCGATGCGCAACGAAGGCACGGGCTGGAATCCGAAGTCGCCAGCTTCGATCCACACAATCCGCGCCGGCATCAAGGATGGCAAAGTTGTCGCGTGGCATTTCCACTCGAAGAGCTTTGACCGCCTCAACGTCTCGTCGAATGAGTCCGATCCGGCCGATAATCTCGGCGGACAGGCAATTGGCATTGCGCCAAAGCCCGGCCTCACCTACGGCACGCCGGAAGAATCCTATGTCTTCCCGGTGAAGCAGCAGACGTGGGAAGTCATCCCGCCGTTCCTGGAGACGATGAATCCACTGCGTTCCTCGCATCTGCGCGATCCGCTGGGTCCGGAAATTCACTTCGCCAATGAAGGTTTCATTGATGAAGTGGCTTTCGCAACCGGCCAAGATCCGGTGGCCTTCCGTCTCGCAACGGCAACAGACGCGCGTGACAAGGATGTGCTGAAGGCTGCTGCCGACAAGGCAGGCTGGAAGCCGCACACGGCTGCCACGAAGACCCGCAAGGGTGACATTGCAACGGGTATGGGCATCGCCTATGCGCAGCGCAACGGCACCCGCGTCGCGATCGTTGCGGAAGTGGATGTGAACCTCAAGACCGGCAAAGTGCATGCACGCAAGTTCACGGTGGCGCATGATTGCGGCCTCGTGATCAACCCGCGTCTGCTCACGCAGTGCATTGAAGGCAACATCTGCCAAGGCCTCTCGCGCGCACTGCATGAAGAAGTGCTGTTCACGAAGGAAAATGTCGCCAGCGTCGATTGGGAGACCTATCCGATCCTGGAAATTGCCGAGCGTCCGCATGAAATCGATGTCGTGCTCATCAACCGCCAGAACGTCCCGCCGAATGGCGCGGGTGAAGGCTCGATGCGCCCGGTCGTAGCGGCTGTTGGCAATGCGATCTATGACGCCACCGGCGTGCGCATGCGCCGCGGCCCGTTCACGGCCGAGCGTCTGAAGGCTGGCATGGCCTGATCTTTCGGGATTGAAAAAAGAAAAGCGCCGGTGGAAACACCGGCGCTTTTTTTATTACCAAATTCCAAACAAGAAGCCCGCGACGACGTAAAAAAACGGTATGGCAATTACGAGCTTGCGGATTAGCGCCGCAATATTGTCGAAAATTGGAAATCCGACATGCTCGAACTTACAAATTGAAGCCTCAACAAAAAACCGCAGAAGAATAGACCTGATGAAAAGAAAATAGAGTAACAGGGCAGCGAGGATGCCCAGATAAATGACCATTAACATTGTGAGAGAGGCAAAAATAAAGAGATACAAAATGGTCTCGCTGTTAAAAATGCTAATCACAAAAACTTCTGAACGCTATCGCCAACATGCAACGCGCGCAACCTGATCCCCCTCCCCCTTGAGGGGAGGGGCTAGGGGTGGGGGTCGCGCAAAATTTCCAGCTCGTCATTGCGAGCCAAAGGCGAAGCAAGCCAGAGCCACACGCGCAGCTCTGGGTTGCTTCGCTTCGCTCGCAATGACGGGAGAGATGACGCGACCCCCACCCCGCTCGGGCTGGCGCCCGAGTCGTCCCTCCCCTCAAGGGGGAGGGAGTTATTTCATCGGAAAAATATCTATGATCACTTGCGCGAGCACGCCCGACAGCGGCGCGAGCGGCAATGACGCCAGCACACGCACCACAACAAAGCGCCAGCCCATCAGCGGAATTTCGTAAATCAGGACGCGATGCAGCGCGACAACCGACCAAGCTGACAGAAAAGCCACCACTTGCGGAAAGCCAGCACCCGCCTGCAACAGAACGACAACAACAGGAAACGACACGCTAGGGCCGGAAGGAATGAAAGCCCCGATCAATGATGCGAGCAAAATGCCGTAAATGCCACTGTCAGGACCGATGTGATGCGCAATCGGACCCGACGGCACAAGCTTGCTGACAAAACCGGCCGCAAGAATGGCGAGCGCCATGCGCGGCAAGACGGCGAGAAAACGCTCGACCGACATGACCGTGCCCTGTTTCACAATATGCGGCTGGCGGCGTGCCGCCACAACGGCAAGGCCCAGCGCAATCAGAAACAGAATGATGGTGGAAAGATCGAGCATCAGGATTTTTTATCCTTCTCGATGCTCATCGGAATTTTGGTGGCCAACCAAGCAGCCAGAAATGGCAGCGGCAAACAGGCGATATAACGCATGATCAAAAATGTCGGCCCGAGCAGCGGCAATTCCCAGATCAGCAAACGCTGGAAGCCAAGGTTCGACCACGACACAAGATAAGCAATCAGCGGCGCACGGCCCGTGCCCGATTCTGCCAGCGCGCTGACCATTGGAAAGCTGGTCATCGGACCGCCGGGCGTCATTGCGCCAATGGTTGTGGCAATGGCGACACCTTTTGCACCAGACCCTTCACCAATCCATTTGGCGACCAGTTTGCGCGGGATCATCAATTGCAAGAAAGACGCAACAAGCAGAGCGCCAGCCAGTTTGGGCACGATCTTCATCATCATAACGAGATCGGCTGAAAAACTTTCCATGAAAGCTTCTTGGCCCTCAACAAACCAACAGGCCACGCCCGCAACAATGACCATGACAATCATCACGATCAGTGAGCGATCAATAGATTTGGGGAGTGCCCTGAATTTCGGAAGAGGCTCTTGCGGCCCCTTTGTGGTCTCGCTCATGCCTCAGGCGCGCAATGCGGTGAGCATGGCTTCGATGTAATCGCGCTCATGCGCAATGACGAGCATTTTGGCATGGGGACGCAGCGCCTTCAGCGAACGGTCTACAGTGTCTTGCTCGAAAGAGCCTTGCGGCACAACAAGAGCGATCAGCGTCTTGTGATAATGATTGCACAATTCTGCAATCACCGACACGGAAGCCGCATCTTCGCCGGCACCTGCAATCACCACGACGCAATCGGCATTGGCAACTTCGCCGACCAGATCGCTGGTGTGGCCAGCCAGATCATTCAGCCAGGCTTTGACATTATCGCCACCCGACTGCTCGAATGACAGCGACTTGAAGAAAGCCGCGCCATTCCAGGGCTGTTTTGAAATGTCATCAACGAGGCGGGCGGCCTCGGAATCCAGCGCAATCACTTTCACAGCGCGCGGCTTGGAATTGGGAGACTGGATCCGAAAACGAGCTTCTTGAGCGGTCGTAACACGGGCCGATTCACTCAGGAGCATAGTTTCGTTCCCTCTCTCGCAGGCAGAAGAAATCCCCTCCCCCAAACAGGGGGAGGGGTTTGATGGTCTTAAACCGAAGTCTGCTTCACGCCGACTTTGGCGATGAGAGCTTCCTTGGCTGCATCCTTGTAGGGCTGGTCCGGCGGCAGAATGACGGCGGCCGAGCGCACCTTCATGTCTTCGACCGTGCGGCCTGGAGGCAGCACGCCCTTTTCATGAAGAGCCTTGGCAGCGCGCATCAAGCGATGACGGGCCATGATGATGCCATTGTCCGTGCCGACCAGATTTTCCTTGGTGCGGTCGCAGATCGGGCCCATCGATTCCTGCAAGGACGCATCCTGCATGCCGATGCCTTCGACGCCGGAATAAGTACGACCAGCCTTCTGCGCTTCACGGTCAATGAGATAATCATTGTCCTTGTTGGCGAGCGGGCGATAGGTGCCCGGCACGTAGCGAACGTGAATGCCCTTGCCGTCCTTCATCGCCTGACGTTCAGTGTCCGTCAGCGGACGGGTTGGATGGTAATCGAAGCTCCAGGCCGTGCAGGTTTCGTCATCGATCGGCACCCAGAAATGGCCATGGATCGGATGATCGCCGCGCGGAGGAACCATGGTGAAGCAAGGCATGACCCAAGGCGTGATGCGCCAGTAGAACTTGCCTTCTTCCGCATTGCGACGCGCGCCGATGTAGAGACCACCGGGGGCTTCGACAACTTCGAAGACAGGCTTGGAATCAGCCAGATTGTACTTGTTGCCAGCAGCGCCCTTGAACAAAGGATCGTTGTTCAAGTCACCGCGATGCAGGAAGGACACGTGGCTGGAATCAATGCCGCCTTCCATGGCCTGCAGCCAGTTGTTGTCCTGCAAGCGCTTGGAGGTGAAGCTCTGGTTCAGCGGCACGGTGGCGAATTCCCACTCGGGCTCGGGCGGTGTCGTTTCAGCAGGGCCCATATAGGTCCACAGCACGCCACCCTTTTCGATGAGCGGATAGGACTTCAGCTTCACCTTTTTGGCATAGCCGGATTCTTCTGGCTCTGAGGGGACATCGACGCACTGGCCGGTCGTGTCGAATTTCCAGCCGTGATAGGGGCAGCGCAGGCCGCATTCTTCGTTACGGCCGAACCACAACGAAACGCCGCGATGCGCGCAGAATTCGTCGATCAGGCCGAGTTTGCCTTCCGAATCGCGGAAAGCGATCATGCGCTCGGAGAGCACCTTCACACGCACCGGCGGGCAATCATTTTCCGGCAGCTCTTCGGAGAGAAGAATCGGCAGCCAATAGGCGCGGAAAAGATCCCCCATCGGCGTTCCCGGACCCGTCTGGGTCACCAGATCGTTCTGTTCTTTCTTCAGCATGATGCGCTCCCGTGCTCTTCCCGACCCGCTCGGCCCTCGTCCTATTCAAAAGGCTTAGATAAAAGCCTTTAGGGCGTTGACCGCTGTCGGGACACTTGTTATTGAACCGGCCAGTTCCTGCATACGGAACAGCGTTCCGCAGCCGACCTGACCCTTTCCTAAATCAGGTCCGGTAAGACGTCAACGAGGAGAAAGAAATGCCGCAGAGGATCGATTTGTGCAAAGCCAGCGACGTGGACGAAGGCACCGCCATCAAGGTGGAAACCGGCGATCTGGTTCTTGCCGTCTTTAACCTGAACGGCGCCTTCTATACCATGGATGATGTCTGTTCGCACGGCCCCGGCTCCCTGTCAGAAGGCCCGATCTGCGATGATGTTGTGGAATGCGACTTCCACAATGGCTCTTTCAACATCAAGACTGGCGAAGTGGTCGATCCGCCCTGCATGATCCCGCAGAAGACCTACCCCACCAAGGTCGACGGCGACACCGTCTATATCGAAGTCTGATCCTTTCAGGCCGGCGTCTCGCACGCCGGCCTTTTGCTGACAGGCACCAAATGGCTGTTTCCACCAAGGCGAAGAAAGCCCCCACCCAGCGCAAGCTTGCCGCTGTGGAGCTGGCTGCGCCTGTGAAAGCCAAACGCCCCGAACCCCAGCGCCTCTCCTCGGTAGCCATGGCGGTGCGCCTGTTGAAAAGTTTTTCCGAAGGCGAAGCTGAAATCGGCGTCACGACTTTGTCGCGCCGCTTGGGTGTGGCGAAAAGCACCGTCTATCGCCTCGCCTCCACGCTCGTCTCCGAAGGGCTGCTCGAGCAAAACCCCGAGACTGAACGCTATCGGCTGGGCATGTCGCTCTTTGGCCTTGGCGCTTTGGTGCGCCAGCGCATGGATGTGGCGACCGATGCGCGCCCCTTCCTCTTCCATCTGCGTGAAGCCACCGGCGAGACAGTGCATCTGGCTATTCTGGAAGGCGCAGAAATCGTTTTCGTGCTGAACCTGGAAAGCAATCAGGCGATCCGCATGCGCGCCGACTTGGGCGCACGCAAGCCTGCTTTCTGCACAGCAGAAGGCCGCGCCATGCTGGCTTTCCAGCCAAAGGAAATTGTGGATGATGTTTTGGCAAAAGGCCTTGTGCCACGTACGCCCAAAACACTCATCAGCGAGCGCGCTATCCGCAAAGCTCTCGAAGATGTTCGCGCAACAGGCTTTGCCACCGAAGACGAGCAAAGCGAATTGGGCATGCGTTCAGTCGCCGCCCCCATTCGCAATGCCAATGGCCGCGTGATTGCAGCCATTGGTCTGGCCGGCCCCATGCAACGCATTTCGGACGAGGCACTCGCCTCTTTCGCACCTCTTGTTGTGGATGCAGCAAGAACCATTTCTGTCCGCCTCGGATTTAATTCGCTGGCGGGGGCTTAAAACAAAACAAATGACCAGGGTCTCGACACCATGAAGCAGATCACGATCACGGGCGGAACAAGCTTTAACTGCGAAGACGATGACACGATTCTGCGCGCCGCTCTGCGTGCAGGCCTCGCCTTCCCTTATGAGTGCAATGTTGGCTCTTGCGGCAATTGCCGCTTTGAGCTGATCGAGGGCGAAGTCGAACATGAGCGCAAGGATTCACCCGCCTATACGGAGCGTGACATCCAGCGCAAGCGTTGGTTGGGTTGCCAGGCCAAGCCGCACAGCGATTGCAATATCAAGGTGCGCTTGATTGATCATTACAAGCCGCATATCGCACCCCAGCGTGTGCAGGGCACATTCACCGGCCAGCATGACATTACGCATGACATTCGCGAATTCCGCTTCAAGCTGGATACGCCTGTGATGTTCCTGCCCGGTCAATATGCACTGTTGCATGTGCCGGGCATTTCGGGGGGGCGTGCTTATTCCATGTCCAATGTCTCGGATGACGGCATGGAATGGCATTTCCAGATTCGTCGCGTGCCCAATGGCCTATGCACGACGGCTTTGTTTGATCACATCAAGGTCGGCGAAAAAATCGGTCTCGATGGCCCCTATGGCATGGCCTATCTGCGCGAAGATGTTGAGCGCGATATTCTGTGCCTTGGTGGCGGCTCCGGCCTTGCTCCCGTTGTGTCGATTGCACGTGGCTGGGCGCGCTCCGACAAGCTCAAGGGTCGCAAGCTGCATTTCATCTATGGCGGTCGCACGCCGGCCGATATTTGCGGCGAAGACATGCTGAAGGAATTGCGCGATTACGGCGTGGACCTGCATTATTATCCCGTCGTCTCCATGCCGGAATCCGGCAACTGGAGCGGCCTCACGGGCTTTGTGCATGACATTGCCGCGCAGACTTTCGGCGATGGCTTGAAAGATATGGAAATCTATTTCGCTGGCCCGCCGATGATGGCCGAAGCCGTCATGCGCTTGGTCGTCGAAAAGAAAATCCCGCCGACGCAGGTTCATTACGACCAGTTCGTGTAATAGCCGCACCGTCATTGCGAGCGAAGCGAAGCAAACCAGCAAACCACATGTGTTGCCCCTGGGTTGCTTCGTCGCTCCGCTCCTCGCAATGACGGCGTAAAATAACAGAACAGACTATAAGGAAACGCCCCATGTCCAAACTGCAACTCTCGCTCGCCTGCTGGAACTATGACCGCACGCGCGCGCTGGCCGATGGCTCTGTGCAGCCTGACGGCATTGATCTCAACTATCTCGACATGCCGGTGGAAGAAACGTTCTTCCGCATGGTGCGCTATCGTGAATTCGATGTCGCGGAAATGTCGCTCTCGTCCTACACCGTGTCGCTGTTCAAAGACCCCTCGCCTTTCATCGCGATCCCGGTCTTTCCGTCACGCTTCTTCCGCCATTCCTGCATCTATGTGAGCGCCAAATCGGGCATCAAGACACCCAAGGATCTCATCGGCAAGAAGATCGGCGTGCCGGAATATCAGATGACCGCACCGGTCTGGATTCGCGGCATTCTCTCCGAGCACTATGGCGTGCCGGTGGATAGCGTGACCTATTACACAGGTGGCGAAGAAGAGCCGGGTCGTCCTGAAAAGCAGAAGCTCGATCTGCCGTCGAACATCAAAGTGCAATCGATCCCGCATGACAAAACCATTTCGCAAATGCTGCGCGATGGCGAGCTCGATGCGTTTCACACGGCGCGTGCGCCTTCAACGCTCGATGGCCTGAAAGTTCTGCGTCTCTTCCCCGACTATGCACAGGTCGAGCGCGAATATTATCGCAAGACGAAAATCTTCCCGATCATGCACACGGTCGCCATCCGCCGCGAAGTCTATGAAAAGAACCGCTGGATTGCGCAGGCTCTGTTCAAGGCCTTCCATGAATCACAACGCCGCACCTATGAAGATCTGAAGGAAACAGCAGCGTTGAAGGCCATGGTGCCGTGGCTAGGTGCGGTGATGGATGAGACCCGCGCAGAAATGGGCGATGATTATTGGGCCTATGGTCTCGACAAGAATTACGAAACGCTCCAGACCTTCCTTGGCTATCACTATGAGCAGGGTCTCTCGAAGCGGCTCCTGAAGCCCGAAGAACTCTTCGCGCCAGAGACGCTGGAAGCGTTCAAGATCTAAAGAAACAAAAACGGCGCCCCTCAAGGCGCCGTTTTCATTTCAAGGGCCGTCATTGCGAGGAGCCGCAGGCGACGTGGCAATCCATAGCGCTCATCTTGAAAGGTTAGTGCTATGGATTGCTTCGCTTCGCTCGCAATGACGGGGGAGAGACACCAATAAAAAAGGCGGGCCAGAGCCCGCCTTTTCTTTATGCCCAATCAGCCGGCTTTGGCGGCAATGTTTCGAGCTCTTTTTCGTAAGCCTCTTGCATACGCGGCTCGAGGCCGTGCTTGGCGAGTGCGTTTGAGAACATGTCGCGCACTTGTTTGGTCTCGTCCGCATAATCGATCTGAAAACCACCCATGCGGCGCGAAATCCATGACATGGGCACGCCCTGCGTGTTGCGCGGCGACCAGTTCTTGAACGCGAGATAGCGCGCAGGCGCAGCACCCGCATTGAAATGCTGGTGGAACCAGGCATTCGGCGGCACGATCAATGTGCCGGGCTTCCATTCATAGCGCTGCGGCTCGCTGCCTTCCGGCCACATCAGCGAATAACCTTCGCCAGACAGCACGATCACATGTGCGCCCGGCCCATGGTGATGCGCCTTCTTGTAAGTGCCGACGGGGAATTGCGAGATATGGCTCGCCATCATGCCGCCTGACATGTTGAAACGGATGTGGCCGCCACCCGCGCCGCGCTCTTTGGCGCTGATGAGCGGCAGATTGACCGCATCAGGCACGAAATTGGTCTTCAGCAAAAAGCCTTCCGGCTCCGTCTTGGCGGCGAAGAAATCCGGCTCGCCATTGAAGCGCTGCGTGAAGTCATATTTGAAATTGAAAACGAATTCCGGATCGCCGTAGAGATTCAAAACGGACGGGCAATAAGTCACGCCGACATAGCGCGCGGGCGCCTGACCCGAGCCATTGAAATGCTGGAACCAGCAATTCAGCGGAATGCCGAAAATCGCGCCTTCTTTCCATTCGAATGTGAGGCTCTGGCCCTTGTCGTTCCACACTTTCGTGGAGCCTCGGCCAGACAAGATCAGCACCATTTCGTCAAACAGCTGACGACGCGGAGCGAGTTTGCCGCCATTGGGGATTTCGCAGACATAGCAATCATTCGATGTGCGCGAGGCTTCATGATTGATGAAGACGCCTTTGCCGCCGCGCTCAGCCCAAGGCTTGAGATCAACGACTTTCAAATCGGGCACAAAATGCGCGCTGATAATGTCGAGGCCTTGGCCGCGCACCCATTTCATATAGGGCGTGTCTTTTTCCGTTGCGAATTTATTCGCCATTTCGGCGGAAACGGTGGCGTCCTTGGCCATGCGGCTCTCCCCTTAAAAAATGCGCGCTCTTAGCGGCGCTCGATTCTTACTCCCTCCCCCTTGTGGGGAGGGTTGGGGTGGGGGTCGCGCAAAACTTCGGCGTTAGCTCTGATCGCAAAATGCCAATGTCAAAGACTTGCGCGACCCCCACCCCTGCCCCTCCCCACAAGGGGGAGGGGTTGGTTGGCGTGATTACGCTGCGGGCTTGGGCGGCAGCGACTCGAGTTCTGTCTTGTAGGCTTCGTCCATCTTCGGCTCGAGGCCGTTCTTGGCGAGTTCGTTCGAGAACATGTCGCGCACGACCTGCTTCTCATCAGCGTAATCGATCTGATCGCCGCCGATACGACGCGAGATCCAAGCCTTCGGCACGCCCTGCGCATTACGCATCGACACGACTTCATGCTTGAACGCGAGATAGCGAGCAGGCGTCTTGCCGGTGTTGAAGTGCTGGTGGAACCACATGTTCGGGGGCACGATCATCGTGCCGACTTCCCAATCATAGCGCTTGGGTTCATCACCCTCCGGCCACATCAGCGAATAGCCTTCACCCGAAAGGATGATGACGTGCGCGCCTGGACCATGGCAATGGCCCTTCTTATAGGTGCCGATCGGGAACTGCGAAATGTGGCTGTTCATCGAGCCCTTCGCCATGTTGAAGCGGATGTGACCGCCACCAGCGCCGCGCTCCTTGGCCGTGATGAGCGGCAGGTTGACAGCGTCCGGCACAAGGTTGGTTTCGAGCAGAAGACCCTTCTGTTCGCCCTTGTTGGAGAAGTAATCAGGCTCACCAGCGAAGCGCGACTTGAAGTCATAAGAGGTGTTGAAGACGAAGTTCGTGTCTTCATACAGGTTGATGACCGGAGGCGCATTGGTCACGGAGACGAAGCGTGCTGCTGTCGTGCCCGAGCCGTTGAAATGCTGATGCCAGGTGTTGAGCGGGATCGCGAACAGCGCGCCTGCACCCCATTCGAAAGTGATGCGCTTGCCTTCGTCGTTCCAGACGGTCGTGGAGCCACGGCCTTCGAGCACGAGGATCATTTCTTCAAACAGCTGGCGCTGCGGCTCGAGCTTCTTGCCCGGTGCGATTTCGCAGACGTAGCAATCATTCGAGGTGCGCGAGGCTTCATGGTTGATGAAAACGCCCTTACCACCACGACGTGCCCAATCCTTCAGCTCGACCGTGCGCAGGTTCTGCACATAGTGCGCGCCGATGATGTCGAGGCCTTCGGAGCGCACCCAACGCAGATACGGGGTGTCTTTCTCGGTGGCGAATTTTTTCGCCATTTCATCCGAGACGATTGCGTCCTTTGCCATTTTTTTCTCCTTTGGCTTCTTTGATTAGGCTGCAGCGCGAACCGGAGACGTATCCGGAATCGCGACGCATTTTTCGGGGTTCATGCGAGCATAGATCTTGCCGCCAATCGGCGTGCGCAGCGAGGGATGTGCGCGTGACAAGAGGGTGTAATCATTGATCTTGATCTGGAAGTCGACCATGTCGCCCAGGAAGACCTTCTGATCAACAAGACCGCTGACGAGATTCTGGCCATTGGCAGCTGCCGCCGGCTCTTCCAGAAGTTCCACATCTTCGGGACGGATCGAGACTGTAACGCGCATATCGGCGGTCAAAGCCTGATCTGTGTGCACAAGCAGATCACCAATCGGCGTGCGAACAGACCAGCGACCCGAAGCGCCATCTTTGCCCAGCGCCACACCGTCGATGAAGTTTGTCGTGCCGATAAAGTCCGCTACGAATTTCGTGCGCGGGTGATCGTAGATTTCGCGCGGCGTGCCGACTTGCACGATGCGGCCTTCATTCATGACTGCGATCTCGTGGCTCAGCGCCAATGCCTCGCCTTGGTCATGGGTGACGTAAATCGTGGTGATGCCCAGATCACGCTGAATGCGCTTCAGCTCGAAACGCATGCGGTCACGCAGTTTGGCGTCGAGGTTGGACAGCGGCTCATCAAGCAAGAGGAGCTGCGGTTCCATGACAAGCGCACGCGCCAGCGCCAAGCGTTGCTGCTGGCCACCCGACAAGCGGGTCGCTTCGCGCTCAGCATATTGGTCGAGCGCCACGGCGGAGAGGACGCGCATGACCTTTTCGCGGATTTCGGATTTCGAGAGCTTGGTCTTGCGCACTTCGAGCGGGAAGGCCGCATTGGCGAAGACCGTCATATGCGGCCAGATCGCATAAGACTGGAAGACCATGCCAAAATTGCGCTGGTTTGGCGGAATGAAGATCCTCTTCTCGGCCGAGAAAACCGTCAGGCCATTGACCGTGATCTCACCACCCACAGGGCGCTCAAGGCCAGCAATCGAGCGCAGCGTCGTTGTCTTGCCGCAGCCAGAGGGGCCAAGCAGGGTGAAGAATTTTCCAGCCGGAACCTCGAAGGCCACATCCTGCGCGGCTTTGACCGGCGGACCCTTCTGGCTTGGATATTCGGTATTGAGCCCCTTCACTGTGAGCATGTTCCCCTCCCGTTTAGTTTTCTTTGACGCCGAAGCGCTTACCGACCCATTGGGCCGTCATAACAAATATAAAGAGCGTTGCGATCAGCATAACGCCGAAAGCGGAAAGCTCCACATATTGTCCATTCTGCCACATTTCCCAGATGATAATCGAGACCACCTCTGTGCCCGGACTATAGAGCAAAATCGAGCTCGACAATTCACGTACCGAGACAATGACAATATAGATCCAGCCCGCAAGCAAGCCGGGTTTCAACAGCGGCAGGACCACCTTCCGAAAGGCGGTCAGCCAGCTCGCCCCGGACATGGCGGCTGATTCTTCCAGCTCCTTGTGGAGCTGGACCATGGAAGTCGTGTTGTAGCGCATGCCATAGGGCAGAAAGCGTGTCACATAGGCGATAAAGAGGATCCAGATCGAGCCATAAATGCCCCCGCCAATGGCCAGATAGCAGACCATAATGGCCAGACCCATAACGAGGCCCGGCAGGACGAGGGGCACCGAGGCGATCTGGTCCAGAACCCAGCGACCCCGAATTTTGGTCCGCAGGACAATCCAGCACACGACCGCCGTCAGCACCATGACCACGGTGGCCGAGCCAATCGACAGGATGAAAGAGTTCCAGACCGCCGTGCCCACACTTGGATAATTGATGACCGTCTTATAGGCGGCGAGCGAAACATTCTGCAGCGCCTCCCATGACGGCACGCTGTAATATTTCTGCAGCGACGACCAGAGCAGTACCAAGAACGGCAAGACGACGACAAGCAGCGCATAGACGATGAAAATGCCCAGCGTCAGATATTTCCAGCGACCCAGATCAATCGTGCGCGGACGAAAGCCTTTGCCCGTCACCGTGGAATATTTGCCACCCTGCGCTGTGATGCGCGACTGCGCATAAATGCCGCCCATGGTGATAATGAGCAAAGTGATGGCATAGGCCGCCGCCAAACCGATATTGCTCGGATAAGAATGGATCGCATTATAAATGGCAGAGGTGAAGACATGAAGGCCGACCGGCAGACCCAGCAGGGCCGGCACTTCAAAGCTTTCAATCGAACGCACGAAAAGGATCAGGAAAGACGCGGCCACGGCGGGGAACGCGAGCTTCAAGGTGATGCGGCGGAAAATGCCCCACATGGAAGCGCCACTCATCATCGCGCTTTCTTCGAGTGAGGGGTCCATTGCACGGAATGCCGCCGTCATCAGCAGGAAAGCGATGGGCGCATAATGCAGACCATCGACCCAGATCATCCCAGCCATGGAATAAATATCGACATAGACTTTTTCTGTGCCGAACAGGTTTTGTAAAACGAGATTGATGATGCCGATCTTCGGGCTCGCCAGAAAAATCCAGGCCACGACAAAGAGAATGCCGGGGATGATCAGCGGAATGATCGAGAGCGCATAGAAGAGCGGCTTCATCGGCGTATTGGTGCGCTCGGTCATCCACGCGAGTGCCGTGCCGATCACCAGAGCGAGGATCGCTGTGCCTGCTGCAAATTCTACCGAATTGGCAAAGAGGACCAGCGTGTCGGACGACGAATAGGCTTCGAGATAATTGCCTAAGGTCCAGACGGCGGGCTTTCGCGCTGTGCCCGGTGTGCGGAAGCTTTGATAGATCAGGAAGGCAAGCGGAATGAGCGCCAGCCAAGCCACGATGGACACAACGCCACCCATCACAAACCATTTCGGATCAGCCTTCACCGCGAGCGGCGGCGCTGGTTGGGGAAGATCCGACATGTGTTGAACGGATGACAAACGGTGCTCTCAATCAGTGCTTGTGATCATGCCCATGATGATGGGAATGCCCATGACCATGTGAATGAGAGTGGCTGTGACCATGCGCATGATCATGACCATGATCATCTTCGGCGCGGTGGTGGATGATTTCCTTGGCGCGCGGCCCGCGCGGATCTTCCGAGAAGACCAAAGATTTGATCGTCACCGGCACGGTGAAAGACGGGATACGCACCTTGCCCAGATCGATGTAATCAAAATCCATCAGCATGACGCCATCGATCACGAGAACTTCTGAAGCCACGCCCATTTCTTCGCGCATGATGGCGCCCAAAGTCTGCGCAATATCGCCATCGAGCATCACATAGAGCGGCTTCTTTGCGGCGATATGATCGGCAAGCCCGGCGATAATGCCCTGAGCGAATGGCGCGATGCGGTCATAGGAGGGAACGCCCGTCCAGCGCATCGCCAGCGCAATATCGACATCGGCGCTTTCAACTTCGAAAGCCTTGCGATGCGCGCGGATCGCCTTGGCGACTGCTTCCGCATCAATCTCGTCGCCCGTTTCCACCGGCGGCTGGATGACTTGCAAATTGCGGCGCGGCAGCAATTCGCCGGGATTGGAAATATAGCTCGTATTGCCCGATAGCTGCACCGAATATTCGGACGCACCGAGCGCTGTCGCGCGGATACATTCACCAGCCGGCAAGAAGGTCCACGGGAAGCGGCCTTGATCGACCTTGCGACGGATCGCAGTGCCCAGACGCTTGCCCATATCGCCAAAGTCACGCTCTTCACGCGCGTAAACATATTCAGCAACACCGCCCGAGAACATGATGCCCCCGAGATCGCCGTAATCGAGAATCGGATCGGTGAGATAGAGATGGCCAACATCATGCGGCAGCGGGCGCGCAGTAAGTGCGGCGACCAGCGTATCGGCCATGACGTCAGCAACCTTGTCGAGCTGCTCGGAGGTCACCGTGTCGCCAAGTTTCCATTCAAAGCCCGCACGCTTCGCATGCGTTTTTCCGGCCGGATCGAGGCGAATGATTTTGAAGTTTTCGTCGACGACTTGCAGACGACCGCCGACATGGAAAGCGGCCGTGCCGAGCACGCGTCCACCTTCGAGCATGGCGAGTTTGGTCGTGCCGCCACCAATGTCGATATTGAGCACGCGTTTTCCCGTCTCAAGCGAAACGTTGGCCGCACCAGAGCCATAGCCCGCGAGCATGGATTCCATGTGATGGCCTGCGGTGGCGCAAACGAATTCGCCGCCTGCTTCCGACAGAAGATTGGAAATGCCCTGCGCATTTTCACGGCGCAAAGCCTCGCCCGTGAGAATGACAGCGCCCGTATCAACTTCTGACGCCTTAAGGCCTGCGCCCTCATAAGCTGCCCTGATGATTTCGCCGAGCTTCACATCATCGATGCGTGTTTCGCTCGAATAGGGCGTCAGCGACACAGGCGAGAGATAGAGCGTTTCGCGCGAGACGACGTAATAGCGGCTCGTCAGATCTTCTGCGAGACGGCGCAGATGAATGCGCGAGAAAATGACCTGCGTGCCGGAGGAGCCGATGTCGACACCGACGCTGGTGAGATGGACATTGTCAGCCTGCCAGAGCGGGTTGTCTTCGATCGGCCCGTCCATGTCGTATTCGTCATGTTCGTGATCGGAATAACCGTCGTGCTCGTGCTTCCAGCCCGGGCCCATGCCGTGATGTTCGGCCATGGAATGTCCCTTGTTCTTCTTGTCGTCCTCAGCGCCGGCCATGAAAAACGCGTCCCTTGTTGTTTTGGATTGGGCGCGCAGAAAAACCGGATCGACCCTCTTGAGGGGGTGTGGCCCGATGGCGCCTGAAGTCTCGTCGGCGGTCCTTTCGGGGCCCGCGTCCTCCCACCCCGCTTTGGTCTCAGGGGTTATTTTTATTGTCTCTCATTCGACTAAGGTCTAGACGGGTCAAAGGCAAGCGGAAACAGCAGTCTGAGGGCCGCGAGACCCCTGAAAACAAAGCTTTCTCGGGGGCCTCGCGCGGTTGACACGCCCCCGGCTTTGGCCGATTGCAAAAGACAACAGCAAAGCCCCGGGAAACCGGGCCAGAATAGGTGACAGGAGCGCCAGGATGAGTGACGAGGCCGTTGGGGGACGCGTATTTTTCAGCAATGTGCGGCGCAGCCTCGAAGAGGAAGACGAAATCCGCTTGGTCAGTGTCGGCGTCGATATTGGCTCCTCGACCTCCCATCTCGTCTTTTCCCGCCTCGTGCTGGAACGCGTCGATAATCGCTATGTGGTCACGGAACGTGAGGTTTTTCACGAATCCGACGTGCTTTTGACCCCCTACACGGCCGATTTGACCGAAATCGACAAGACCAAGCTCGGCGCCTTCATCGACAAGCAATATGAAATGGCCGGCATCGACCCCATGTCGATCGACACGGGCGCGCTGATCCTCACGGGCGTCGCTGTGCGCCGCAACAATGCGCGGGCCATCGGCGAGCTCTTTGCCGCCCAGACCGGCAAATTCGTCTCGGTTTCGGCCGGCGACGGGCTGGAAACCACGCTCGCCGCCTTCGGCTCGGGCGCAGCCGCCCGCTCTCTTCGCGAAAAATGCCGTGTCATGAATATCGACATTGGCGGTGGCACATCGAAGATTGCCGTCTGCGAGCAGGGCGAAATCGTCGAAATGACCGCCATTGATGTGGGCGCGCGCACCCTCTCCTTCGATGCCGAGGGCAAGATCGTCCGCATTGAAGAAGCCGCTCGCCGCTTTGCCGCGGAAGTCGGCCTGACACTGGAAATGGGCGCCAAGCCGGATGAGGCCAAGCTCGACGCCCTGATCGACCGCATGGCCGAGCGCCTGATGGAATGTATCAGCGCGCAAAAGCTCTCGAGCGAAACCGCTTCGCTTCTGCGCGTTGATGCGCTGAAAAATGACAAGAAGCCCGATGCCGTCACCTTCTCGGGCGGTGTGTCGGAATATGTCTACAACCGCCAGAAGGCGGGCTTTGGCGATCTCGGTCCCAAACTCGCCGCCGCAATTTTGAAGCGCGTTACTGCTTGGGGTCCACGCCTCGAGCGTCCGGATGAAGGCATTCGAGCAACGGTTGTTGGCGCTTCGCAATATACGATCCAGGTGTCGGGCTCGACGATTTTCGTCAATCCACTCGATGTGCTGCCGGTGCGAAATGTGCCTGTCATTACGCCCGATCTTCCCTTGGAAGAGGAAGAACTGAATGTCGATGCCATTGCCGCATCAATCCAGACCGCCTTGCGCCGTCTCGATTTGCATGAAGGCGAACAGGCGGTGGCCATGTGCTATCGCTGGGGTGGCTCGGCAACTTTCCGCCGCCTCGATGATTTTGTGACGGGCGTGCGCAAGGGCCTCTCGGTTCATTTGGGCAAGGGCTTCCCGCTCGTGCTCGTGGGCGATGGCGACATTGGTGGCCTTGTGGGCATTCACTGCCTCGAAGAGCAGAAAATGACTAATCCGATTGTCTCGATCGACGGGATCAATCTGAAAGAGTTCGACTTCATCGACATTGGCGCGATGCTTGAAACCTCGGGCGCCGTGCCTGTCGTCATCAAGTCGCTCGTCTTCCCGACGTCGGCCGCGCTTGGCCGCGTGGAGAGCGCGAAGGTCTAAAAAATATGCGCGCCGGTTTCTATCCACCGATTGACCCCTATGCCATCGGTGCTTTGGAAACCGGCGACGGCCACACACTCTATTGGGAAACCTGTGGCAATCCCGAGGGAAAACCCGCGCTTTTTCTGCATGGCGGGCCGGGTGGCGGATGTTCCACCGACAATCGTCGCCTGTTTGATCCCGAGCGCTACCGCATCGTCCTGTTTGACCAGCGCGGCGCGGGACGCTCAAAACCCATCGGCTCGCTCGAGAATAATTCCACGCCCCATCTGATTGCCGATATTGAACGGCTGCGCGCGCATCTGGGCATCACGCAATTCCATTGCGTGCTGGGTGGCTCATGGGGCGCGACTTTGGCGCTCGCCTATGTGCAAACTTTTCCTGAGCGCGTGAAAAGCCTTGTGCTGCGCGGAGTTTTCACCGCGCGCCAGCGTGAAGTCGATTGGCTCTATGGCGATGGCGCACGCCATCTCTTTCCCGAAGCCCATGCGGCTTTTGCTGGTTTCATTCCGGAAGACGAGCGCGATGATCTGGTGCGCGCCTATCATCAACGCCTGACCAGCGGCGATGAACATGTCGAACTCGCAGCCGCCGCGCATTGGTGCGCTTATGAAGCCAAGCTTCTCATGCTGATGCCGCGCACACCACCCGCCGCACCCGCGCCCTCTTACGCCAGCCCGCAAACGCGCGCATTGGCGCGCATCGAAGCGCATTATTTCATGCACCAATCATTTCTGGATGAGGGACAAATCCTACGCAATGCGGATCGCCTCGCCGCCATTCCGGGCGTCATCGTGCAAGGCCGCTATGACAGCGTAACGCCACCTGTCACAGCTTTTGAATTGCACCAAAACTGGCCGGGTTCGCGGCTTGAGATTGTGCCTGATGCCGGACATGCCACGGTAGAAACCGGCATCCAGCGCGCACTTGTTGCGGCGACGGATGGGTTTGCCGACATCTAACCCGTCATTGCGAGCGTAGCGAAGCAATGACGAGAGAAATTACCGCGCTTGCTTCCACGGCACGATGAGCCGCTCGATCTCGGTGACAATCTGCGAGAAGACGATACCAAGCACGGCAATCACGATGAGGCCGACATACATGGTCTCGACCGAGAGAATTTCCCACGCATTCCACATCATAAACCCGAGGCCGCTTTTCGCGCCGACCATTTCGGCAATCGAGATCAGCACAAGCCCCATGCCGATGCCGAGTTTCACGCCGGTGAGAATGAGCGGCATGGCGCCGGGCAATGCGACTGTGCGAAACACCTGCCAGCGGCTTGCGCCAAAATTCTTCGACACGTCGAAATAAATCTTCTGGATTTCCAGCACGCCCGCCATGGCATTGATGACAATGGGAAAGAAAATCCCGATGCCGACCATGACAATTTTCGAGCTTTCGCCGAGGCCAAAAATCAACAAAACCAGCGGTAGAATGGCACTTTTCGGCACCGGATAGGTGGCCGACACAATGGGCTCCACCAACATGCGCAACGGGCGCGAGAGACCCATCGCAACACCCAGCATGAGTGCTGGCACGCCACCAAACAGAAAGCCCCAGAAGAGGCGCTGCATGGAGGCCCAGAAATGTTTCCACAGCTGGCCATTCTCAACCATGACCATAAACTGCGTGAAAATCTTGGAAGGTGCGGGGAAAAAGCGCACATCAATCACGCCAAAGCGCGCGCACAATTCCCAGATCAAAAGAAGGATCAATGGCGAAGCGAAATTAAGAAGCCGTTCCACCGCATCTTGGCTCAAGCCGAAAGTGCCGGACTTTTTCATGCCGCACTCCCTTCGTCCAAAGCACGCGCACGCTGCACTTCATCGCGCAAATGGCCCCAGATCGAATAGACCAATTCGCCATATTCGGGCTTGGCGCGCAGTTCCAGCACGCGGCGCGGGCGCTCAAACGGCACATCGACAATCTGTTTCGCGCGGCCCGGATGCGCCGTCATGATCATGATGCGATCACCCAAAGTCACAGCTTCATCGACCGAATGGGTGATGAACATCACTGTCTTGCGCGTCTCTTCCCAGATGCGCAGCAATTCTTCTTGCAGCAAAATCTTGTTCTGCTCGTCGAGCGCCGAGAAGGGCTCATCCATCAAGAGAATATCCGGGTCATTAGCAAAAGCGCGCGCAATGGAAACGCGCTGGCGCATACCGCCCGACAATTGATGCGGATAGCTGTTGTGAAAACGCGACAGACCCGTGCGCTGCAAATAATGCCCGACGACATCTTTGATCTCGCCTTCGGGGCGATGGCGCATGCGCAGGCCATAGGCCGCATTTTCAAACACGGTCATCCACGGAAACAGCGAGTCACCTTGAAAGACCATCGAATTGGACGGGCGCCCTGCGGCAGGCTTGGTGATTTCCAGCGTGCCCGACGTCGGCGTGTCGAGACCAGCCAGAATGCGCAGCAAAGTGGTTTTGCCACAGCCTGACGGGCCGACGATCATAAAGAAACAGCCAGAGGGAATATCGAGCGTCATCGGCTCAAGCGCTGTGAAGGCACCAGAGCGCGTCGAAAAAACTTTTGATAGGTCGCGCAGCCGGATTTTGACGTCAGACATCGAAATCTTTCGGATCAAAGTCACGGTGCGTCGAGCAGAATTCGCAAGTCACACCAATGCGGCCATTGTCGCCGACCATGTCTTTGCGTTCTTGCACGGTGAACCCGCGCAACATGTCTTCAATGCGCCGCGTCGAACAGCTGCAGGCATGCTGCACTGATTGGCCTTCAAACACTTTCACGCCGCGCTCATGAAACAGCCGATAGAGCAGCCGTTCGCTCGACAAAGTCGGATCAACCAATTCATGATCTTCGATTGTTGCGACAAGGCTCTTGGCCTCGACCCAAGCATCATCTTCCACACCCTGCTGGATGTTTGCTCCATCGGGCGCATCACCGGGATGCAGATCGGCTTGGCGCATACGGTCTACCGATTGCGGCAGGAATTGCAGCATCAAACCGCCCGCACGCCAGCTGACACCATCGCCTGTAATGCTTTCTGCCACGGCAAGACGCACGACGGTCGGGATCTGTTCCGATTGCAGGAAATATTGATGTGCCGCCTGTTCAAGCCCCTGCCCGTCAAGCGGCACGACACCTTGATAGCGCGAGAAATCTCCGCCCTGATCAATCGTCAAAGCGAGATGCCCACGACCCAGTAATTGCGCAGGTGCTGCTTCATGCGTGGCAATAGCTTCCGCCAAACCTTCGGCATTGAAACGCGCAAAGCCGCGCACGCGATCAGGCGCATCGAAATCGATCACGATCATATCGACGACACCTTCGGTGCGTGTTTGCACCTGAAAGCGGCCTTCAAACTTCAGCGCCGAGCCCAATAGAATGGTCAGCGCCGCCGCTTCGCCGACAAGGCGCGCGACAGGTGCGGGATAGCCATGCTGGGCGAGGATGCGATCCACCGATGGCCCCAGCCGCACGATACGGCCACGGCTTTCCAACGGCTCTACGACGAAAGGCAGCACCACATCATCGGACCCGAAATCCGAGACGGGACGCGAAGCGGCTTCACTCACTTCAATTCACCAAGACACCAGGCGAGAACGCCCTTTTGCGCATGAAGGCGGTTTTCCGCCTCGTCAAAGACGACCGATTGCGGCCCATCAATCACGGAATCGGTGACTTCTTCACCGCGATGCGCAGGCAGGCAATGCATGAAGATCGCCTGCGGGCCAGCGGTGGCCATCAGATCATCATTCACCTGATAGCGCGCGAGCAGATTATGGCGCTTGCGCGCCTCATCCTCGTCACCCATCGAAACCCAGCAATCGGAAATGATGCAATCCACGCCACGCACCGCTTCGCGCGGATCGCGCATCACGTTCAGCTTGGCGTTATTGGCTTTCGCCCAATCAACAATCGCAGCACTCGGGGCAAATTCTTCCGGCGTTGCCACATTGATGGTGAAGTCAAAACGCTGGGCTGCATGAATCCAGCTGGTCAGCACATTATTCGCGTCACCCGTCCAAGCCACCGTGCGGCCCTTGATCGTGCCCTTGTGCTCTTCAAACGTCATGACATCAGCCATGACCTGGCAAGGATGCGAACGCTTGGTCAAAGCATTGATCACCGGCACGCTGGCATAGCGGGCGAGCTCAACCATGTCATCATGGTCGAGAATGCGGATCATGATCGCATCGACATAGCGCGACAAAACGCGTGATGTATCGGCAATCGTCTCGCCGCGGCCGAGCTGCATTTCTGCACCCGTCAGCATCAACGTTTCACCACCGAGCTCCCGCATAGCCATATCGAAAGAGACGCGCGTGCGCGTCGAGGGCTTATCAAAAACCATGGCAAGTGCACGGCCCTCGAGCGGGCGATGCTTTGCACGCGCTCCCTTCACGCGGGCTTTTTTCGTCGCCATCGACCAGTCGAGAATGCGGCGCAATTCGCCTGCCTCTACATCCGACAGATCCAGAAAATGGCGCGGCGCGCCTTTGCTTTGCGCGCTCATCACGCCTTCACTCCAGTGGATTCTTTCATGGCCGCTTCCATGCGTACGCAAGCCGCATCAAGCCGCTTGGCCGCTTCATCAACCTCGGCCTCGCCAATGATGAGAGGCGGCAGAAGACGCACAACATTATCGCCCGCCGGAATGACGAGCACATGTTCAGCGCGCGCAGCCGCAGCAAATTCGCCATTGTTGGGAACAAGCTTCAAGCCGACCATCAAGCCTTCGCCGCGCACTTGTTCGATAATGCCCGCATGGCGCTCCTGCACAGCACCGAGCTTTTGGCGCAAACGCGCGCCCATAGCGCACACATGGTCAAGAAAGCCCTCTGCCAGAACCACATCGAGCACAGCATTGCCGACTGCCATAGCGAGCGGATTGCCGCCATAGGTCGTGCCATGCGTGCCGGCTGTCATGCCCTTGGCAGCTTCATACGTGGCGAGACAAGCGCCGAGCGGAAAACCGCTGCCAATGCCCTTAGCAACAGCCATAATGTCAGGCGTCACACCCGCCCATTCATGCGCGAAGAGTTTGCCCGTGCGGCCGACACCCGTCTGCACTTCATCAAACACCAAGAGCAGGCCATGCTCATCGCAGAGCTGGCGCAGGCCTTTGAGACATTGCGGCGGAACAGGGCGGATGCCGCCCTCGCCCTGGATCGGCTCGATCAGGATGGCGCCCGTCTGCGGACCAATGGCCTTTTTCAAAGCCTCATGATCGCCGAAAGGCACTTGATCAAAGCCATCGACGGGCGGGCCGAAGCCTTCGAGATATTTCTTGTTGCCGCCGGCTGCGACGGTCGCGAGCGTGCGCCCATGGAAGGCGCCTTCAAAAGTGATGATGCGATATTTTTCCGGATGTCCGCTGGCGGCTTGATATTTGCGCGCCATTTTGATCGCCAGTTCCATCGCCTCAGCGCCGGAATTGGTGAAGAAAACGAAATCCGCGAAGGATTTTTCAACGAGGCGCTGGGCCAGCCGCTCGCCTTCCGGAATCTGGAAGAGATTGGACGTGTGCCAAAGCTTTTTGGCTTGCTCCGTCAGAGCTTCGATCAGATGGGGATGCGAATAGCCAAGACTTGCCACAGCAATGCCGCCGCCGAAATCGAGATATCGCTGCCCGCCAACCGCCGTCAGCCAAGCGCCTTCGCCCTTTTCAAAGGCAAGGTCATAACGCGCATAGGTCGGCAAAAGCGCAGAGGTCACAGACGTTTCTCCAGCCAGATTGTCGGGGGCTTTAAAAGGAAAGAGCCGCCCCGGAGGGCGGCAACTTGTGAGTCAAGTGTAGTTTCTCGAGCGTCCCCGGTCAAATGAGACAAGTGGTGCCTAAAGGGGCGCAAACGACAGCTTTTCATGCATCTTGATCGGGATGCGTGGCGCAAAGGCGACAGTTTCTTGAAGTCCTTGGGGAAAACAAAGCGGGAGGCCGCCGCTCCCTTGCACCTGATTCAACGGCTAGTGTAGCGTGCCCCTCGTCGACTACGACATCTCGTACGGCGACCCATTCTTTGAGCGTATCGCGTCAAACGACGCCGGATATGTCCGGCGCAGCGTGCGCTCCCGGATTCTTGTGTAGCGGACCCTGGAGGAGGACAAATATGTCCTGGACTGATGAACGTGTGGAGCTCCTGCGGAAGCTCTGGCTGGATGGCCTCAGTGCCAGCCAGATTGCAGCAGAACTCGCCCACGGCATCACGCGCAATGCCGTGATCGGCAAAGTGCATCGCCTCGGCCTGTCGGGCCGTGTGAAGGCGCAGGCTCCGGCCGCGCCCCGTCAGCGGACGCGCTCAGCAGCGCACCGCCCCGCCCCGCGCCCGTCAGCCCCGATTGCGCGCGGCAATCTCGCTGTGGCTTTCCGCCCGATGGAAGCCCCCGAGCCCCTGCCCATCGAAGATGTGGTCATCCCCATGTCGGAGATGGTCACGATCATGGAATTGCGCGAAGGCATGTGCCGCTGGCCGGTCGGCGACCCGACCACCCCTGAGTTCCGCTTCTGCGGCTCCAAAGGCGCCAGCGTCGGCCCTTATTGCCAACATCATGCGCGCATCGCTTATCAGCCAGCCCAGGAGCGCCGCCGCGATCGCGAACGTCGCGCCCAGCAGCTCACACGGCTTGCTTAAGGCGACAAATTAAAAAGGCCGGGGTGACCCGGCCTTTTTCTTTGATCCCAGATTTCCGGATCCGCTTACAGCGGAATTTCGACGGAAAATTCTGCGCCCTGTCCCGGCTCGCTCCAGATGCGCAAGACGCCGCGGTGACGGGCCACAATATGTTTCACTAGCGCAAGGCCCAAGCCCGTGCCGCCCTTGGCGCGGCTCTTGCCCGCATCCACACGGTAAAAGCGCTCGGTCAGGCGCGGCAAATGTTCGGGCGCAATGCCGGCGCCATGATCACGCACGGAAAAACGCGCCTGCCCGTCTTTTTCGATCAGCGCAATTTCAATCTGCGTGTCAGCACCGTCATCATCTGCACCATATTTCAGCGCATTTTCGATGAGATTTTCGACCACGCGGATCAGCTCATCGCGGTCACCGGTGATGGGCATTTTCAAGGGAATGTCGACTTGCAGCCGGACATTCACCTCTTTGGCAACCGGCGACAGCGCATCAATGCATTGGCGGATGACATCAGCAAAATCGACTTGCGTCTGCGGGCGCACATGCTCCTGCCTCTCGATTTGGGAGAGTGACAAGAGATCATCGATCAGGCGCGCCATGCGCTTGCCCTGATCACGCATAATGCCCAAAAAGCGCTCGCGCGCATTGGGGTCATCTTTCGCCGCACCTTGCAGGGTTTCGACAAAGCCCAAGAGAGAGGCGAGCGGCGTGCGCAATTCATGGCTGGCATTGGCGATGAAATCGACGCGCATCCGCTCGGTGCGCTTGGCATCCGTCAAATCATCAAAGCTCAGGAGCACATTGCGCTGACCGGCGTTTTCAAAGGGGGCAACATGCACTTTGAACAGGCGTTCGACTGGGACACGCTCGTATAAATCGACGGTCTCAGCTGTGCCGCCCTTCATCACGCGGCCCACAGCGTCCAATATATCAGGCGAGCGCACAACGAGCGGCAAGAGCCGCTGGCCTGAGGCCAGCAACGGAAACAGACCACGCGCAGCCGCATTAAAAGCACCGATCGACTGTTCCGCACCAATCACCAGAACCGGATTGGGCAAAGCCTCTACAAAAGCAAGGATCACAATAGGTCCCTCTGACGAAGTGGCTCTTTATGGAGGGGAAAGGGGGGAGCAATCAAGCGCATGCGTGATTAGCCCTCATCAGGCGCGCTCATGGCGGCGCGCAAAGATTTCCAGCGCAGGATGCTTTCATTCGCGCCCAGCAAGGCAAGCGCGAGAATGAAGGGACCCACATAATAAATGATGCGGAAGAGGAGGAGCGAGGCCAACAAGGCCTCGGCAGAAGGTGCCGGCACGGCGTTCAGCATGGTCGCCTCAAAGGCGCCGATGCCGCCGGGCATATGGCTCGCAATGCCCAGCAAACAAGCCAGAACATAGGCTGCGCAGAAGGAGATGAAATCAAGCCCGTGGCCGTGTGGCAGAATGACGAAGAGCGCGCCTGCCGCACAACACAAATCAACCACACCCAAGGCCAATTGGCTGAGCGTCAGGCCCAACCCCGGCAATTCGAGGCGCAGGCCCTGCACACGAATGCGCCGACGACCACGCGACACCCAGGCAAGGTAAAACATCATGCCACCCAATATGGCGAGGCCGATGATGAGATTGACCCAGCCTGCGAGGCGATTCACCGCCGTGATGTTATCGGGCTGTATGACCATAGCGATACCGATGACAAGCGCCATGCCCAGCCAGAACGTCAGGCCTGTGATGACTGTGAGACTGGCAACTTTGGCCGCCGTTAATCCCACACGCGAATAAATCCAGTAGCGCACTGTACCCGCTGTAATCAGCGGAAAACCGAGCGTAAAGGAAATGGCAAAAGATGTGAAAGAGGCGAGCGCCTTGGTGCGATAGGGGACCGCCACGCGCAATTGGCGCAAGGCCACGGCATCATAACCGGTCAAGGCAAGGTAAGAGCAAGCGGTCAGCACGCAGGCGGCCACAATCTGCTCCATCGAGGTCGCAGCCAAAGCGGCACGCAATTCGCTCCAATGCAGGCCCGAGACCGTGCGCGTTAAAACAAAACCGGAGAGAACGAGAATACAAAGGCTAAAGCCTGTTCCAAGTCTGGCAAGCCATTTGCGGCGGCGCTCTTTTTTCTGATCATCAAGCGCCATCATAGAACGTCTCTCAACGCGTCAAGAAAGAATGGACGGCCGCGCGCAAGGTCAATCGCAGACCCTGCAACGGCGCAAAGTAGAAACGTACCTGATGCGCGCCCGGCGGCAATTTCACCGCACGGAAAATCGCATTGGCGCGCAAGACATCGAAGCTTTGGCCATCAACTTCGACACGCCACCACGGATGCCAGACATCATTCAACACAAGATAGCCGCCATCAGGCGCCTCTACCGAAATGCGGACCTGTGTATTCTGATAGACCTCAATCCGCGCGCTCGCGGGGCGGCGCGGCTGCGTGTCTTCTGCATCTGAACCATCGAGCAGCACAGTCTCGCGCGGATCAAACCCTTCGGGCCATTTGCCGGTTTCAAACAGCGCGTCGAAATCTGCTTTCTTGGCCTGACGCGCCACCATCACACGCGGCAGCGCACGCGGATTTTCATAGACGTATGCATCTTTGGTTTGCGCAATGAAATTGAGATCGCCGCTCTTGAGCTCAGGATCAATACGCTCAATCGGGAAAGCAGAGGCAATGACACGCACACCCAGCATATCGGCCATGAGCGAACGATAAGAGGAAAACAGCGGCGCAAAAGGCCTCTGCTCCACAACCGCCACTTGATCCTGCGCATTGGTCGCATCGACAAACCAAGATAGCCGCACAGGATTATAGCCGAGATCATGCTGAAAGCCGTGGATCAAGCCAAGATTGGGCCAATCAAAACCCACAGCGGCCAGCTCCACGCGATCAATGCGATCAGGCCCCGCTGTCTGTGCCAGCATTTCATGCAGCAGCGCGATGGTTTCATTCTTTGTGTCGGTGCGCATTACTTCAAAACGCGACGGCGGCAGAGCGGTTGATTCATTCGGGCCGTTGCTGATTGCCAGATCAAACGTCAGCGCGCCAGCCACCAGCAAGAGCGAGGCTCTACCAATCTGGCGATTGAAGCGACGCAAGAGAAAGAGAACGATCAACGAAAGGATGAGAAAGCCACTGCCAATCAGCAGCGGCACTTGCGCCAGCGCAAGACGATCCTTCCACCAAGCCACAGCAATAGAAGCTACCAGACCCGCAACAACAACCAGTACCGGAATAAGCGCATTGCGCAGTAAGCTTTTCTTTTCGTCAGTGATGAAACGGTGCAGCGCATAGCCTGCAAGAATGGATGCCAAAGCGCAGAGCGGGAAAGTCGCATCGGCGGGCCTGCGGAAAAGGTCGAGGCCCGGCACATTGAATGCCACCTTATAGAAAGGTGTGAAATCACCCAAAGCATAAAGCAGCATCAAGACAAAGCTGATAACGAAGGGCGCCACATCGCGACGAAACACGCGGCCAGCCAACACGCCAAGTCCGAGAAAAGAGACAAGCGGCAGCGCGCCAAAATAGACATTCGCCATATTGCGCGCGAGATTGTAATTGCCACCCCAGACGGAAACTTCCGGCGGGCCCCAGAAATTCTGAATGGGACCATCCGTCCCAAAAAGATTGGCAACAAAAGCGGTAAGCAATGAAGCCGGATGCAAAGACCCGCGTACCGCGCCTTCAAAATCAATCTCGGTGCGTGTTGATTGTTCGGCCAGAACGAGTGTGAGCGAAATCGGCACGGCAATCGTCACAAGGCCTGCAATCAGCACCACAGTCAAAGGCACAAGACTCACACGCCACGGCGTCACAAACAGGTTCCACAGAGCATAGATCAGCAAGATGAGCGCGCAGAGCAGCGCAATCTGGTCGCGCCCGATCAGCATCAGCCCGCCAAAGAAACCCGCGAGCAGACCATTCCACCAGCCGCCACGCAAAAAAATGCGCGACAAAAACAAAAGCGTGATGGCGAAAAAAGCAAGACTCAACACTTCGCCGATATGCTGAATGCGCCAAGCTGCGGAGCCACCAAAGGCAAAGCTTAGTCCGGCCAGCAGTGCGCCCGCAGGGTGCCATCCGCGGTCGCGGAAATAGAGCATCAAAGCGAGGCCGCCGAGCGAGATCATGCCAAAAATGGTCGCATCCGCAGCAATGAAACCGGGATCGCGAATGAATTTTGCCACCAGCAGATAAGGCAAAGTGAAGATCAGCGATTGCGGATCAGCAATATGGACGGAACCTGCAAAGACATAAGGATTCCAGAAGGGCGATTCCCCGCTGTGCAGCGTTTTGGAAAGAAAAACGAGCTGCGGATAGAAATGCGCCTTCGCATCCCATGGAATGGTCACATGGCCGGAAATCCATGGCAGCGCGAGCGCAAAGGCGCAGACTGCGAAGATAATCAGTGCGGCGCTGTCATCGCGATCCGCACCGGGCGTGCGCTGCTCCATCTCGGCTTAGTCCTTCGCGCCGCCTTGGGCTGGCGGCGCTTGATCGAGCACGTCGATAAAATGACCCGCACGATCACGCTTGGAAGCCAGATAACGCACGTTCTGATCTGTCTGGCGGCCAATGATGCGCTGATCAGCTGCGACCGTCAGACCGGCGTCTTCGAGGGCGGCAATTTTAACCGGATTATTGGTCATCACGCGTACAATTGTGACGCCCAATTGTTTCAGCATTGTGGCAGCGAAAGCAAAACCGCGCTGGTCATGATCAAAGCCGAGAACTTCATCAGCGTCATACGTGTCATAGCCCTGCGCTTGCAGGCGATAAGCGCGGATCTTGTTGGAGAGCCCGTTGCCGCGGCCTTCCTGATCCAGATAAAGCAAAATGCCGCCGCCATTTTCAGCCATGAAACGCGCAGTATGGCGCAATTGATCGCCGCAATCGCATTTGAGCGAGCCAAACAGATCGCCCGTCAGACAGGCCGAGTGCAGGCGCACGGTGACGGGCTTTGACAGATCGGGCTTGCCAACAACAACAGCCACCTGATCGCGCAAGCCTTCACCGCCACGGAAAATGACAAACTCGCTCTCCTGAGCGCCTTCGAGTGGCACAGGCGCGCGCGAAATCAATTTGAGCTCATGGGTCTGTGCTGCGCGATAGTCCTGCACATCTGTGACACTGACGTGAATCAATGTCGCGAGGAGTGCCGCATCGGTCGCAGGAAAGACAACCAAGGCCGGCAAGACAAAAGCCAGACGCATCAATTCAAGTGCTGCCTCATCTTGGTCCGACAAGGCGCTGACGGGCGCATCAATACGCGCTTCCGTTTCAACTGAAAGATGAGCGATGCGCGCGAGATCCAATTTCGGCAAAGCGAGCGCACCTGCCTCTTGCCGCTCGAGACCCAGACGGCGCAAACGGGGGGCTGCGAGAAGCAGCCGCGCGCGGCCGGCGGCCAAAGTTTCAAGATCGGCAGCAATCGTGTCATCCAGTGCTTCAACTGGTGTTGCGATAAGACTGCCCTGTGCCCCGGAGACCGCCACGGGGCGTCCCGACCGAATTTCTGCCAATGCGCGCTCGACCTTGATCTGGCCTGAAACGCCGGCAACCAATAGACTATGCCTATGATCCGTCACGCGAACCTCAATCTCGGGAATTGCCAATCACCTGCTTGTGCAGCACCCGGCCCTCCCGTTGCCCCGCTCATACTCTATATCTGGAGCAGAAACTAGGAGCGTCCATGCCTAACGGCCAAGGCATAGCCACAGAGATAACGGGCGATCCCTTCGCCCCCTTCCGGTCGGCTGATCCCGCCCGACCCTTTGTGGTGGCCCAACTTGGCCAATCACTAGATGGGCGCATCGCGACCATCTCGGGGGCCAGCAAATACATCAATGGAGCGCCCGCGCTCGACCATTTGCATCGCATTCGGGCGTCAGTGGATGCCGTGGTCGTGGGCGCAGGCACGATTGCCGCCGATGATCCGCAACTCAATGTGCGCCGCGTCGCGGGGGCCAACCCTGCCCGTGTCGTGATTGATCCGACCGGGCGATTGCGCGGACCTGCCAAATGGCTTGAGCCCGACGGCACGCCCTGCTGTCTCATCATGCGCGAAGATGCCACAAGCTTTGCCATCCCCGGCGTCGAGCAGATACGCCTGCCGCTGGTCGATGGCGAACTTTCTCCGCGCGCCATGATCGACGCACTTTTTGCACGCGGCTACCGCAAAATTTTAATTGAAGGCGGCGCCAAGACCATTTCTATTTTTCTGGATGCGGGCTGCATTGACCGATTGCATCTCTTGATCGCGCCCATCATCATCGGGTCAGGACGCAATGGGCTTGATCTCAAACCCATTGATGACCTCACCTCAGCTTTGCGTCCTGCGACAACTTTTTATCCATTGGGACAGAATGAAATTTTGATTGATTGCGACCTGCGTAGCCCAGCCGGAGGCACAGAATGAAACGTCTCGAATATTCAGCCACTTCTAAATTATTGCATTGGCTCACCGCGCTGATCATCTTCGGCGTCCTGCCTGCAGGTTTCATTCTTGAAGATTTGCCGGAAGGCCCGATCCAGAATTTAGGTTATGATTTGCATCGCTCTTTTGGCTTTGTCATTCTGCTCCTGGCCGCAGCGCGCTTGGCCGTGCGTAAAATTTCCGGTGCGCCGGAAGCCTATGCGGGGCTCACTCCGCTCGAGCGGCGCGTATCCACCGCAACTCATCACACGCTCTACATGCTGCTGGTCCTCACGCCCTTGTTGGGCTGGGCAGCGACATCGGCTTTTCCGGTTAAAATCTCGGTCTTCTGGCTGTTTGAGCTGCCCCCGCTCGCGCCGCAAAGCGAGGCTCTGTCAAAAGTGCTGTTCAAATTGCACGAGATTTCCGCCATTGCGATTGTTGTGCTGCTGGTCGGACACATTGGCGCAGCCCTCTGGCATCGCTTGGTCAAACGCGATGGCGTGATGGAACGTATCTTGCCCGGACGAAAGAGCTGATCAGAAGGGTTTGGCGAAGAGATCCATATGCCCGATTTCGCAAGCTGTGGCGCTTTCACGCGCCACACGCCATGCGGCCAAATCTTCATGACCCACGCGTCCTGTCTCGGTAACAGCTTGCGCCACGCCTTGTGCAAGCTGGCGCAAAAGCTCGCCTTGCTGCAACAGCCACGGGCTTGATCCGCGCATCACATAAAAGCTGCGCTGTTCAAGCGCTTTGCCAAGATAGGCAGCCGCATCAGGCCCGGCTGCAACGCCAAAACCCTTGTCACTTTTTTGATGCGCGTGAAAAGCTGCGAGCACAGCGGCATCGACCGTATGGGGTGGCGACCAAGTCTCGCGTCCGTCATAGGTGAGGATGGCGTAAAGCGGCAATTTGCGTGCCACGAGCGCGTCACACAGCCCATCCATCCAGGCGGGGGAAACGAGGTCGAAAAAAGCGGTGGCGGTGAGGAGATCGACACCTTCGAGCAAGCGGCCTGGATCGCGCGCCAAATCCGCCTGTTGCGTCTCGACGGTGATGTCGCGGTCGCCTTTGCGCAAAAACAAGAGGCCGCTTTCTTCATGCGCCATATCTGCCCAAGCACTCAAACGGGCGCGTGCGGCCGCCAAAAGATTTTCATCCCAATCCATCAAACGCCATGTCTGCTTTGCTGGCAGATGCGCCGCCATAGCACGCAAATTCGAGCCCGTACCGCAGCCAAAATCCATGATCGTGATACGTTCATGTCCGGCAAAATGGGCAAAAACTTTTTGTGCGATTTGTGGCGCACGCGCGGCATGATCAGCCGGTTCACGTAAGGCAAGCCAATCGGGTGAAAAACTCATGGCGCCACTTCTTTCAATATGCGCGCAATGATTTGCGCGGTCTCATCCCACGTCGGCAAGCGCTCTCCTTCTGCAAAAGAGGCATCCGCCAAAGTGTGACGCAAATTTCGGTCCGTCATCGCGCGGCGCAAAGCTTGTGCGAGAGCTGCGGCATTACCCGCTTTCACGCGCAAAGCAGCATGCTCTGGTATAGTCTCAACCAAGGCGCCGCCATCTGTTGTGACAATTGGCAGCCCGCGCACCATGGCTTCACCCAGCACCATGCCATAACCTTCATAATGCGACGACATGACGAAGAGATCAGCGCGATCATAAAGCACTTCAAGCTCTGTGCTCGTCACTTCACCTGCAAACCGGATGCGATCCGAGGCACGCGCCAGAAGGGCCTGCGCATAATCAGGTGCGCGCTCCAATGATCCGGCAATAGTGAGTTGCCAGTCGAGATCCTCGCAAGCCTCCAAGGCATCGAGCAAAACATCATAGGCTTTGCGCGGCACGACCGAGCCGACCGCCAAGAGATGCAGACGCATCCCACCACTTCCTCGTGCACGTGACGCGCGCTGCGTGCCAGGCAAAGCCACTGTGATGCGCTCAGCATCGACCCTATAATCTTTTACCAAGAGATCACGCGTGATCGGCGATGTGACAATCACGCGGCGTGCAAAACTCAGCGCCTTGCATTCACGCACAGCCAAATCCTGCGCGACTTCAGCCGAAAGACCCGTCTCCAAAGCAAGCGGATGATGGACCAGCGCAACAATTGGCGCGCTGATCTGCTTCAAAACTTGTTCGGGTAAGACCCCGAAGGCGAGACCGTCACAGAGCAGAATTTCATCCGACCTTACAGCCGAAAGGCGCGTTGCGCTTTCAGCCAGCACCTCCAGAGAGGGGAATGGAAACCCCTGTGGCAGTGGCAGATGTCGTAATCCGTCCATACGCGCCAGCACTTCGCGGTCATAGGCATAGCCGCCCGTCAGGGATGCAAGATCACCGGGAATGGCAAAGGCGGCACGCAGAGGCATATCGCTTTAGGCCACAGGGCCTTCAAACCAAGCACGCGCCACATGGCTCTCGTGCAAGGTCACGCGAATTTTCACAATGCCTTCGCCGCCAGGACCAAGATCGCCCTTTTTGGCAGCCGCTGCCATATGGTCGAAAATATGTTTCGACAAAAATTCTGTCGTGGTCTGACGCCCTTTGAACTGTGACAAAGCGTCGAGATTTTGATAATTGATCGGCCCGAGAACAGCTTTGAGCGCATCATGCGCGCGACCAATATCGACCACCACTTCATGCTCGTTCAAAGTCTCGCGGAAAAAGGCCACATCCACGACAAAGGTTGCGCCATGCATATTCTGCGCAGGCCCGAAAAACTCGCCCTTGAAGGAATGGGCAATCATAATGTGCTCGCGCACTTCAAGAGCATACATAGCAAAACTCCTTGGGATCAGATCAGTAGCGCACGACAGTGGCGAGCGCGGGGACAGCAGGGTTGAAAATGCCGGCCAATTCCTGCGGCAAATTCTCGAAAGCAACTTCGCTCGTGATGAAAAGGTCGATCACATCATCGCGCAAAAGATCGAGCGCTTTGGCAAGTCGGCGCTCATAGGTCCAGCGCGGGCGGCGCATGGGCGCGACATGTCCGACTTGCGAAGAAATCAATTTCAAGCGACGCGAATGGAACGAGCCGCCGAGCGGCGCCATGACGGGTTTATCGCCATACCAGCTCAATTCAACAATCGTGCCCTCAAGGCCTGCCGCATCAATAGCAGTGGCAAGACCTTTCTCTGAAGCGCTGGCGTGAAAGACAATGTCGGCATCACCCGCCAAAGCACCTGCGCTGCAAAACTCTGCGCCAATAGCATTCACAAGTGCTGCACGCTGCGGCTCGACATCGACCACAATCACATCCGCACCGGGCAGACGCGTGGCCAAATAAGCGACCAAGAGGCCAACAAGCCCTGCGCCCACTACGACAATGCGATCACCGGGGCCAGCGCCGGAATCCCAGAGGGCATTGAGCGCTGTTTCCATATTGGCGGCGAGTGCGGCGCGGCGCAGTGGCAGGCCATCTGGCACGGGCACAAGCCTATCAATGGGCGCAACAAAATGGGTTTGGTGGGGCTGGAGCGAGAAAACCGGAATGCCGAGCCAATCTTTGGGCCCCTGCTCAATGATCCCAACCGCGCAATAGCCGTATTTAACGGGGTAAGGAAACTCGCCCTCCTGAAAAGGCGCTTTCATCCGCTCATACTCGGACGGCGGCACGCGGCCCTCGTAGACGAGCCGCTCTGTGCCACGGCTGATGCCGGACCAGAGTGTGAGGACAAGCGCTTCATCAGGACCGGGCTCAGGCAGGGCCACGGGGCGCAAATGCGCTTCGCCCTTGCCCGTATACCAAAGGGCACGGCCCAGCAGGCCGTCGCCTTCGTCTTTTGTCTCGACCGCCATGCTATGACCCACTATTGTCCCGCGCCTAAGCTTAAGGCGCCTCCTGAGGGCATCATGTCGCAAACTATCCATGACGCAAAGATGACGCCCGCGGGCCTGCAAAGGACTACGGTTCTGGCGCGTCGCCGGATTGCAGCTGCTTTTCTGAACATAGCGACTTATCTCGCCCTTTTATACTGGCTCGGCACCATTCTTGGTGATCAGGGCTGGAGCCTGATCGATGGTTTGATCTTCCTCTGCTTCGCCATTGCTGCACCTTGGAGTGTGCTGGGCGTTTGGAATGCGCTGCTCGGCTTATGGCTGCTGCATCTGCGTCGCGATAGCAGAAAGCTTGTGGCGCCTTATGCAGAAGCTGGCGACCAGCTTGTGCCGCTGCAAAGCCGCACGGCCATTACCATGACATTGCGCAATGAAGACCCGGCACGCGCTTATGCACGGCTGGAGACACTCATGCTGTCGCTCGAAAAGACGGGGGAGGACTTGTTCTTCTCCTTCTTCATTTTGAGCGACACCAATGATGCGCAAGTCGCCTTAGAAGAAGAGCGCCGCTTCGAAGATTTGAAAACACGTTATCCGCGATTTGCCTCGCGCATTCACTATCGCCGGCGCGATACCAATGAAGGTTTCAAGGCCGGCAATATCCGCGATTTCTGCGAACGCTATGGCGCTGATTTCGAATTCATGCTGCCGCTGGATGCTGACAGCCTGATGTCGGGCAACACCATTCGTAGCATGGTGCGTATGGCGCAGGCCTATCCCAAGCTTGGTATTTTGCAGAGCCTTGTGGTGGGCGCGCCCACACAATCAGGCTTTGCGCGCATCTTTCAATTTGGCATGCGCCACGGTATGCGCCCTTACACAATGGGCAGCGCCTGGTGGGCTGGTGATTGCGGGCCTTTCTGGGGCCATAATGCACTCGTGCGCATCGCGCCATTTCGTGATGAATGCCACTTGCCTATTTTGCCGGGCGGGCCACCGCTAGGTGGCCAAATCCTCTCGCATGATCAGGTCGAAGCCGTGCTCATGCGCCGTGCGGGCTATGAATGCCGTGTGCTGCCCGAAGAAAGCGGCTCGTTTGAAGACAATCCCCCGACGCTGCTCGAATTCACGCGGCGTGATCTGCGCTGGTGCCAAGGCAATATGCAATATTGGCGCTTGCTCGACATGAAGGGCATTGAGCCGATGAGCCGCTTCCAGCTCGTCTGGGCGATCATGATGTTTGTCGGCGTTCCGGCCTTCACGCTTATTCTTCTACTCGCTGCACTCAAGCCGCTCGATGGCGAAGACCTCACGCGCTTTCCCGCGCAATCGGCAATTGCTTTTTATCTCGCCTTTCTGGCGCTTTATCTTGCGCCCAAACTCGCAGGCTTTCTCGATATTGCGCTCACCCGCGGCGCATTGGCGCGCTATGGCGGAGCCTTTCGCTTCTTCAGCGGCGCGCTGCTCGAGGTTCTTTTCTCTTTCATGCTGGGCGCCTGCACCACTTTGCGCACGGGCATTTTCATCATTGGTCTGGCCTTTGGCCATTCAGTTGTCTGGAGCGGTCAGTCGCGCGATGCGCATCAGCTCACACTCGAAGAAGCTTTGGCTGGCCTGTGGCCGCAAATGGTTTTCGGCGGGATGCTCTTTGCCATCGCTTTAGAACTTGCGCCCCAACTCATCCTCTGGTCTTTGCCGCTGACGCTGGGCTATATTCTGGCCGCGCCCTTTGCTGTGTTCACATCGGGTCCAGCCTTTGGCGCGCTTTTGAAAAAGACTGGACTTTGTGCCATTCCCGAAGATCTGGCACCGCCACCTGTGCTGACCACATTGGAAAGCGTGGCCGCCGCCAATGACACATTATTGCAAAGAAAGTTAGACGCGACATGAAAGCCCGACTGATTGCCTTAGGTCTTGCTGTTTCTGCAACGCTTGCTGCGACTAGCGCCTTCGCCCAATCTGCACAGCGCCCGCCAGTGAAAACACCTGTGCCAGTGGCGCCCGAATTCGTGCCGCCGAAAGAAGGCATCAATCCGAACGAGCTGGCGGTCAATGTCGCCAATCGCTCTGTGCCTGTGCTGTGCGCCGAGAAAGACAATGTCGAACTGACATTCACTTCACCCAATGTGCGCGACTTCCGCATTCAGGCGGCTCACCCCGCCTATATTGGTACGATCAATGTGGATCGTTATGCGCCAGATTTCACCTCCTGCGATATGTCGGCAGATCCCGTCTATCGTTCGGATGCCACCAAAGAGCAGCGCATTACTTTTTGGGAAACGCCGGATTTCTGGCTGACCGGCTATATTTATCCCTCCTTCTGGCGTCCCGCGAATGTGCCGATCCGCATCGGCAATCGCGAAGTGAAGGGCCTGCACATGGTGCAGCTCTGGATGAAATATCGCGAGCGCGCCGAAGAAGTTCTCGTCATCTATCCGCCCGATGGCTATTGGCGCGCACGCCCACTGCCCTTCGCTGATATGCGCTGGACCGCCTATGGCTCATCATTCCTCGTCGGTCCGGTGGAAATCAAAGATCGTCCGATTGTCGATTTGAAAAGCATTGCGCTTGATCCGGCGACCATGACCTTCACGCTGGAATTTGCGCGCGGCGGTTCGGCGAAACTCAAGATCGACACGATTGATCAAGAGCGCTTTATCATTGAAACGAGCCTCTCGGCTGATGTGCCGCGCAATTATCCCTTTGCCTCCATGCGTTCCATGTATGCCACGGAGTTCAACTCCGATGTGGCGCGCGTGGCTTGGCGCTCGAAAGGCATCGAGGCTTGGGGCGAAGCGCCCATCATGTCTTTCAAAGGCGCTGATGTGACAGAGATTTGGGCCGGTCGCACGGTGCCTTCACTGCATAACAAAAGCGCGCCTGACATGATCTTCAGCCATTTCAACGATAAGCCTGCTGCACCGAAATAATGGAACAGATCGCCACAAAACGCTGGCCCGCAATTGATGCTGCGCGGGGGCTTGCGCTTGTGGCGATGTTTGTCTTTCACTTTTGCTGGGATCTGGCCTATTTCCGCCTCACCCCGGATGGTTTCACAGACAGCGCTGGCTTTCATGGTTTCGGCCATGCGATTGCAGCGTCTTTCGTCTTCATCGCAGGACTTGGTCTGACGCTGGCCGCACGCAGCGGGTTTGATTTGCATGGCGCTTTGATGCGCATCGGACTGATTGCCGTTTCAGCACTCGCGGTCACCGCAGTCACTTATCTCATCTTTCCTGAAGCCTTTATCTGGTTTGGCATTCTGCATCTGCTGGCCTTGGGCAGTGCGCTCAGCCTGCCGCTACTCTTTGCACCCGCTTTTCTGGTGGCAGCTCTTGCAATCGTCGCACTCGTCTTGCCGCTTGTGATATCGGAACCCGCTTTTGATGAGCCGCTTCTGCAATGGCTCGGCTTGGGCACGCATCCACCCATCACCAATGATTGGCGCCCTCTGCTGCCATGGCTCGGCGTCATGCTGCTCGGGCTTCTGGCTGGGCGCGCAGTGGCTGCAAAAGGTCTGCCGCAACCAATCGGGACATGGCAGCCGAAAAGCTTTTTAGGTCGCAGTTTTGTTTGGGGCGGGCGCCACACACTCGTGCTTTATCTCACCCACCAGCCCGTACTCTTCGCTTTGGTCTTTGTCGGCGCCACACTCACCGCGCCGCGCGAAGCGGATATTTTGGGCACGCAATCGGGCTTTATGCGCGGCTGCGAGACGCAATGTGTGACCACGGGTGGGGAAGCGGGGCTGTGCACGCGCGCCTGCGGTTGTATTGCCCAAGATGCAACTGACAAGGGCATGGGCCGTGCGGTCGCCCGCAACCAGCTCACCCCTGACGAGCAGGTAAAATTCAACGACATTACCAAAGCCTGTTTGCGCGCCCTGATGCCACAACCCCCGGCGCCCTGATTTGGATAAGAGATTTTCAAGACGCATCACCCATGCGCGGTGAGGACCTTACTCGCTGACTGTGCGCGAAGGGCGATGACTTGTGATGAGGCTATCAAGGCCTGTCTGCCAATTGGCATCGGGAGCAAAATCCGAGCTCGAGCCAATCGACAATAATTCAATGAGCCGATGACGCGCGCGATTGACGCGGCTTTTCATGGTGCCGACCGCACAATGACAAATGCTCGCGGCTTCTTCATAAGACAGGCCCGATGCGCCAATCAGCACCAAGGCTTCGCGTTGGTCTGCCGGAAGCTTTTGCAAAGCTTCACGAAAATCTAGGAAATCCATATGGCCGTTTTGTGTGGGGGCCGTTGCAAGGCGCGCGGCCATCGTGCCTTCAGAATCGGCCACCTCACGGCGGCGCTTGCGATATTCGGAATAATAGATATTGCGCAGAATGGTGAAGAGCCAAGCGGGCAAATTGGTGCCCTCGACAAAGGAGTCCAGATGGCTCCAAGCTTTCACCAGTGTTTCCTGAACCAGATCATCGGCGCGATCGGGGTTGCCGCAGAGTGAGACAGCAAAGGCACGCAGCCTCGGGATCGCCGCAAGAAGATCGGATTTGAGCTGGGGGCTCGCCTGAATCATTCCGGCGGTGTCGGTCATTTGTCCTCTGTCTTAGGCTTGTTGCCATCGACGCCCTTGTCGAGCGTGTTGAGGAGTTCCAAAAAGCGATCGGGAATTGGCTGGTTCAGCACATCGTCATAAACTGACTTTAACTGGCGCTCGATATAGGCCTTCACATTGGGCCCTGTTTGCGCGTTTCCATCCCCGATTACCTGCATTGTTTCAGCCATGTTGGGTGCTGCCGCCTGTATCTGTATGTGATTAGGCGGACCCGCGCTGGCGGGTGCGGCCGGTCCACGTCCGCTAGGATCCCTCACGACTGAGCGTGCCGATACGGCACTCTGCTTTTTCTTTATGCCGCTATTCTCATCCATTTCTGGTACCTCCTTCGGCACAGGATGCGCCCCCCGACCGTCCTGCGCCAGACTATTTTTTTAGATCAGTAATTCCACACTCAACGTTTGAACCGCACATCTGGTTCCACTGTCACTGGAACCAATCCTACATTTTAGGGTTAGATAGATGAGGCGCGATGGTCTCTTTCAGCAAAGGCAAAAAGCATGTCGGTATCCCAGGCGATTTCCTCGCATATCCCTTATTTGCGTCGGTTCGCCCGCGCACTCTCGGGGACACAAGTGAGTGGAGATGCCTATGTCCTTGCAACACTTGAATCTATTGTGAGCAATCCATCGACAATTCAAATGGGTGCCCATGTTCGCACCTCGCTCTATCGCATCTTTCTGAAAGTCTGGGGTGCGACGCCCATAGATGACCTTGCGGCAGTCTTATCTCCTCCAGATGAAGCCGGCGCACGCCGCAGCCTTGATGCTATTTCACTGCGCCCACGCATCGCTTTCCTGCTCTCGTCACTCGAGGGTTTTGAAACAGCCGAAGTCGCCAAAGCATTGGATTGCTCAACAGATGAAGCGGCAAGCCTGATTGATGCAGCCAGTAAAGAAATTTCCGACCAAATCAGAACGGATGTGCTCATTATTGAAGATGAGCCCTTTATTGCGTTGGATCTCCAAACACTTGTCGAAGAACTAGGACATCATGTGATCGCGATTGCGCGCACACATAAAGAAGCTGTCAAAACGATTGAGACCAAGAAGCCGGGCCTCATTCTGGCGGACATCCAACTGGCCGATGGCTCGTCAGGCCTTGAAGCGGTCAATCAGATCCTTGGCAATATGGAAGTGCCGGTGATTTTCATCACTGCTTATCCTGAACGTTTTCTCACGGGCCAGCCGCCGGAACCCGCCTTTCTCATCACCAAGCCCTTTGGTGTCGATTCCCTCAAAGCGGTCATTTCACAAGCGCTGTTTTTTGACAGGCGCTCGAAACGTGCTGTCCATGAGCATGCGGAATAAAACAAAAAGACTTGTTTCACCGAAAAATTAAAAAACTCGCCTTGGCGGGAACCGAACCTTGTTCTTCGCGTTTCTCATAAGTGAACTTGAACGCAACGAGGCGAGGCATCCCATGGAAGAGAAAAAGAAATCACTTCGCGGCTTTGCTGCTATGAGCCCAGAACGCCAGCGCGAAATCGCTCGCCGGGGTGGAGAGAGTGTTCCTAACGAGAAACGCAGCTTCTCCCAAAACCCTCATCTGGCGGCAGAAGCCGGTCGCAAGGGCGGGCAGAATGTAAACCCTGCCAAACGCTCCTTTTCGCAAAACCATGAACTCGCCTCTGCAGCGGGTCGTAAAGGCGGACATGCCTCACATAATGGTGTGAAAAAAACAGCCCTGACACTGTCAGTATAAAAGCAAACTCACTTAAAAAAGCGCCGCAAGTGAGCGGCGCTTTTTTATTTGAGGGATTGCAAAGGCAGGATGCGTCCACCCAAAGCAGCCCCGATCAGCACAAGACAAGGTCCTGCAATCTGCGCCTGCGCAACTTGTTCCGACAAGGATGATAATGGTGCTGCAATGCGCCGCTCATCAGGCCATGTCGCGCGCTCCACCGCAATAGCAGGTGTTGCCGGATCTATGCCTTCCGCCAAAAGCCGGTCAATCAAAAGCGGCAATGTTTTCACACCCATATAAACAACGGTCGTCGCGCGCGGATCAGTCAAAGCTGACAGCGCCAGATCATCCGGCAATTTCCCATTCCGCCCATGAGCGGTGATGAATTGCACACGGCGGGCGACATCGCGCTCGGTCAGTGAGACACCCAGAGAAGCAGCAGCGCCGGAGGCAGCCGTCACACCGGGAATAATTTCGATGGGAATGCCGGCTTCCACCACGCCGGCAATTTCTTCACCCGCGCGACCAAAAATCATCGGGTCGCCGCCTTTCAAACGCACAACACGTTTGCCTTCGCGTGCCAGCGACACAAGCATGGCGGTAATATCTTCCTGCGTGCAGGAGGGTTTGTAGCCGCGCTTGCCCACTGCGATGCGGGTCGCTTCGCGCCGCGCCGCATTGACCGTGCGCGGTGAGACGAGATCATCATAGAGAACGACATCGGCCGATTGCAGCGCGCGCACAGCTTTGAGCGTCAGAAGATCAGGATCGCCCGGACCCGCGCCCACCAAAGCAACCGAGCCACGCGGCAGATCAGCGCCGCCCGTTTCAATTTGCGCCAGAAGATCGTGGAGATCTGCCTCTTGCGGCTGATCATCGGCTTTGGAAAATGCCAGCGCAGTAAAGCGCTCCCAAAAAGTGCGGCGTGTGCGGAAATCAAATTTCTTGGCCAAAACGGCCGGACGCCATTGTTTGGCCGCCTGCGCCCAGAGGCGCAAACCCTGCGGCAAAATGGTTTCAATTCGTGCGCGGATTTCCTGCCCAAAGACAGGCGCTGCACCATCCGTTGAAATGCCGATCACCACAGGCGAACGCTCGACAATCGAGCCGAATTGGAAATCACAAAAAGCGGGGCGATCCACCACATTCACCGGAACGCCACTTGCGCGCGCGGCATCCCGAAAGGCTTGCGCTTCCTCGTCGCTCTCGACATCGCCAATCGCCAGAGAAGCATCCGCAAGGTCAGCTGCGCTCCACGTGCGCGCGATCCAGTCCACATTCTCAAGATCGGAAATGGTCTCGCGCATTTTGTCTGATGGCTCAGCGCAAAAGACCTGCACCTGTGCGCCCGTGGCAGCCAAGAGTTCTGCTTTCCAAGCCGCACCATCGCCACCACCAGCCAACACGACTTTGCGTCCCGCGAGCTTGAAAAAGACCGGCAGGGTCTCAAGCGCGCCAAGGCGGGCGGGTGGTGCGGAATCTGGCTGGCGCTTTGTCATGGCAGATGAGAACAGGCTGACTGGATCGTCTCCAGCTCTAGCGCCTCTTCGCACTGGCGTCCATGCGCGGCGCGGATCTCAGTCCTTGTAGGAGATATAGGCATATTGCGGATCGCTCGGCGTGCCTTCGAGGGCCGAGCCTTCGCTAGCGGGCTGCCACATGATCATTTTTTCAATCTGTGAAGCGAGCGCAAAATCTTTTTCGGTAATGCCGCCTGCATCATGCGTGTTGAGACGCACTTTCACCGCAGGCCACGAGGCATGAATGTCAGGATGATGCCACGCGGCTTCAGCCATATGCCCGATGGCATTGACCACCATCAGCGTCGATTTCCAGCCGTTCGTTTTATATGTGCGCTCCAACGCACCATCCATGAGCGCCCAGTTTGGCAGCTCTTGGGCAAGGCGAGCGCGAATGACGTCTTCCGAAATAACAGAGGATTTCATCCGCGCTCTCCGATGGGTGACAGCTTACTTCTTCTTGCCGTCCTTATCGAACTGCTTCAGGTAAGCGACCAGATTGTCGATTTCGGTTTCATTGGTGATGCCAGCGAAAACCATCTTCGTGCCGGGGATCTTGGCGCGCGGGTTCTTGATATAATCCTTGAACGTCGCTTCATCCCAGGTCAGGCCCGAGTTCTTGTTGGCTTCAGAATAATTATAGCCTTCAACCGCGCCGGAATGGCGGCCAATCAAACCATTGAGGTTCGGGCCCACGCTGTTCTTGGCGGTTTCGCCAATCTGGTGGCAAGCGCGGCACTTGGCAAAGCTCTTCTCACCGGCTTCAGCGTCTTGCGCCATGGCCTGTCCGGCGAAACCGATCAGGGCGAAAGCGGCAGCAGCCGCCAGAGTGGTCTTGAACGTCATGTTTTCTCCTTCGACTTGGCCCAGACGAAATTGGCGATCTGGTTCGCCTTCATATGAAGCTCTGCCGCGCGGCGTTCAAGGATTAAACGCAAGAATGCCACAAGGCTTGAAACCCTGTGCTGGACCGCGTGTCACGGGCAGCACACACACCCACAGATACGGGGCGCTCGCCCCCTCGGATTGGAGCCAAAACGAACTTCGCGAAGCCCGGGGGTGCGGCCCCTCTCTGGCCTGAAGCCATTGACCCCGCTGCTCGGAGCCCTCTAAATCGCCTCCTCAACTCAATCGAGCGGATTTCGGACAGGACATGACCTCATCGGCGGCGGCGCCTTCCTCAGACCTGAGCCGGCGCGAGATCGTGTCCATCATGAGCGGCTTGATGCTCGCCCAATTCATGGGTGCGCTTGACCAGACCATTGTTGCCCCCGCCATGCCGACGCTTGGCCGCGTTTTGGGGGACCTCGAAAACCTCCCCTGGATTGTCACCTCATATCTGCTCGTCTCAACCGCTGTGACGCCGCTCTATGGCAAGCTCAGCGATATTCACGGGCGCCGCCCCATTCTGCTGATTGCGATTTCCATTTTTGTGATTGGTTCCATCGCCTGCGCACTCTCGACCAATATGCTGGCGCTTGTTCTTGCGCGCGGTTTGCAGGGATTGGGCGGCGGCGGCTTGATTGCGCTGACGCAAGCCATAGTGGGTGACATCATCCCGCCCAAACAGCGCCCGCAATATCAGGTCTATATTCAAACGACTTGGCTGGCTGCAGGGCTGGGTGGCCCCGTCATCGGCGGTTTCCTTTCTGAATATTTTCATTGGTCGATGATTTTCTGGATCAATCTACCGTTAGGGCTTGCCGCTTATCTGATGACTGATCGCAAATTGCGTCGGCTGCCCAGCCATGGCCGCCCTCATGATCTCGACATTGCGGGCTCTGTTTTGATGATCGGCATGTCGGTCAGCCTGATGCTCGCACTGAGCTGGGGCGGCACACGCTATGCGTGGGATTCACCTGCTATATTAGGGCTTCTTGTCGCATCAGCAGTTTTGCTCGCAGGCCTTGTGCTGCGTCTGCGCTCTGCACGCGAGCCGCTGATCCCGATCTCCGTTTTGTCGAACCAGATCGTCTTTAACGGCACTGTCTCTGTGTGCTTTTCGATGAGCGTTTTGATTGGTCTCATCATCTTCTTACCAATCTATTTTGAAATTGTGCTCGGCTATAATGCCGATGCCGCAGGCATGGCTTTGGTGCCTTTGGTCGTTGGCACAACGATCGGTGCCGGGATTGCAAGCCGCATCATGGGGCGCAGTGCGCGCTATAAGCGCCCCGGCATGATTGGCCTTGGTATTTCTATTGTAGCAGCTCTGCTGCTCTTTGCTTTCGCGCAACACATGCATTTTGTCGTGCTGGAACTCGTGCTGGCTTCGCTCTCCATGGGGCTGGGCGCTATGTTGCCGGTCACCACCACAGCATTGCAGAACGCCGTGCCGCGGCATGAAATGGGCGCCACCATGGCGCTGCTGAATTTCTTGCGCCAGCTTGGCAGCGCTTTTGCCGTGGCCTGCTTTGGCACCATTCTCATCAGCCTGTCGGGCGCCGCGCGCGGCAGTGCGCATGAAATCTTGCTACGCGCCACCGCCCAAAACACCGATGGTCTGGCGCGCGGTTTCACCTGGCTCTTTCTCTTGACCGCCGTTTCGCTGACCCTCTCCTTTCTTTTTCTTGGCCGAATGGAAGAAAAAGAACTGCGCGACACACCTCATGCGAAAACGTGAGAATGGGTCGGAAAGGACGTCTGTTTTATAGCTAAGAGCTTCTTTCAGCTTTCAAAAATTGAACCATTCGATGTCCTTTTGACCATCGGCCTATTAACCATTTTGGGTTTCAATGTAACAAAATGGTTCACAAACATTAAATTATGCTTACCTTAATTCCCGCACCGGTTGTGCACTCGCAAGCGGCGGGGAGTAAAGCATATGGCGTTTTTTGATGTTCCTCTTGGCACCAAGATCGAGACCTTGGCTGAAGCTTTGCCCCTCGCCCGGCCGGAACCGGCCCCATCTCTCACCCTTCGAACCAATCACACAGCTGCGCCACAGTTGCTGCAGCTACCCCAATTGCGCGAGCTCGATGTGCAGGTGGACACCAACCATGCAGCACTCTGGTGTTTCATGCACCCGAAAGGACCACCCAGCTTCACGCCCTCCCTGCTGCGTGAACTGATAGCTCTGCGCCATGCTATTCATGACCATGCGTTAGAGATGGGCTTGCGCTATTTCGTTGGCGCTTCACGACTGCCCGGAATTTATAATCTGGGAGGCGATCTCCAGCACTTCGTGGCGATGATCCGTAATCAGGATCGCGCGAGCCTGCGCGCTTACGCGGTTGATTGCTGTGATGTCGCGTTTCACATGACGATGGGATTCAATACGCCAGTCCTCACAATCGGCCTTGTGCAAGGTGATGCTTTGGGTGGCGGCTTTGAAGGTGCCATGTCGTTCAACATTCTGGTGGCAGAACGCAGTGCACGCCTGGGCCTACCGGAAGTTTTGTTCAATCTCTTCCCCGGCATGGGCTCAATGAGCTTTTTATCGCGCAAGATCGGTTTTGGCCGGGCCGAACGTATGATCCTCTCAGGTAAAATCTATACGGCTGAAGAGCTCTACGAGATGGGCCTCGTTGATGTTTTGGCAGAAGATGGCGAGGGCGTAGCGGAAGTGCGCAAATTCATTTCTGGCAGCGAAGCGCGCTATCGTTTGTATAAATCTCTGGCCCAAGCGCGCCAGCGTGTCGCGCCCCTGACGTTCGAAGAATTATGTGACATCACCGATATTTGGGTGAACACGGCCATGCACCTGAGCGAAACGGATTTACGCCGTATGGAGCGACTCGCTCTCGCGCAACGCCGCCGCGTGGAGCGCGCCTAAGCCGCCTGCACGAGCGGCTGCAAAATGCGACAGGCAGAAGCAAAGTCACGTTCAAGCGCGCGCAAATGAGTTGCCCCCGCGCGTGCCAATTCGCTCTCGTCAATGTCACGTAATTCCAAACAGCGCCGATAAACCGCCTGCGCCCCCACATTGGCAGCGCAGGAACGCAAAGCATGCACATGATCCCGAAAGCTTGTCACATCCTGTGCCTGAACAGCCTCATCAAGCTTTTGCAGCATGCAAACAGCATCGCTGGTGAATTGGGCAATGACCTCGTCGACAAAGGCCTTGCCACCAAGTTTTTCGAGATCCTGCAATGCACGCTGATCAATCGGCACAATGGCATAAGTGTCTTCCCTTTTCAGGGCTGGGGCCACAGCGGGGGTGACCTCTGGCACGCGTGCGCGCGCATATTTGTCAATCGCTGTGAGTAAGGCACCTGACTCAATCGGCTTGTTCAGGCAAGCAACCATGCCGACAGCGCGACATTTATCGGCTGTGAGTGGTGTCGCATCCGCAGTGAGTGCAATCACCGGAACCGCCTCCTGCCCTACAGTCGCGAAATGATAAAATCTCACCGCATCAAGCCCATTCATCACAGGCATATTCACATCCATCAGGACGACATCAAAACTCTCCTGTAGCAAGGCATCGACCGCGAGATCGCCATTCTCAACCATCACGACATCATGCCCGTCTTGCTTCAAAATTTGGGCAAGAACCATTTGATTGGTACGATTGTCTTCAGCCACCAGAATGCGCAAAGGCTGATGGCAGCGCATCTGCGCCAATGGCCCTTGCGCGCCAATCTCATCTGCGCTGAGCGTGCCAACCGGCATTTCAAACCAGAAGGTCGAACCGGAGCCCAAAGCGCTCTCAACACCAATCTCGCCGCCATGGGCAAGGACAAGCTGACGGGCAATCGCAAGACCAAGGCCTGTGCCACCAAAACGATTGATAATCGTCTCATCGGCTTGTGTGAAAGAATCAAAAATCCGCGCCTGCGCTTCAGCAGCAATGCCGATGCCCGTATCCGTTACTTCGAGGCGCAGGCGCATAGACTTATCTGTTTCATTCGCAACACGTGCATCAATGCGCACAAAGCCGTTGCTGGTAAATTTGACTGCATTGCCCACGAGGTTGATCAGAACTTCTTCAAAATGCTGCATAGAGCCCTGCACATGGCGGGGCAGATGCGGATCAAGATGCAAAGTTAGCTCGATACCTTTGGCGTGCGCCTGCACATGGATCATGTCGCGAATATCATACAGCATTTCTTGCAGCGCGAAGACACCCATCTGCGGCGTCTTGCCGATATCCATGCGTGATAAATCCAGCAAAGAATTGATCAAATTCAGCAGAGAGCGCCCTGACTTTCCAATCGTACGCGCCATATCAGCCTGCGCGCGGGGCAAATGTGCCCCCACCAACATATCGCTCAAACCGATCACAGCATTCAGCGGTGTGCGCAATTCATGGCTGAGCGAAGCCAAAAAGAGACTCTTGGCGCGGCTGGCTTCTTCTGCCTGACGCTTGGCCTCAGACAGGCGGCGAATGAGCATAGAAATATACATCGGCAGAATGATGAGGCCTGCCAGAAGGCCACCGCTCAACTCGCGATTGTCGCGCCAAAACGGCGTCGTAGCGACGACTGCGAGAAAAGCCAAAAAGCCGATGACGGCCGCGATGAAAAGATATTTGACCCCGAAGCGAAAGCCATTGCCAAAAATAGCCCATAGAAAAATGGGAAAGGTAAAAGCCGTCAGCTCATCTCCCGAATGCATCAGATAGGCAACACAGCCAATATCAATGGGAATGCCAATCAAGCGACGAAAAGCCGAGACCCCTGGATAGATCAGCAAATGAATGAAGAGAAATACGGTCGCAACTGTAAAAGCGATAAAATAAATACTGATTTTTTCCAGATAAAGCCTGTGCTCTTCACTCCCGCCCAAATAGCCAATAAACAAAGCAAGAAATGCCACCATGCTGAGCGCCAGGCGGCTCATGGTGAGTTCATGCTCGCTGTCGGGTCTGTTGCTAAGACGCGCAATGAGCCAATGTTTGCTTGGTGCCCGCGCGCTCTTTAGAGACGTTGTCATGGTAGCGCTCCCTCTAGGCACTTGCAGCGAGCGACGGAACTTTCATAACAAGTGCAAGAAAATCGTGTGCTGGCATGGGCCGACCGAAATAATTGCCCTGAACCTCATCGCAGCCATATTCACGCAAACGCGCCAATTGTCCGGCCGTTTCGACGCCATTTGCAACGACCTGCAAATTCAGACTATGGCCCAATTTCAAAATAGCGCGCACAATAGCTTCATCACAGGGATCGCTCATCAGATTGCGCACAAAGCGTTGGTCAATCTTTAAACGATCTAAGGAGAATTTATTGATATAAGAAAGCGAAGCATCTCCCGTGCCAAAATCATCAACCGAGACATGGACACCGAGATCACGCAATTGGCGCAGATTCGCTGACACATTATCAAAATCGCCAAGCACAATGCTTTCGTTCAACGCTAATTCAAGGCAATGTGCATCAAGCTTCGTTTCGCGCAAGACATCCGCAACGAGCCTTTGCATCTGCCGCTTGCGGAACTGCACGGGCGAGAGATTGACACTGACGCGCAGACCCTCGAGCCCCATCTCATGCCAGCTCCGCGCTTCGCGACAGGCCTCACGCAAAACCCATTCATTCAGTGGAATGATGAGACCGTTTTCTTCAAAGCGTTTGAGGAAGACACCTGGCTCAACAATACCATTGCCGGCCCGGTTCCAGCGTAACATTGCTTCCGCGCCAACAATCTCACCGCTGCGCATATCCAGTTGCGGCTGGTAATAGAGAAGAAATTCTTCATTCGCGATTGCGCGGCGCAGTTCATGATCGAGCAAATGCGGCGCAAAGGACTGCTCACCCCGTCTGGCACGTGCAATCAATCTACGCTTAGGCTCATGCCGCAGCGTGGGGTTGGTTAAAACCGTAAGCGGTTCATGATGCACCAAATGACGCAAATGTATTTCCGTGCATTTGCCCATGGTCATATCGAGCGAGCTGGTCAGCACGGCCATCACTTTGCCCATATGATCTTTGATCGGTGATTTGGTGGTGAGAAAAACAAGCGTTTCTCCGTGACGATCCACCATGCTCTCTTCAAAAGGTGGCAATGCTTTGGCCGTTTCAAACACCATGCGGTTGAGCGCCAACATGCGCCCACCATTCTCTTCACCAAACAGAGCCTCAAGGCTTTGGCCCAACATTTTATGTGCTGCAATACCCAGCAATTCAGCCTTGGCTTTATTGGCAAACAGCAAACATCCGTCTGGGCCTGCCGCACATATGGCGACGGGCAAAGTATCGATGATTTGCACCAGAGCATCGTTGGAATCGGTCAAGGCATGCTTGCGCGAACGCTTGCTATGTTCCAACTCACGTTGCAAATCCATCGCGCGGCTGGCCAGCAACATTTGCTGCTTCTGCAGTTTCAACAGATTGCGGGCACGCGTGACAAATTCATGGTGGTCCACGGGCGAATGAAGAAAATCGGTGGCTCCCGCTTCCAATGCACGTAAACGGAAACTGCGCTCCTCATAAACCGTAATGACGATCACAGGCACATCGACAGAGGAAGGCAATTCTCGAAAACGACGGATGAATTCCGCGCCATCCATCTGCGGCATTTTATAATCAGTGATGACAAGGTCGGGTGATTGGGTCGCCAGCCATGTCAGCGCTTCTTCCGGATCACCGAAAGTGTGAACCATGACATCCTCCTCAATGGAGGCGGCAAGCTTGGCAAATATATTCCGGTTCGAAACCCGGTCGTCCAAAATGACAATCAGAGACATAACGCGCTCGGTACATGACTCGACAATGTTGCTGGCCCAGCCAATCTTGGCTCATGCGCAGTTAATCCCGCATCATTACGTAATTGTCTTAATCAAATGCATATGATCTATTTATTGATACAAATTGATTGGATAATGTTATCTCTTGTTTCACTTTTTCAAATCAAACAAAGATCGCGTGAAGGAAAACTTTGGCTCAGGTAGCTGTTCATCGTTTTTTTACCATATTTATTCCGCACCACGACCCATCACTCTGCTGATGTTTGCGCGTCTCTTGCTGGGCAGGGTAGCGGCTGGCTAGGCGCCCGTTTCAACTCGATTGAGCGACTTGCCCATCTGATGGCTCAGCGTTCATGCGCGGATTGGAGAGGCGCTGCACATAGCCAAGCTGACGAGATTTGCCTTGGAGAGCGTTCTTGTATCGCTCAGGCTTTACTCAGACCCCGAAGGCGACTACGTCGGTCTGAAGCTGCGCGAGTGCGAACAGCGGCTTGGCCTGCGCTCTATTGATGATGACACGCATGCTCATGGCTGACGAAAAACGCCAAGCTCAATATTTGGCCGGAATGGAGTAAGAACATGGCGAAGAAACCAACGGCCAAAAGCGAATTCGTTCTCTTCGATGTCCTTTATGAGGATGGATCGCGCCGTTCAAACCGCCGCGTGCCGGGAGAGCTTCTCGGCGGTCTCGATGGTGATGAACCTGCGCGCAAAGTGATCGAACAGCAAGATCGCGAAATTGCCGAAAAATCCGGTCAGCCCCCACTGCGCATCAAAAGCCTGATACGCTCTGGCGGCAAGAAATAAAAAAGGGCGCTTAGAGCGCCCTTTTCTTATTCTTCATCCTCGTCCTCATCATCAATATCGATGAGGAAAACAACTGCAGGATCGCCATCATCTTCCATCTCGTCGTCATCGAGATCGTCGGCTTCGTCAAATTCTTCAACTTCATCTTCTGTTGCTTTGCGCAATGCCAGTTCAGCCTTGCCATCCCAGATGGGCTTGCCATCGCTGTGCATGAGCGTGAGGTCTTCGCGAAATTCCTCACTCTCGATCAGTTCACGCGCCTGTG
>Ga0209400_1000142_pt1 | contig 62494 bp, 71 predicted proteins | sample M_130807_EF_Meta_FD_187313 | JGI IMG/M metagenome (GOLD analysis project Ga0209400, IMG submission 187313) | Freshwater microbial communities from Lake Montjoie, Canada to study carbon cycling - M_130807_EF_MetaG (SPAdes) (version 2) | ecosystem: Environmental > Aquatic > Freshwater > Lake... | reverse complement strand
CTTGGTCTTCTTGGTCTTCTTGGTCTTCTTGGTCTTCTTGGTCTTCTAGATCTTCTTGGTCTTCTTGGTCTTCTTGGTCTTCTTGGTCTTCTTGGTCTTCTTGGTATTCTTGGTCTTCTTGGTCTTCTTGGTCTTCTAGATCTTCTTGGTCTTCTTGGTCTTCTTGGTCTTCTTGGTCTTCTTGGTCTTCTAGATCTTCTTGGTCTTCTTGGTCTTCTTGGTCTTCTTGGTCTTCTTGCTTTTCGGATTTATAATCATCTTCTTTTGTAACTTCTTCTTTTATTTCTTCGATTGGTTCGATTGGTTTTATTTCTTCGATTGGTTCGATTGGTTCGATTGGTTTTATTTCTTCGATTGGTTCGATTGGTTCGATTGGTTTTATTTCTTCGATTGGTTCGATTAGTTTTATTGGTTTTATTTCTTCGATTGGTTTTATTTCTTCGATTGGTTCGATTGGTTCGATTGGTTTTATTTCTTCGATTAGTTCGATTGGTTTTATTGGTTTTATTTCTTCGATTGGTTCGATTGGTTTTATTGGTTTTATTTCTTCGATTGGTTTTATTGGTTTTATTTCTTCGATTGGTTTTTTGTTATTTTCAGTATAATTTTGTGTAAATGGTGGGTTTTTTGCTTCGTTTGTTGTTGTTGTTGTAGTAGTTGTTGTCGTCGTAGGTGTTGTTGTAGTAGTTGTTGTCGTCGTAGGTGTTGTTGTTGTTGTAGTAGTTGTTGTCGTCGTAGGTGTTGTTGTCGTTGTCGTTGTTGTTGTCGTCGTAGTTGTTGTCGTCGTAGGTGTTGTTGTAGTAGTATTATTATTATTATTATTATTATTATTATTCTCAATATTTAATTCTGTATAAGATTTATTCAACCATTTACATATATAAATATATTTGTCTTCATGAGTATTATATAGGTGAAAATCTTTGTATTTCAATAAAAAATTATCTATAAAATATCTTGGAATTTTATATTCTTCCATAAATTTATCGTATAAATCATGATATTTTTTATGTATTGATAGATTGTCTGGGTATAAATTTATTTTCTTTTCAAATATTTCACTTAGTATTACGTCCCATTTATTTAAATCTTTGAATAATAATTTGATGAATACTTTATTGTCTTTTTCAACTTTATTATAACTTTTGTCAAAATCGAATTTTTCAAATAAAGGTATATTATAATGTATTAGTAATTGATCTAGTGCACTGTATAATTCACTATTACAGCGTTTATCTAAATTAGAATTTACTAAATTTATCAAATCTTTAATTGGATAGTTTAAAAAATTTGGTATTTCTGAATAAGACGTCTGAAAAAATGCTGAAATTATTCTCTCAATTGGATTCCTATAACTTTCAATAATATATATTTTTTTATTTTTTGAAATTTCATCAATGATTTTAATTGCTTCATAATCTCCTATGTGAATATTTAATACATGATTAAATAATCCATTACACGTTAAACTATGCATGTGTAATAATTTAAAATTATTTTGTTGAAATGTTCTTGATAATGTTGTTCCTCCACATTTACCTCCACAAAAAACTATTATATCATAATCGTATGTATTCATCATTTATTTAATCTAATAAATATATAAAAATAAACAAAATATATCGCACACAAAATAAAAAATATAAATATTTATTCTATCATTTTACACCGTTGAAGAATTAAATCCGCACAGCGGATTAAACTTCAATTAAGTTACCAGTTACAGTTTGAACCATAGCACCCCGCAGGGGTGCGGTTTCAAATCTTCACTGGTATAAATCTTCGCGGGTATAAAAAAAAAATGAATTAAATAAAATATTTTTAAATATTATAAAATATTATAAATTATTTTACATCATTAATAATATGAATGAAAGTAAAACGAATGAAAGTAAAACGAATGAAAGTAAAACGAATGAAACTAAATCCAATGAAAGAAGTGTTAGTTTAAACCCGCGAAGATTTAAAATGGGACGCTCCCGTGGAGCGTCATTTGAATTCGTAACTGGTAACTTAGTTGAAGAATCAAATGGTTTCCCATTTGAATTCTTCAACGGTGTAAATGATATTTCATCATATTTAACTATTTATAAAAAAAAAACTGATATTTTATTGATTTATTATTTGGATTATATTAGAAATTATAGTACATTAACAAATGATATGATTCAAAATATTGAACTTTTTAATGATGAAAATAAAATGAAAATTATTAATGAATTGGTTATTGCAAATAAATCAATATTGGATTATGTTTATGAGGGTTGTGATAATGAAAAGGATTGAAAGTTTATGGTTGATATTTTTGTAAAAGTGTAATAGTTTTAATTAATTCAAATTCTAGATCTTGGAAATATTCATCTATTTCCCGTATTTTGGATGTGCCTTGACCTTCGTGAATTGCTTTCCAACTACTTACGATATTTTTATATTGTTGATGAGAACGTCCCATTTCCGATTGAACGTTTTCAGAGTAATAATCACTACGAATTATGTTATATAATTTGTATTTCCGTAAAACACCATTTAAATTATAGGGGGAAATTATAGATGGTTCATATTCTCTGTCGTCAAAAATAGAAAACTCTTTTGGATTTGGAACTGATTTTAAGATTGGAACTAAATTATCATTATCATAAAGCGGTGGAGATGTTTTATAGATTTTATAATATAGATATTTCCAGTTTATTTGTTCTAATTGTTTCGATGTGAATTTGGTAAGCATTTCTTTTAGTTTTGTTTCATCGAATTTATGTTTTTCATAAAATAATTTGAGACGAATATTTGGCGAAAGTGTAAAATCTTTTATATATTCTAATAAATCTTCTGGAAGTGATTGGGTAAGTAAAGATAGATTTAACATTTTTTGCTATAGTAATAAAAAAAGAGAGAAAAAGTAATAATATCAATTTTATTTATAATTCACTTTTTATCCACTTTTTCTAAAAGTGGATAAAAATAGAGTAAAAAAAGTGGGAATTTAGTTATAAGTTACAAGTTACATTAAATATAAATTAAAATAGAAGTGGGAATAATTTGGCAAGTATTTATTTTCTTGGATCTAAAATATAATAATGGAGCAAATAGGTAACAAATTTAATTAATCCATCGCATTCATAATATAATTTGTTTTCTGAACGAGTTCTTTTTAAACTGTGTTTATGCATGATAACACGGAGATCAAGTCCTTTATCATAAATTATACGTGCTAGACGCTTATTATTTGTATCATGATTATTGAAATATTCAATCAAATAATCCATATTGTAGCGGTATAGTTCATATACCTCCATTACTGTTTTAACCCTTTGAGTGAATGAAAAACTTTGTTCGTTTTGGAATTTATTTAAATATAATAAATGTTTGGTTTTGTGAAATATAGATTTTATTTTTTTGTCTAATAAATTTTTATTATTTAAAATTACATTTAAGTAATCGTTTTTTGAATTGATTTCATTTTCGTCGTCATCATCATAAATAGATTCTTCAATGCGTTGTTGATGTTCTTTTTGTTGTCTTAATCTTTCTTGTTGGTATCTTTTTCTCTCCGCAAATTCATCAAGGTTGCGGGAGTCTCTTCTTAAAGTTCTGTTTGGGGTTGTGATATGTCCTGATCTTAGTTGCATTTTCAAATTAGTTAGTAATTTTAGTTTAATGAATTGGATGAAGAGAGAAAAAAGTATTTCATTTTTTTTAATAGTATATTTAAAATATAAGTTACCTTTTATTTTTTTTTGAGTTTTTGAGTTTTTGAGTTTTTAGAAAAAGTATCTAAAGAAAAATCTGGTATTATTATTATTATTATTATTATTATGAATTTTATTATGAATTTTATTAAAAAATTTGTAAAAAAGGAGAAAAAAATATTAGGTAGATGGAATATGGAATATTGTGATAAAAAAATGAATAACAAAATAGACTTGTCAAATGAAGACCATTGTGGACCTTGTGGGCAATATTTATTAGATAAAACTAAAAAAAATATAAATAAAAATGTTAAAAATGTTAAAAATGTAAAAAAAATGTGATTTAGTGTTTCCATATTAATTAAAAAAAATTGATATGGAAATCATAACCTTGGTATAAGTTATTTAATTTATTGTTATTGGGTATTTTAATTTTTGAATTTTAATTTTTGAATTTTAAATTTTAAATTTTATTATTTAAGTGTATAAAATGTGGTCTTGTCCTATTAATTTTATAGATGATGTTGTTGTCGATGAAAAAGGTTTCGTTCCATCTACTATTGCCAATGAACTTACTAGAGTTACTAATGGAACTATGAATGGTGATTGGCATTATTATCTTCCTGTAAAAGAAATTGATGGTGTTGATGTAGAAACCGAATTTGTTGGTAATGAAAATGGGTTATCTATTTATATTAAGTCAATTGCTTACTTATATGGTCGTAAAAGATTGATTACTTGTGATACGGCAATAATAAAACATCATATATTATTTAAAAAAACATATATAAAAAAAGAAAAAGGGGTGAATTATAATTTGAGAGATTTAATTAATGTTCTTGAACAAATTGATGGTGATATTAATATTATGAAATTCAATAAATTAGACGGTGTTTTATATACCCCGGATGTTTTGCATCCAAAGGATCAGGGGTGCGTTTTTAATGACTTTGATGAAAAAAGTCATGGAATTATGACTTGTGATGGCGAAGTTGCTGAGGAATGTTGCGTTTGTTTAGATTCAACAAAAACTACTACATTATGCGGTCATAAACTTTGCGTTATGTGTTGGGGAAAGGTCAAAAAGAACGGTCGTAAAGTGCCGTGTCCTATTTGCCGTAAGAATTTGACGAATAAAGAGGAAATTGAACATTTATATCCGAATGGAATGGCTACAGGTCCTGATGCTGATAGTGAAGAAATTGATTGGGATCATGATGAAAGTGATGAAGATGTTAATGATAATGATGATTCATTCTTGCTGCTAAGAGATATTGATTTAGATTTAGATTCAGGATTTGGATATGATGACCCACATCACGGTATTCAAGAATTTCCAAGTATTAGTGAAAACAATATTTATGATTTTTATTAAGTTTGTTGTTTGTTGTTTGTTGTTTGTTGTTTGTTGTTTGTTGTTTGTTGTTTGTTGTTTGTTGTTTGTAATTTATTAAATAAATCTTTTTTAATCCACTTTTTAAAAGGTTGTATTTTTGTTTTGATGTAATTTTTTTAAAGTAGATATTATATGAGTAAAAGAGATATTCTTGTTGTTTTTGATATCGATGAAACATTAATTCAATTTATTAATAGAAATGCTTATCATTATTGGGAAGATATTAAAGAAAATAAACCTGAACTTAGAAATCTTATTGAAAATAATTTAACATATATAGATTTAGGTGATATTGAAAAACAAGTTATATTTTTTAGACCTGGGTTGAAAGATTTTCTAGAAATGGTGAGAGATAGTGGACGAATTAAAGTTGCTATTTGGACATATTCAGAAAGAGAATATGCGCGTTTAATTGCAGAATTAATTTGCAAGGAATTTGGTTTGCCTGGCGACACATTTATTTTCAAATATGGTGCAGAAGATATTGAGGATGATGATATGCCAAAATCTTTGACAAAAATATGGAATAATCCAAAATTTGGAAAAATATTTAATAAGTTTAACACTTTTTTAGTAGATGACCGTTTTGGAAATTTATGTCATGAAATAAATGTAAGTAATAGTATTCTCGTTCAGGCATTTGCACCATTTGGTGAAACAAAACAACGTGAAGCACCAACAGAAGAATTATTAGAAAAAGCAATAAAAGACCCTGTATTCCATGAATTAACAAATATTACTCACAATTTGCTTAGGGATGTTGATGGTTGTGAAGATGAAGAGATTGAAAAAGCTTTCAAAACCGAGGCTATATTTGCACCAAAATGTATTGAACGAAAGAGGTTGGATAGTTATGTTAAAAATTATGATGATATTCAATTATGTACTATTGGTGACGTTGAACACGCTGCAAGTGCATTTAAAGGCGGTTCTAATTTTAGGAAATCCACTTTTAGGAAAAATGGAACAAAAAAAGGTAGAAAAAGTAGAGCAAAATCTACCTTTAAAAAAGGTAGAAAAAGTAGAGCAAAATCTACCTTTAAAAAAGGTAGAAAAAGTAGAACCAAAAAAAACTACTTTTAGACCTTTTCGCACTCAAATAAATGCCCATAATGGGCATATTGAATGAGAAAAAGGTTAATATATTAGTTCCTTTTTTTCTTATTATTAAAAAAATTGAAAAGTTTTTTAATAAATTCAATTTGATTATCTTAAAAAACAACTAAAATGACAACAAGTTTCAATTCTATAATAAAACAGTTACATATTAACTCTCTGGATTTACCTGGTGATGTATTAAATGAAATAAAAAATTATTGTTTTTATGATATTAAATCATGGGAAATAATGAATTTTATTAAAAATAAAAAAAATATAATTCATAATTTATTTAATAATTTTACTATTTCTAGAGCAAATCCGTATGATTTGTATTTAAACGATCAAGAAAATACAAATGAACAATGGGTTTTCTGGGTTTATAATGAAGATTTAGGTTCTAATCCAAATATGCATGGATATAATTGTAAATATTGTGGAAATTATAAATTAACTACAACACAAAATTGTCCAGATAAAATAATGTGTTATTGTGTGGATAATGACGAAGACGATTTTGATGATCTTCCACCTTTAATCCCAGTAAATATAAATGAAGAAAACGTTAATAATTGGTTTTATATTTTTGGTTAAATTTGTTTGAAGATTTTAACGTTTTGATTTTCTGTATTTTTTGGATTTATGAGTTCTTTTGGTTTTGCGGGTTTTGCGGGATTTGCGACTTCTTTTGGTTTTACGGGATTTACGGGATTTGCGGGATTTACGACCTGCTTTTTGGTTATCATCTTCATCATCTTTATCTTTTTTACTGTATTCATTTATAAAGTCATTTGGAAATTGGTTTTCATCGTCTGGATAGCGACCTAAAAAACGTAATAGATTATTTTTAATTTCAGGTGGTAAATTGATTGGAGTTACATCTTTTTTTCCAAAATTTACTTCACTGCCAACAATTTGTACATTTTCCTTTTCTTTGGTTTGCCTTTCTGGTAAATAATTTTGGATTTCTTGTAAAAGTTGGGTTCTTTTATTTGATTTTTTAATCCAACCTTTATCTAAATATCTTTCTATATTTCCTCGACTTTCTGAGATAACCATTGTGTCTCCATTTTTTAAAACTACTAAAAAACGTACATGATTCAATAAAAGATGACTTGGGTCTTCACCTAAATAAACCATATAGGCTGGTGATGAACTTCTTACCTCGTTCCCAAAATTATAGTTATATGGTAGTGGAAAATCGAATGCAGAAAATATTTGACCTTCACTTAAATTTTCGGCAGCATTTCTATGTTCTTCTATGAACAGTGCTTTTGAATAATCCATATAATAGGAGTATATTTTCTTTTATTTTTGATAAAAAGGAGAGAAAGAGTATAAAAATTATTTTCCATATTTAATTAAATGGGAGAAGATGTTGGAAGTTTTATAAAAAGGTTACCAGATGATATTATAAATCATATTATTCCATATACATATAATTTACAAAATAAAAAATTATTAGAAGATATTCAAAATTATAAAAGGGTGAAGGGTTCGTTACTGGAGATTTATTATTATTTATGGATTGAATGGGTTGGTTCTAATGTTAAGGATGATGATAAATATTGGTTAATTAATGATTTGATTGCTTTTTCTAATGATTATAAAGCAACTATGAATGGATATGTAGATAAATTTTATGATATATTTTTTAGGAATAATTTTCTAAAAACGAGAGAAGAAATTGATGTTTATTTTCAAAAAATAGAGAGAAAAACTGTGTTGTCTCAAATAAATATTTTATTGGGTTTATTAACTCCAATCGAAAGGAATGAAATATTGGATGGGGTAGAATTGGCCAAGACTGCGATACCACTTTTATTGGAGGATAATGATTTATAAGATTTATAAGATTTATAAGAAAGTCTTTTGCTAGAAAAAAAATTACTACATTTTTGTAATAATTTTTTTATGGTTTTTATGGTTTATGGTGTTTATGGTTTATGGTGTTTAAATATATTCATCAATTTTAAGTAAAAGGGCATTGGGTAACATTTCATTTGTAATATCTGTTAAATTTTCCATTTTTGTAATTATTACTGCAGGAACCTCACTAGTATAGGTTGGTCTATAATTTCTTTTATAATAATTGATGTTTGCAAATGAGATAAACTCATTGATACCCATGTGCTTACCTAAAAATTTTGCGCGATATTCAGAATAATGTTCTACTTTATCAATTGTGGTTTCATATTGCTTAATGTAATAATGTTGTCCTCTAATTAGATTTTCCATATTGGTTTTGTTTTGATGAATGAAGTAAGGAGAGAAAAAAGTATATCAATTTTTTTTCTGGAATATGTGAAAAAGTATTACCATTAGAGTATTAGAGATATAGAATACAGTACACAGTACACCCCGACCGTACCCTACCAGGACCACCCGGCGCGCCTGTTCGACGACCCTATGGGGCAAAGAACATTCCGCGAATATTCCCACACTATACTATGGATGCCATTATAGGGAGGACAGAAATGAGTGACAATTTTTATAAATCGCTGGTATTTTTAACACTATATATGCAGTGTATTTTACAAAGAATTTATATACTATTTTTGTAAAATATTCTATCAATAGATTCACGTTTGTTGGTATTATTTTCTCTCTTTATCCACTTTTAGACAACCTTTAGAAAAGGTTGTGTCAAAAAAGTGGAACATAATTTCTCTCTTTAACTTTAATCAAAGAGAGAAAATGATACTATATAAACTATAGCACTATTTACCATACCCTATCACACGCTTACGCAGTGTATAGGGTATCAACTACGCGCGACCGGGGTGCCGAGGTCTATGCATCAAAGAACATTCCGCGAACATTATCCACACTATACTATGGACGCCCCCTATAGGGAGGACAGAAATGGGTGACATTTTTGGGAAACCAGTGACAAAAAATACACCATATATGCTGTATATTTTATATAGATATTATGATATTTTTATAAAAGACTCTATTCAAATATTCACGGACAACCTTTAGAAAAGGTTGTGCCAAAAAAAGTGGAACAAAAATATTATATAATCTTTTACTTTAATCAAAGAGAGAAAATGATACTATATCATCTATAGCACTATATCATATACCCTATCACACGCTATCGCACAGTATAGTGTATCAAATACGCGCGCCCGGGGTGCCTGGGTCTATCTGAGTCCACGGAACATTCCTCGAACATTCTTCTGTATCATACTAGATGCACTATATAGGAGGACAGAAATGAGTCGCATTTTTGAGAAACCAGTGACAAAAATATGACCATATATGCTGTGGAAATTGACGGTATATGGGTTTATTAGAAGGACAGAAATGAGTCGCATTTTTGAGAAACCAGTGACAAAAATATGACCATATATGCTGTGGAAATTGACGGTATATGGGTTTATTAGAAGGACAGAAATGAGTCGCATTTTTGAGAAACCAGTGACAAAAATATCACCATATATGCTGTGGGAAAGTGGCAATAAAAAAATGGTTAAATTACATTATATAAAATTTTACAAATAATAAACTATCTATTCTTCATCATATTCGTCTTCTTCTTCTTCATCATCAATGTCTTCAAAATCAATCTTTTGAGTTGCTTCATTCCATTTGCCTACTAATTCTTGCTCCATATTATAAACTACACCTGTAGTTTTTGACTTTAAATAGGTAGTACCTTCAAAAACAAATTTTCTTACAACATCTACTTCTTCTTCATCTCCAGGTTTATTGGCTTCTTTTTCAGCATTCTTTGCATCTTTTTCGGCCTTCTTGGTCTCTTTTTCTAGTTTTTTGGTTTCCTTTTCGGCTTTCTTCGCGTCCTTTTCGGCTTTCTTGGCTTCTTTTTCGGCTTTCTTGGCATCTTTTTCTAGTTTTTTGGCTTCTTTTTCGGCCTTTTTAACTTCTTTTTCGGATTTTTCAGAAGTAACTACTTCTGCAGGTACTTCTGAAACTACTACATTATTTACGACTTGACTTGCGTTTGCGTTTTCTACTAAAGATGCAAAGATATCTTCACTTACATCACTAATTAATTCGACTTCTTTTTCGGCTTTCTTTGGACGACCTTTCTTTCCTGATGAACCTACATTTACATCTTTTTCTTTTTTTTCTTTTTTTTCGCTTTTTGGTCTACCACGTTTCGGTTCTTCTGTATATTCAAAATGAATTGGATCTATTTCTATATTCAATCTTTTGGCTTCTTCTTCAACATCTTCTCTCGAAAATTTATGTTTTAACATTAATTTTTTATAAGATATTGGCATTTTACCTTTTGGATCACGGAATTCGTATAGACCTGCCTTTAAACGATCATCAATAGTTCCGTAATCTGGCTTGCCTGAAGAATTTTTTAAACTTTCTTTTGAACATTTTTTACAGTACTCATTATCTTTTACTTTTACACTTTCACATTGAGTATAGAGACCATGGTTTTGACGTAAACCATGGCAACAATTTTCATTCTTTTTATTGTTAAATGGGAACGGATATTTCGACTTTACTTTTACTTTTTTTACTTTTTCTTTTACATTTAATACATCTAAATTCATCTTTACCATTGCTTCTTCACTATCAAAATTATACATTTCACCCAAACTACGCACCAAATTATTACAAAAATATATACCTGCACTCTTCATTCCTTTTATTGAAATTGATGACATTGATGACATTTTACACCTTTTTTTTTATACACTTTTTTTTTATTACTTTTTACTTTTCAATTTTTTTTTTTATATATATGTTTTTTGTACCACCTTTTGAAAAGGTGGTGCCAAAAATATTTCTTTTTGGTCGGTCTAATCATTAAAAAATATATCTGTATTCTTAGTTATATGATATTTTGGAATTAATGCAGCATCATCATTTCTACAAGAATTAATACTATTTAACGAGTTATTATAATTCATATTACTATTTTTACTTTCTTTGTTTTCTCTGATTTCTTTCACTTCAAAATCATAAATATCAATTATTTTTTTTACTATTTCGCTTCTCTCAATATCTTGTTTCTCAAAATCAATTATTCTAATTAAATTTGAAAATTTATTTGTTTCATTAAAATGATTATTATATTTTTGTATTTTATCAATTAAATCATATAGACCATTGTCTTTTGGAAGATCTGATTGTTTTAAATCCCCTGTAATAACCATTTTACTGTTTATTCCTATACGTGTGGTCAACATTTTCATTTGATTAGGTGAACTATTTTGCATTTCATCTGCAATAATAAAAGAATTTTTGAATGTCCTTCCCCTCATAAACGCTAGTGGTGATATTTCAATTACATTATTGTAAATGTAATTATCTAATTCGCTTTTAGAAAAAAACTCCAAAAATAAATCAAATATAGGTCTGGTCCAAGGGTCCATTTTTTTGACTATATTTCCTGGTAAAAAACCTATATCTTCTTCAACTGTAACAACTGGGCGAGTTACAACTAATTTATTAATTTCCCCACTTTTTAATTGATCAATTGCTTTTAAACATGCAAATAAAGTTTTTCCTGTTCCTGCAGGACCAACCGCAATTATTAGTTTCAAATCATCATCATTCAAAAAATCCATATATTTTTCTTGATTCTTTGTTCTTGGATTATATATGAATGTATCATTTAATTTACATTTTTTATCTTTTTTCATAAATAAATCCAATTTTCGACTGTTTTTTAATGTAAGAATCAAAAATGAATTATTTAACAATATTATCAAAAAAAATATCAATATAAAAGAACAGTTGGTCATTATATAATTATTTATAATAGATTAATTCTAAATAATTTACTAATTCTAAATAATTTACTAATTTATATTTTTTTTAAATATTTGATAAAAAATCTAATTTGCGACATGTTCTATTTGAATGTACGACGGATTAAAATCATAATTTTCAAAAACAAATTTTTTAAAATCTTTGTAACATAAATTACCAGTTTCATTAATATTAAAATAAACTTTTATTTTCCCTATAATTTCATCAGAATCTCTATAACGAATACCATTTTTACCATAATTATTAAAAGTATAAAATAATAATTCATCCGGAAAATATTTCTTCATAAATGTGGCAATAGATTTATATTCACTAAATCTATAATAATTCTTTGATAATGACATTATGAGTGTTATCCAATTATCTGTTGTATTATATACATTATACTTTTCAATATAATGTAAAAAACTATCTATAATTTTATGATGAAAAATAAAATGGTGAGGTACAAACGTTCCTTCATTTTCAGGTTCAATGGCATCTAACCCGGTTAATATTTTTAATGATTTAGCATATTCTATTTTATTAAATTCGTTTTTAGCGCGTTCTTGTAAAATAGCAAATTTATACGAATTTTCTTTAGCATTATACAAGTCCCATTTCTGTAAAGAAATTAAATCTGAATCCCATACTACATAAGGATCTGATAAATAATCTATTTGTTTATAAGCACCTAATTTTATTATTTGTTGATACCACCAACCGAACTCTCTCGACTGTTCATCTATAAAACAATATAATTTTTCAATATCATATCGGGTTAAATTATAATGTTTTATGAAAAAAATGTCTTCGTTAATAAAAAAAACATTGGTATTTGATTTATCCCATTTTTTAGATTCAGTTTCTAAATAATTTATATCTATGGGATTTGTAATTACATAAATATTTCTTGGATGATAATTATCTATAATACATTCGATTGTTGTTCTAATTATCATATTTTTTTTACGCAATGGAATTACAAAATCAATTTTATCCATTTATATAGCTAATTATTATTATATTATTTTTTTGAAATTTTAAAAAACCTCTTGTACTTCTTAATTCCTTCTTGTGTATAACCATCACATTTTCTAATAGGTTGCAAATGATAATTATAAACAGATAATATTTGTCTAACTAAATTCAATAATGGCCATTTTTGATTTATTCCTGCATTTTCCTGCAGACTTGTCATAAAAGAAGAACTAAAATTTTTCTTTAATTCTGGTATGATTTTTTTAACCTCTTCATATTTACTTTGAGAGAGTAATTGTTCTCTCGGGAAAAAAAGTTGATCCATTTCATTTATATCATTGAATTCTATTCCTACTAATTTTAAAATTTTTTTACAATCATTATCCATTTGTGTATTTTATATATTTTTATATAAAAATATATAATATATAACTCTATATTTTTATAATGAAATATATTTACCATCAAAACACGAAGTTTCGAATTTTTTAACAGTTCCATAACTTATATTTGAACAAATTTCAATTACATTGGATAAATCATTATAAATAACTAAATCTGCGCAAATTTTTTCTGTTATTTGTGTAGTAGTTCGATTATATGCCACTAATTCTTCACTTGTAGGAATAGAAATACCGTAATAATTTGGATAGCAAATTGGAGGTGCTATACTTGCAAAAAATATTTTTTTGGCACCTGCTTTTCTAGCTAATTGAATTATTTGTATAGAAGTATTTCCTCTTACAATTGAATCATCTACAATCAATACATTTTTACTAAAAAATTTCACTTCAATTGTGTTTAATTTCATTTTAATATTTTGATTTCTCTCTTTTTGAGTAGGCATTATAAAAGTTCGACCAACATAATTGTTTTTAACAAACCCTTCACAATATGGTTTATTCAAAATATAGGAAACTTTCAATGCAGCAATTCTTGCAGTATCAGGTACAGGCATCACAACGTCAATTTCATTAATTATATCTTTAAATTCATTTTGTATTTTCAAACCTAATATTTCACCCAATTTTTTTCTTGTTTGATACACGAGGATACCATTTATTATTGAATCAGGACGAGAAAAATAAATATATTCAAATAAACAAGGTCGTAGGTCAGGTTTTTGAATGATCTGTTGAGAGAAAAACTGACCGTTTTTATCAATAAAAACACATTCACCAGCGTTTATTTCTCTATCCAAATAAAAATCATTATATTTTATTGCTACACTTTCAGAGGAAATTATATAATTTTTACTATCTTCACACCTACCAAAACATAATGGTCTTATTCCATGAGGATCTTTAAAGGCTAACATACCAAACCCATTTATCAATATAATAACTGAATAAGATCCCTTAACCAATCTATATATTTGACCAACTATTTCAAAAAAAGTATTTGAATTCATAACCGGATTATCTGATTTAATTATTTGGTTTAATTTTAAAGCAAATAAATGTAATAATAATTGAGAATCAGAATCCGTATTATTATGTATTTGTTCATTACTAATTATATATTGCAATTCACTTGTATTCACTAAGTTTCCGTTGTGGCATAACGCTAAACCATATGGCATATTTGTATAAAAAGGTTGACATAAATCAACATTTAACGAAGATAAAGTAGAGTACCTAACATGACCTATACCTATATTTCCTTCTAACAAATTACATAACTCCATGTTATTAAAAACTTCACTTACTTTCCCATTATTTTTATGAAAAAAAAATTTATTATTTTTTAATGTACATATGCCTGCCGAATCTTGCCCTCGATGTTGTAAAACAGTTAATCCATTTAATATATAATTATACGCCTTTGAATTCTCATCATTTAAATAAATCCCAAAAATTCCACACATAAATAATATTTATTATACAATTAATATTATTTTATTTTATTTTATTTTATTTTATTATAAATTAAATTCAGGAATACTATAATTTTCACCATTTTTTACATACTTTGCAATTATTTTTGGATTCATTTTATTAATAACAATATCTTCAGCTTGATATACATTTTTAAAGTTATCAATATAATAAATAATACCTTGTATTTCCTGAGCCCAAACCTCAACCTTCTGAATATTGACTTTTTCTTCATCTTGATTATCAATTATTCCATGAGGTGTACCCTTCATATGAGTTCCACAATACTCATACCCTTCTTTTTTACGCCGTGTACATTGTTCGTTTGTTGCCCGTTTTGCACAACATCTATCAAAAATCGGTACAAAATTTTTTACTCTTTTTCTTTTAATAAAATCATCTTTATTAAAAGTTAATCTTTCATAATCGTAAATATATTCAAATAATTTACTTATTTTTGAATCATCTACAATACCAATTTGAGTAGCAATTTCCTTTATATCGTCTTTAAATTTGATAATATAATTATCAACTTTATTATTTAAACGTCTTTCCATATTGTTTTCTTTATATTATAATTAATATAATATTATCTTTAGTTCATTTTTTTTATTTAATATAAAAACAATATAAAGATTATTTAATTTGTGAAATAAACTAAACTTGCACCAACAAAAGTCATAACATTTGTAATATATAATATTTTAAATGGTTCATGGTAACTGTATAGTATATTTTTAATTTCATTTAACTCTTCTCTCAATTGATTTAATTTATGAATATTTTCATAACATTTTGATTTATGATTTGGTATAAAAGTTTGCGTATGTGTATGGCAAAAACGTTTTATTATATATCTTGGTATCATTGAATTATTTATATAAATAATATTTATGAGTTTATATTAGTTTAATAAATATTTTATACTTTATTTATACTTTATTTTTCCTTGGTTTATACTTTCTACGTTTTTTTGGCATTTCCTGTTTAATTTCATAATTAATATCAATATCATTAACTTCGCTTTTAACGATACTTTTATTCGTTTCACTATCACAATTAGTAATTTCACTATATTCAGATTCACTTTTTAATTCGGTAGTATTTTGTTTATCATCCATGTTTAATTCTATATTTTCAAAATTTTTCTGATTTTCATAATTCTCTGAATATGAATTATTTTCAGGATTTTCATCTACATAAAGCGATAACATTAGATTTATATTTCCATTTGTTTTTATTTCTTGTTCTTGGTACACATCATCAAAAGAAATTAAATCTATAGTTTCATTATTTGAAGCAAAAGAATTATCAATCTGTTTTATATTACAACCAGTAAATATTTCATTAACCTTTTTGATGCCATTTTTTATAATTTTTGGTATTTTTGGCATTTTAAAAGTTGAATTTGTACTTTGATTTGATTTATAAGAATAATTACTATGAACACTTTTAACACTTACACTAGTCGGTGTGTTGGGTCTACTTGGTGTATTTGGTCTGGTTAATATATTTTCCTCAATATTAAATGATTCCATTGAATCTATAACTCCAATAATTTTATTATTAATAATTGGCGAATGCTCAGTTATTTCATCATTATTTTTATTTGCATTAGATTCTATATTATCATCGAAATGAATGTCACTATTAATATTATTTAACATTAAAACAATCTTATTACTAAAACGATTCAAATATTTTTCATGTAATTTTTGAAAAAATTCTATATATGTTAAAAATAGGTTAATTTTTTCTTTCATAATAATTATTTCAAAATTAAATGAATTCACAAAATTATCTATATTCAATCCAATTAACTGGTTATTTTTATGAAGTGTTAATTGATTTTCTCTATCGTTAATAATACTAATAATTGAATTAAGCAAAATCAAAATATTATCATGAATTTCCATAATTTTTTCAAAATTATAATCCTTAAAAGGTTCCAAATCTTTATAAACCGGAAAATTATTACCTTTTACTATTTCTAGTATTTTTTTATCTGATATATTTTCAATAATATATGAAACCACAATTTTATATAATTTGAAATATTCGCAATACATTCTATTATTAATTGCAAGAAACATTCTTTTCATATCATCATGTTCCAAGTCAATTAATTTACTTTGAAAATGAAATGAATCTAAACCAAAAATAAATAGATCACCTTTACTATTTTTAATAAATTCTGAATATATTATTTTTATTTTATCCATTTTATTTTGTAATATTTCAAAAACTCTTATTATTTTGTTACGTATCAATGTAATATTATTAAAATCATTTTTTAAATTTGTTATCCTTGTTTCCATAAATATCCTTTATAATATTTGTGAATATTAAAATATTTAATAAAAATATAAAGTAACTATTATGAGTTCTAACTTTATTTCAAATAATAACGATAATGATAATGCAAATCATGATAATCATGATAATAATGAGAATGATGAATTATTATTAATAAATAAAGATGGAGATAAAATTGAGTGGACTGTAGAACATGAAAAAATCCTTACGGAATGGGGCGATAAAGCAATGTGTTATAAATGGTTACATTCTAAATCAAATAATATGTATTCAAGATTAAATGCGTGGTATACGATTCCAGTTATTATTATATCAACTTTAACAGGTACGGCAAATTTTGCCCAAGAAAGGGTTCCTGTAGAATATCAAAACTATTTTGTTATGATTGTAGGTGCATTTAACATTACTGCAGGTATAATAACAACCATCCAACAATTTTTAAAAATTACACAATTAAATGAAGCACATAGAGTAAGTAGTATTTCATGGGATAAATTTTATAGAAATATCAAAATAGAATTAGCTAAACACCCTTCAGAGAGAATGAATGTAAATCATATGATAAAAATTTGCAAAGAAGAATATGATCGTCTAATGGAAACAAGTCCAACAATACCCGAAAATATTATCAAAGAATTTGGTAAAAACTTTAAAGGTGATTTATTCAAAAAAATAAATAAACCTGACGTGTGTGACGGATTAATACCAACAGACGAATTTAGAAATCCATGGTATAGTGATGAAAATAAATTAAAAAATGTAAATGAACATTTAACAAATTTACAAATGAAAGAAACAAAAATTAAAAAGAGGGGAGAACATAATTTTAAAACAGTGCAAGATTTTATTGTTTTATTTAAAAAATTTAACAATAGAGAACCTATGGAAACCGAAATTTATGATAATTTAAAAGATAAAATGGATATAATTACAATTAAAAATACCCTAGAACAAATTCAACATATCAATTTATCAAATAATAAATTAGAAAATGTTTAATCATAATAAATTTTTTATTATAGTAATTTAGTATGATTATTAATTTAATATGCGGTGATAATATTTTCACCAGCAATGATAAACAATGGAATAAAATACGCGGGATTATTTCTTGTGCTTCACATGAATTTATTTTAGATTATAAAAATAATATATTAATATACGACACGACAACAGAAGTCGAAAAATTAAATACAATTTTAGATAATATACATTGTGAAGAGTATAATTATTACCAAAAAACTCTTTATGAAAAATCTGTAAATAAAGAAATGATACTAAAAAGTATTAATAATATTATAAACGAAATTAAAATTAATAACTTATGTACTAATCCAAAAAATATTGCTTCTAATAATAATGATTCTTTTTTAAAAATATATAAAAAATACTTAAATTTACTTACCATTTTAGGATTATCGGGTATTTATTCATTAAATAATATTGATTTTGATAATATAAATGGATTTTATAGTATTGGTAATTCTTATGATATAGCAAATGCAATAGATTTAGTACTTCCATTTATTAATAATGAATATATTGAACATCTTATATTTGAGGTACTTATGATTTTTAATCATAGTGTTAAAAATAATTTAGTTATTAGTATAACAAATGATAACAATTTTAATACTAATAAGTATAATAATTATCACAATTCTTTCTCTAAAAATATTCATAAAAAGGGGGAATTATCTTATAAATTACAAAAAAAATATAAGTATAACCAAAATTAAAACTTAGGATAATCATTCGGTAAAATAAAAATAGATAAAGCAATAATAATATAAAAATACAAATATACACCATAAACATCAGACTCTATACCATAAAATTTTAATATTTGGATTAAACAATAAAAAAATAATATTGATATACCCAATAATGTAATTTTATTCATAATTATATTATTGTTATATTATATTTTCATAATAAATTTATAAAAATCAGATAATTTATAAAATATGATATTCCTGCTTTTTATAATATTTATCCTTCAAGAATTTTTGGTCTATTATATGATATGATAAAGATACTTGGTTTTCTATTTCTTTAATAGCATAGATAGGTGAATCCATTAATATTTGACCATCATCAAGTTCTATATTGCCTACAAAAACACTATCATACTCTGTTTTCCAGTTTGCGTCATGATCACTAATCCTTAATAACATCTTTTCATAATTATAATTATCACTATTTTTCAATCGTAACATTTTTAATTCAGATTCATCTATTTTATCATTTGGCATATTTTCTTTTATCAAACAATTTCCTAAAAATATAGCATATCGAATAATTCCACCTTTTATATATTTTCCATATTCATTCTGTGTTACTTCTATACCGTGTCTATATTCTCTATTGTAATTTTTCGACCAACCTCCTTGTCTAATAGCGTTATTATAATTTGTAAAATAAAAACAAGACCCAAAAATACTATTTGTATCTTCTTTTATTTTGCCAAATAAATATGTGAAATACACCAATTTGTCATGAGTTCCTGAATAAACAACAGTAGGAATTTCTATTTGGTTTTTTTTAGAATCCTTTAAATTTAAAAAATCACTATTATTTAAAAAGAAATCGGTAACATTTTCTTCAATCTTTATATTACAAACATGTTTCTTATTTACTATTTCATCAATTAAAACAAACCATCTACATGCATATCGATTCATTAAATCATCTTTTATATCTAAATTAGTTAAATCAATAAAAAAATAAATTTTATGATTATAATTATATAACCCTTTAATTTTAAAACTCTTATCATATAATTCATAATTACTCATTGAAATTAAAGAAAATAAATAACATTTTACTATAGAAAGAAATAAATTATAATCATTTATTAATTTAATATTTAAACCATTGGTATCTAAAATAGGAAAACATAATTTATTTTGTACGATATCTTTTATCAACATAAATGTATTAAAATGTTGTGACCCTTCAAAATTGATCTTAAAAGGAACCAATATTATTTCGTCAAAACCATCTTGTAATATTGATATTATTTCATTTTCATCTGTTATTAATAATTGCAATGCATCATAAGTAAACATAACTTTTTCATCATTACTAACCATTTTTTGATACTATAATATAATAAATGTTATATTCTATTTAATTATTTTACGCTTAATAGTTTCTTTTATTTGCTCTTCACGATTTTCCATAATATGTTTTGTTAAATCTTCTGCAACATTAGGTTGATCCTTATAATAACTTGTTAAAGCACTCAGTAAACTCTTACCATTAATAGGTTTTTTCACTTTACTTTTTTTATATACTAAAGAACCATCATTTATATCAAAACAATCTATTGCATTACTTTTCATTACATTCACTAATCCCTCTGTAAGGGTTTTTTTATCTGTGTTTTTCTGTTTTATTTGTACTCTTAATTGTGAAATATCATTATCTATTTTAATCCACTCTTTTATATTATTTACCAATTGTTCTTTAGTTTCCATAATAATTATATATAATATTAATTTTTAATATCTTTATTTTTCAAATTATAATGCCTTTTACATAAACAATCTTTATAAATATTTTCAGAACAATTATTCCCTTTATTCTTACCACTTTTTAATATTGCAATACACTCACTTTGATGAATAACATTTGCATTACCATTTAATAATAATTGTTGTTTTTTCGTTTGCTTTTCTGCCTCTTTTTCTATTTTTTCTATTTTTTCTATTTTTTCTAAATTTTTTTTCTCTTCTTTTAATTTTTTTTGTTCTTCCTTTAATTTTATTTTTTCCATTTTTAATTTATCCTTTTCTTTTTGTTTTATTTCCTTTGTTATTAATAGTTTATGTTGATAACAATATTTATTATGTATATTATATTTTTCTTTTAAATTATGGTAAATGGTTCCATAACTAAAACATTTATTAATAAATGTATTTCCAGATTCATCTGTAAGTATATTTTCATACTGACATTGATGATTATTAGAACTCATATTTTTATTAACACAATGCATATTATCATAATCTAAAAAATTTACACCATGTTCCTTTGGATATGGTAAATTTTCGTAATATTGCAATAATGTAGGGTGTATTTGTCTACAATATGGACATCTAATTTCATTTATTTTTAATTTGTTCTTCATTTGCTCCATATTATTGAATTTTTTTTTATAATTGAAAATATCTTTGTACAATGGTCCATAATTGAATTTATGCCCACAAATCAATTCAACATGATAATCTTTCAATTCACTATAAGTTATTAAACATTTATTAGAATCATTATCATTATTCGTATTACTATTTAAAGAATCATGTAATTCTTTATAAAAATTTATACCTCCTTCAACTGTATATTTCATGAAAATTATAATATTTTATAATTTTAATTTATATCTTTATATAATTTTTTATAATACACTTATTTAGAATAATATTTATTTCGTTTATTTTATTTGTTTAATTTGTTATAATTTTATATTTACTCATATATTATGTCACCACCTGAAGTCTGGGGTCCACCAGTATGGAATTTTATACATACATTAGTCGAAAAAGTAAATGAGGATTCTTTTAATAATATTAAAGTGAGTTTATTTTCAATTATTAAAAGAATTTGTCTGAATCTTCCTTGTCCAGAATGTTCGCAACACGCCAAAATTTTTTTTATGAAGGTAAATATTTTAAAGATTCATAGTAAAAGTGAATTCAGGCATATGTTATTTGTTTTTCATAATGCAGTTAATAAAAGAAAAAGGAAACCTCTTGCCGTTTATAATAGTATTATGGATAGATATAAAATTATGACTATTCCTAATACTTATAATAATTTTATAAATGTATACAATACAAAAGGTAATTTAAATTTGATAATGGAATCGTTTCAGCGGTCTTTTGTTTTAAAAGAATTGGATAAGTGGTTGTATCAAAATCACTCTCATTTCAAATCAAAACCTACGCCAAAATTTATAAACATGCCAAAAATAATTCAAAATGATGAGGACATAAACAATGGTAATAAATTATGTAATATTGAAAACATTAATATATCTGATAATATTGTAGTACCTGATATTATATGTAATAGTTTAAATGAAAAAGATGATGAAGTTTTTAAATCTATAATTAATAATGAAACATTTAATATAGATGAAGAAACAGAAGAAGAGGTAAAAGAAGATGCTGAAGAAGAATTAAAAGCAGAATCAGAAGAAACAGAAGAAGAGGTAAAAGAAGATGCTGAAGAAGAATTAAAAGCAGAATCAGAAGAACAGGTTAAAGCAGAAACAGCAGAATCAGAAGAACCAAAAGAAGACACGTTTACAGAAAAACAATTTGATGCAATTACAGAAAACTGTTTTGAATTAATACACGAAGAAGGTCTAGAAAACATAAATATACCAACAAATGAAGATAATATAGAAGAAATTGTAAACCTTGCACTTGAAATTATAAATTCATATAAAGAACAAGAAAAATAATCAAATATAATAATTTTAAATAATTGTAAAAATATTATATTATATCAATTATAAATTACCTATTAATTCGCCATTTTTATATACTTTACATTTGAAAGTTTCATTTTTGGGCATGCTACACATTTGTTTACTACTTTGTATCTCATTAAAAAATAAATATTTACTTGAACCACCTAAATACATCAAACTAACTATCATTGCCGAACAAGCACTTCCTAATAATACATTCAAAAACAAATAAGTTGGATTAATTACACAACCTTTATATAATCTTACAAATATGTCTAAAAAGAAATAAAATATTAATCCAGAGAAAACCCAATAATTAACACTTCCGTTACTAAACATAGGAATAGATATATACATTATTGTAAATGCAAATACAAACGCGCTTAATGTTGGGTTCCCATATCCAAATATAGTATATTGTATGGAATTACATATTTTACCGTCACTTCTATTTGGAGATGCGCCATTTAACATATAAATAAAATCACGTAAAATAGTAGCTGCTATTAAAAATAATAAAAAAATAATACCTTTTGGATTTTGGAAAACAAATGATAAAGTGATCATAATTAATGCAATAATAAATGGAGAATTGAATGTCGCAAAAACTATTTGACTGAATGGTTGATACATCTGTAGAGAATTATTACCACCCATATTTCTTCTATTGTTAGTCATATTAATATAAGTATTACTATTATTATTCATATTTATAATAATAAATTATTATATTTTCATGAAAATATTATTTTATTAAAATTAAATCGAATACTTCTTGAATTGTTACAACTTGATGAAAATTAATCCCTTTTAAAATATCTTTATCTTTATATTTTTCATAAAACTTATCAAAATCTTTTTTATTCTCTGAAGGGTAAATAATTTCTTTAACACCATTTTTTATAGAACCAATAATTTTATATTCTAATCCACCAATTTCAGTTATTTTACCATCAAGAGAAACCTCACCCGTCATAGCAAAATAATGCTTTATTTTATAATTATTAAATAGGGCATATAATAAAACACAAATAGTGCTAGTGGCTGATGGACCATCTTTTGGAATCGACAAACCTACTGCATTTATATTAATACCATAAATACAATTATCCTTCTTATTATTAAATTTTTTGATTAATTCTTTTTGTTTTTCATGTGTAGTTAACCCCCAGGCCAAATTTTTACTTAATATCATACCTTCTCTCATTACTTCTTTTTGGTTACCTGTTAATATTATTTCTAAAAAATGAGTCCCTGGTATAAAACAGGCCTGAAATTGCAAAACACCTCCTTGTTTCAAAGAATTTGCATACATACCATTTATAATATAATTAACATCTTCAGTATGTATTTTCGGTATTTTTATCTCTCTTTTATCCTTGAAATATTTATTTTTAATATCATCAATTGTAATTTCAATAGGTATTTCATAATCTAAACAGACAGTTTTTAAAATATTTAAGTTAACTTCACCAATTATTTCAAATAATTTTTCTTTCAATTTTCTAACACCAGATTCCAATGTGTATTCTTCTATAATAAACTTCAGAGTATCATCCGAAAAATGTATCATATTTTCCAATCCAATATTTTTACAAATCTCAGGAACTAGATGATTGTTACATATAACTATCTTGTCTTCAATTGTTAAACCATCAAATTTGACTCTATGTACTCGATCCAACAATATTTTATCTATTAATTCAGCATCATTATAAGATAAAATAAACAGGACTTTCGATAAATCTAACTCTATACCAGAGAAATATTTGTCTTGAAAACTATCATTTTGCGTTGGATCTAATAAATGAGTTAGTACTCCGGTTATTTCCTTACCATGTTCAGTCCGACTTATTTTATCTACTTCATCAATTAAAATAATTGGGTTCATACATTTTTTATCAATTAATATTTGAACAATTTGTCCCCAGGTGCTTCCTACATAGGTATAAGAATGTCCGATAAGATGACTACTATTTGAATCCCCTCCCATCATTATAAGACTAAATGGGCGCGGATTATTATTTTCATCTTTTAAACATTGGGATAAACCCTTGGCTAATGTTGTTTTACCAACGCCAGGTGGTCCTTCAAATCCTAAACAGTTTCCCTTTTGTTCGCCATTAATCCATTGACTAATAATACATTCTATTTGTTTTTTTGCTCTATCATGACCATATACCGATTTATTCAAAATTGTTTTAACATCATTAGTATATTTATTAATTTGTTCAAATTGTTTTGTTACATTAAATAATTCAGTAAATAATTCAAAATTGCATATATCGCTAGTTTTAACAAATGTCCCAAATTGCATAATTAATTTATCCAATAAATTATTATTTTTACATATTTCTAGTTTTTTTTTTATTTCATGTTTTAAAATATTTTTATTTTTTGATTTATAATCAATAATTATTGCATTTAAATTGAAGTTTATAAAAAAATTATTTATAATATTCAAATATTCTATTAATTTATTTTTATTACATTCTACTATAGTTTTTTCCAAAAATTTAATATTATCTGAGTTATTAATTAAAGATGAAACATTCTTTTTTAAAATCGTAACATATTTTACAATTTCCAAACTAGTATAATTGTCTTTATTTCCTATTTCAGGATATATTTTTTCAATATCATATTTTTTGTATAAAGTTTTAAAATTAGTTTTTATTGAATCCATTAAATATAAGATTGGTTCTCTCTTGTAAATCATAAATGGTATTTTTAATAATCCATCTAAATATTGACGCGCTTTTGTCCCCGAATCCTCTGATTTGGCTTTAATTTCTTTTAATTTCAACATTGCTTTTTCTTTAACACTATCGTTTGCCTTTAACAAACATATTTGTTGTTCCAATGGAATTTTATTTACATCAAAATTGGATAATTCATTCGTATATTGAATTGTTTTTTTAATTGCTGTCTTAAAATTTTTTTTTATAATCCAAGGAAAACTATCCATTAATAAAATTTGTTCTTCTGTATCAATGGTTCCAGTTACATCATTAGATAGGAGATCATATAATAAATAAGCTAAATATTGGTTTTCATAATTAGTTGCATTGATTAATAAAACGATTAATGTATTTCTTTTAGAAAACCCATCTTCAGCAATAAAATCCTTGATATTTTGTGAAATAGTTTTTTGTTTTAAATTATTACTATGTGTTAAATATCCTATAAATTTATTATAATAGTCATTTTTATCATTTAAAATAAAATAATCTTTTAAAGTCAATGATGCAATAAAAGTCTCAAATGATTCACTATGCGTAATACAAATTTCCGGCAAATTTTTTTTAATCAAGTTTTTTTTTTGAAATATATATTTACTATTTAAAAAATCAATAATAATATTATCAACTAATCCATAAACAAGAATACTTTTTTTACAAACATAATTATGTATATATACTTTCATTCCAAATACTCTAGTATGAAATTCTTTATAATTTGAATTTACATCACTACAATCCAAGTTATTTGTTTTTTCATCATATAAATGTTCATTTTCAAATTTAATTTTTTTATTACCTTTAACTGGTTTTTCGGTTTTTTTTGTTACTAACTTATAACTGATTGGATGAAAAAATTTTTTTAATAAATCAAATTTTATTTCTTCTTCTTCATTATTAAATACTTTCAGGTTCCCAAAACATATACAAAGTAAATCTTCCAAATTAAAGGTTCCAAAACATTTTAATATTATAGATAATTCATTATTAATTATTTGCAATTCATTTATATAATTTTCAGTATTTTTACAATTAGATTCATCATTAGTAAAATCTAGGTTATCCTCTAGTTTATTTATTTTCCTAACTATTTCATAAAGATTATCAATACACAACGAGACATCACTAACTCCTAAAATATCCAATTTTTTGTTTTGTTGAATATGTATAATTGTTTTTTGAATAACATCTTTAAAAAAATTATTTTTTTTTTGTAATACATTTATTATATTTTTATCATCATTTTTTAGATTCATTTTGTTCTATATGTATAGAATATTTATTTTTTGTATATTATACTTTTAACGACGAACCACATTTGTCTTTAAGTATAAATATATATATATATATTTTATCATATTAAATATAAAACATGAAATATTAATAATTATACCAAAAATAATAAAATAAATGGGTATTCCGAGTTATTTTTCTTATATTGTTAGAAATCATCCAGAAATTTTAAAGCAATTACATTTGAATGATTTAATAGTTAATAATTTTTATCTAGATTGCAATTCAATTATTTATGATGCAATTCATAATATTGATTTTACTACTATTAAAGAACCTGATACGGATGTTATTATAAATAAAGTGATATTAAAAATTGATGAATATATATGTCTAATTAAACCATCGACCAATTTATTTGTTGCTTTTGATGGCGTAGCACCCGTTGCCAAATTAGATCAACAACGAGAAAGACGTTATAAATCATTATACCAAAATAAGATATCACGCTCTATTTATAAAAATACTAAACCAGACCCTTGGAATACTGCAGCAATTACACCTGGTACTATTTTTATGATAAAATTAAATGACAAAATTACATCCTACTACAATGATCCCAAAAAGTATAATATAGATAATATAATAATTTCTACAAGTAGTAATTATGGCGAAGGAGAGCACAAGATTTTTGATTTTATAAGACGTTTTCCACAACACCATGGCAAAGATACAAACACTATTATTTATGGTTTGGATGCGGACTTAATCATGTTAGGTATAAACCATTTACCTCTATGTAAAAATATTTATTTATTCAGAGAAACGCCGCATTTTATTCAATCAATAAACAGTGAATTAGAACCGAATAAAGAATATATATTGGATTTGCCTGAATTGGCTAAAAATATTACACTAAATATGAACAATAACAAAGAATTGACAGAAGAGCAAAAAATTAATAGGGTATATGATTATATTTTTATGTGTTTTTTTCTTGGAAATGATTTTATGCCTCATTTTCCAGCAATTAATATTCGAACTGGGGGTGTAGATAAAATGTTAAATGCATATAAAAATGTAATTGGGACTACTAATGAAAACTTGACAAATGGTAAAAAAATATTCTGGAAAAATGTGAGGAAATTAGTTAAATTCTTGGCTGATAACGAAGAAGAATTTATTAAAGACGAAATGAAATTGCGAGACAAGTTATCAAGGCGTCAACTAGTCGATGAAACGCCAGAAGATAAATATAAAAAGTTTGATAGTATTCCGATGTATGAACGCAGTTTAGAAAAGCATATAAATCCATTTAATAATAATTGGAAAGAGAGATATTATAAAACACTGTTTCATATAGATCCAGATGAAAAACGAATTGGACAAATATGTAGTAATTATTTGGAAGGTTTAGAATGGACAATGAAATATTATACAACTGGTTGTGCTGATTGGAGATGGTCTTATCATTATAGTTATCCTCCATTGTTGTCTGACTTAATACATTTTATTCCTTATTATGAAACAGACTTTATTAATGATAAATCCCCGTCACCTGTAACCGAGTTGGTTCAACTATGTTACGTTTTACCAAAAGAAAGTTTACAATTATTACCAAAAAATTTATATGATAAATTAATTAAAACACACGGAGACTGGTATGACAATGACTGCGAATTTATATGGGCCTTTTGTAAATATTTTTGGGAGGCCCATGTGTTGCTCCCTCATATTGATATAAATGAGTTGGAATTATTTATCAATGAATATTATTCATCTATTACAAAATAACTTATATTTATAACCTACTTAAAGAAACAATCTATAAGATTTCTTTAAGTTGTTTTGGAGATTTATTATATTATTTGTTAAATTTTCATGATTTTTTGATCCATAAAGTGTTTTGGGTTTTCAAAAATGGACAAAAAAAATGTCCAAAAATGAAAAGGCCCGAAAGACTTTGTGAAAAATGAAAAAAGTGTGAAATTGTGACTGAAATGAAAAATTAACGTCTCACGACTTTTTATAAATTTTTTATTTTGTTACGATAATTTTTTTTTATATTTTTGTAAAAAACAGGGGATTTTTTTCTGTTTCCAATTTATGGAAACTTTAGGAAACAAAAATCCCCAAAAAATCCCCAAAAAATTTTGCTGTGAATTATGTGACTACTATACGAGTAATTCAAAAGATTTTAAAAAACATTCTGACACGAAAAAACACCAAGGAAACAAAAGTGGACATTTTGGAAACAAAAATCCCCAAAAAAAAACGATTAATACTTTTTTGTGTGACTGTGGAACAACATTTAATAGTCGCTCTGGTTTATGGAAACATCAAAAATCGTGCGGGGATATTAAAAATCCTCTATGTGAATATAACAATATAGAATTAAATAAAGAAACCCTTATAGAAATTATAAAACAAAATAATGAGTTTCAAAAGGATATGCAGAAACAAATGTTTGAATTTATGAGTGAAAAAATGTATTGCAATAATTCTATAAACACAATTAATAATGTAAATAGTAATAACAAAACATTTAATTTACAAATATTTTTGAATGAGACTTGTAAAGATGCTATGAATATAATGGACTTTGTTGAATCGGTTAAATTACAAGTATCAGATTTAGAAAATGTAGGTAAGGTTGGTTATATTGAAGGAATATCCAATATAATCATTAAAAATTTAAAGGCTCTAGATATTGAAAAAAGACCTGTTCATTGTGCGGACCAAAAAAGGGAAGTAATGTATGTAAAACATGAAAATATATGGGAAAAAGAAGATGAAAATAATAAGAAACTTAGAAAAGCAATAAGAATGATAGCACATAAAAATATTTGTATGTTTAAAGATTTTAGAGACAAATATCCTGATTGTGAAGAATATGATTCCAAAAAAAATAGTCAATATAATAAAATTGTTTATGAATCGATGGGTGGAAAAGGAGATAATGATTATGAAAAAGATACTAAAATCATCAAAAAAATTGCCAAAGAAGTAGTTATTGATAAAAATAATTAATTAAAATTGCGATTTTAGAATAATAATAATATATATTCCTTTAATAAATATATTATTATGGCAAGTAAAGAAATCATTAGTGAAATTGCAACGAGAGACGCCTTTTTTAATTTATTAAAAAACAACCCTGGACTGGTAATATTAAAATTAGGTGCAGAATGGTGCGGACCTTGTAAACAAATAAAACACATTGTACACGCTTTTTTTGCAACTTCCCCACCTGACGTTGTATGTTGTGATATTGATGTTGACCAAAGTTTCGATTTTTATTCTATGTTAAAGAGTAAAAAAATGGTAAATGGAATACCAGTTATGCTTTGTTATAAAAAAGGCAATTTAACTTTCATTCCTGATGATATTATTACTGGTGCTGACCCTCCTGGTTTAGACTCATTTTTTAAGAGATGTGCAAAACATTTAAAAGAAGTACAAATTAAATTTCCTAGAAAACAACTTAATAACAATTAGTTAAATATAATATATCATAATATATTTTAGTATATTTATACATAATGACAGAAAATTTAGTAATTACAATTTTAGCTGCTGGAGAGGGAAAACGCATGAAATCCGATGTTCCCAAAGTTTTACATTTATTTAATGGTAAACCAATGTTGTTAAGAATAATTGAAACTACACTTTTATTAAATCCAACAAAAATAGTAATAATTACTGGCAAATTTCATGAATTAATCAAAACCACCTTATCTGATTATTTGGATATTAACAATAGTATTATAGAATTTGTCATTCAAAAAATACCGCAAGGGACTGGTGATGCAATTCGATGCTGTTTATCATGTTATGATAAAGGTGATAAAGTATTGATTTTAAACGGTGATATGCCTTTGATTAACAAAGAAGTACTTGAAAAATTCATTATTGATAGTAGTTTTTTTGATATGAGTATTTTAGTGGCGCGATTAACCAACCCATATGGTTACGGTCGTATTATTTTTAATAAAGAAGGAGAATTTACGCAAATAATTGAAGAAAAAGATTGTAATGAAGAACAAAAAAAGATGAATATTGTTAATTCTGGATTGTATTTTATTACAAGTGAAATATTACAATTATATATTCCTTTTATTGAAAATATTAATGCTCAAAAAGAATACTATCTCACTGATATAGTAAAAATTGTAAAGGATAATAAAAAAACACAAATACATACTTATTTAATTGATGAAAAGGAAAATAGTATAATAAGTGGTGTAAATACGCCAGAAGAATTATTTAAATTAGAACTCGCATTCTAAATAATAAAAAAATTGAGTTAAATAAGATATTTTATATTAACATTAATAACAATATTAATATAAATATGACTGATAGCATAGAATTATCAAAATTATCCAAAACAGAACTTATTAAAAAGTGTGAAGAATTAGGAATAAATAAATGTAAATCAAAGAATAAAACGGAATTATTAACTTTAATATCAAACAAAACGAATGCACTCAAAAGTAATGAATCCGTTGAAACAGTAGAACCAGTAGAACCAGTAGAACCAGTAGAACCAGTAGAAACTATAAAAACGGACCATGCAGAAAATAATGCAATTTTTGAAAAAAATAACATCAAATTAATTCATGGAAATTGTTTTGAAAAACTACACCTAGTTGAAGACAAATCTATTCAATTAATTTGCATTGATCCGCCTTATAATATTGGAAAAGACGATTGGGATAATATCAATGACTACGGTAATTTTATGATTAATATTATAAAAAAATTAGAATATAAACTAAAAGACAATGGAAGTTTCTTTATATTTCATAATGACATGGAATTTATAAGCGAGTTAATGGTAAGTATAAAAAAAAATACGAAGTTAGTATTCAAACAAATGATAGTATGGAATAAACGGTTTGATGAATCACCCAAAAAAGGTTTCATGGATGGTTTTGTTGTGAAAAATGATATGCATAATTTCAATAAAATGGCTGAATACATACTGTTTTATACTTTTGATAATTCATACAAACTTGAACACGCCAGAAAACAATTAAATGTCAGTCAATTAACTATTTCACAAGAAATCAAAAGCAAAACAGGAGGATTAACTGGGTGGTATAGTAACCTAGAAACAGGAAAAAATATGCCAACACGCGAAACAATTAAACCTATTGAAAAACATTTGCATTTAAGTTATGAAGATATTGTTCCAAAATTTAATAATATGAAAACACACCATAGTGTTTGGAATTATGATATGGCAAAAAGATGCGCGGTTCATGTAACACCTAAACCGGTTGATCTATTAAAAAATATCATTCATCATACTACAGACGAAACCGACATTGTTTTAGATTGTTTTGCTGGTTCGGGATCAATGGGTTATGCTTGTTTAGAAACGAATAGAAAATGTATATTGATTGAGAAAGATGTAAAATATTGTAATTATATTGAATCCGAATTGAATAAAAACTAAAAAATGAAAAAACAGTAAAAAAGTTTAGTTAGTTAAAATTACATTTATAAAATTTAATAAGAGGCTACAATTTTTTTTAATTCGTTAATCCATTCATCTTCAGTAAATATTCTATCTCCAATAATAAGATTACCTCGTCTTGACATTGGAAATAAATTTTCGCCGCGAATTGATACATATAATTCACTACGAGGGCAATTATGACCCATTTGAATATCTGAATCTCTTATATTTACACGATTATCTCTCAAAGGATCACAAATATCATTCATATTTATGATTTGTTTAGTAATAACACAAATACTATTACCTTCCTGGTTAAAGATTTGTCTATTTGAATATACTTTTTTTAGATGTTCTTTATTGATAGAAAGCATATTCATAATAGAATTGTAATCCTGAGCACCTACATGGAGGTTTCCACTCATATCCTTAACATTCACGATATAAGTCATCCAATCTAAATAAGCTTGAGCCAATAATACAGGTGTGGAAGCATCTTTCAAAGGAATGGCACATTTTTTTTTAATATTTTTATCTCTAATTTTTTTTTCTTCTGTTGAATCCAATACGGTATGATATAATCTTTGACTCCTATTTTTATATACATAATCGTCATTTCCAGGAGTTTGGAAGATGGCTAATTCAATACTACTCAATAATTTCTCTATTTTTTTTTTGTTTTCTTCGTTTTGTCCATTCTCTTTAAAAATGCAATTCAAATTTGTACAACATTTACCTGCGTGACCTTTTGGTAAAACGCATTTTTTTTTCAAATTCTCTCGACCTTCTAATTTAATAACATCATTTAAATAATGATCATTCTCTTTTTTATTTTCTTTAGGACCATTTTTAGTATCATTCATACACATCAAATTTAGATAATGTTCATTTTTTTCATATTGGTCAATAGAATTAACAAATGATTGATAGTTAGAAATTCCCTCCATTTTATTGAATTTATTAAATTTATTGAAATTATTGAAATTATTGAATCTACTTGACCTATTAAATAATAAACTTCGCAAACTGTTTAAACTTGTTAAAATTTTTATAATGTTAACCATGTTATTCTATAAAAGTATTTCATTTTTTTTTTAGAAATATGGTATTTTTTTACTACCTAAATAAAATATAAAAATATAATATTATAATATATGAAATCATTTACTAATTATATATTACTTTTTTTGATACTAATTGTAATTGGCATGTTATATAAAAGATTTGAAGATAAAAGAACGAGAGAAGAAAATCTAGATAATATCAAAACAATCCAAAAATACTTATTGGATGATACAACTTTAGGTAAGAGTAAAAAACCAATATTATGGATACATGTTCCGTATGAATATAACTCTAGAAACTGGTTATCTTTTGGTTCTAGAAGTTCATTTGAATTAAATCAACCTTATTTATATTTAACAGTAAGATCCATTATTCAACAATGTGATAAATCATTTACAATATGTTTAATTGACGATAATTCATTTTATAAACTGCTTCCTGGTTGGACAATAAATATGAATACAATTTCAAGTCCTATTTCAAATAACATGAGAATGTTAGGATTAATGAAATTACTCCAAACATACGGAGGTATGATATGTCCGATTTCATTTTTATGCATAAAAGATTTAATTGGTTTATACAATAAAGGCACATCTGGCAATAGAATGTTTTTATGTGAAACCGTAGATCGAAATATAACATCAACAGAGTTTAATTTTTTTCCTAACCTAATTTTTTCAGGTGCTCCAAAAGAGTGTCCAACTGTCGGCAATTTGATTGAATTTATGACGCGCACTATTTCGGTAGATTATACGACCGAATCACAGTTTTTAGGTGATTTTAATAGATGGTGTGAAGCTAGAATTAAAACAAGAGAAATAAATATAATTAATGGTCGAGAAATTGGTACCAAAACAATGGACGATACTCAAATTCTAATTGAGGATTTAATGTCTAATAATTATTTAAATATTTATACACAAACATATGGTATCTATATTCCTGCAGAAGAATTATTAAGTCGACATCATTATAACTGGTTTTGCAGAATGTCGGCCAAACAAGTTATGGAATCAAATACTATTATAGGTAATTACATTTTAGTAACTATATCAGAAGGAAGTGGAAATGTATTAGAACCATTACAAATGAAACCTAAGGGTTGGGTAGGATTTTGGAAAACTCCATTGTATCCAGGTCTGTATGGACAAAAACCTAATTTCTTGGGTGATAATTTAAGTATGGTAAAGTATACAGGGAGATAAAAAATATTCAGAGTTATTAACTGTATATTGCTGAAATCATGCGTGTGTTTTTTAAATTATCTCTCGCATAATTACTTTTTTCGTAATCAAAAACAGCAAAACATCGTATTAAAAAACGATCGTAACCATCATAACGCGGTAAAAAAGGTGATCGCCCATGTACAGCGCGAAGATTATCTATTAAAATAATATCTCCTGGTTTTAAATTGTGTTGATTTCTCTCTTTATAATAAATATCAATGATTTTTTGTTTTAATTTATTTGCTTCATAATTAATTCCTCTCATTAAATCTTGATCAAATATAAGATTTGGATCAATATAAGATCCATTTAAAATTGGAATTGGACCACGCATATCTCCTTCAATAAATTCTTGGTTATTTAATTTAAAAGATAAATCGACACCTATTTTCCATTGTGGTTTATAAAGTTCTACTATTTCAACATCAGTTAAATTATTTAATATTGATTTAATTGAGAGAATATAAGTTATAGCATCAGGGTTGCCACGTAGACCTGATAAACTCAAAATATCAGGTCGTAATTTTGAAAAGGCTTGTTCTGTATGAATTTCTAATTCGGTATTACTACCTACACTGGTTTGAGCAGTTTCCATCGATTTTATAGGTACTACATCTTGAAATAATCTTCCATAACCCTCGGCTTCATATGCAATCATTTCTGCAATTACATTTATGAAAATACTTTGGACTCGAGCAAGCAAAGTTTTCTCTCCAACTCTATTATTATTTCCTTCAGGGGTTTTACCTATTGTATCATGTGAAAAATCAAATTTTTTAATTAGCAAAAAACCTTTATCATTACCGAAATTTCCAAAATCGGTTAATATGTTTTTAATACGTTGAGGAACATTCCCGGAATATTCTTTTGATTGACTACAAAATAATTCTGGGTCATCTGTCGGATCTGCTGTTATTTGTAACGCTAAATTAGTCATTATTTCGATTTCTTGGTCTGTTAATTCAACAATATGTTCTATTGACATTTTAAGTAATAATTTTTTTTATTATATAATTCAATTAATAAAAAAAATGAAATTAAAACGATATAAATAGAAATGATAATAATAACTTAATAGATTGAAATGTCTAATCCTAATTCTTTCATGGTAAACGAAGTATCTAGTGGTTCTGATTCTTTGGTATTAAAAATCGAAGAATATTCTGATGGTGAAATTGATACAGTTCTATTTATCCTTTATGATAGTAAGGAATCAACATATGTAGTTTATGGAAAAAGAGAAAATGTTTTTAACAAACTAGAATATATTCCATATAGTTTCAGATCTGAAACTTCGGAAGATTTAGCCGATTTTATAAGTTTTGCAATTTGTAAAAAAAATAAATGGAGTTATACACTTTATAACTACGATAATTTACCATATAATTGTAATGATATTACGTTTTATTATTTAAAAAATCTTGATGGAGATAGGGAATACGAAATTGCCGGTTATGATAACAAACATTATAATAGGGGGTATTTAGTTAAAGCTTTAAAAATGTTAAAATATGTGTTTAATTATTATTAAATAAAATAACATAAATAAATATAATTATGAATGATATTAAAACTTTGTTAATTACTACACTTTTTTTGGGATTAGGGGGTGGTTTATTATATTATTTAAAAAATAATGATGGTAATGATGATGACAGTGAAAGTGAAAATAAAAAATCAAAAGGCAAAAAATCAAAAAATAAAAAAGGTAGTAAAGACGAGGCACATTTAGATGATATTTCGGAATATGATGATCAATCTGATAATTACCAGGATAATGAAAATTATAATAATAACGATGAAGATGAAAATATTTATCATGCAAAAGAAACTAAAAATAAATCAAAAACTAGAAGAAATAAAAAAAAACTAACTGTAAGTAAAAGAAGATACTAAAAACTAAAAAAATATAATATAAATTATTTCATATTCTGATTTTTCATATTTAATTTGTGATGTGTATATAATGTTATTGTGATTACAAATTTGACGAATAATTGTTGTAAAATTATTATAAGTTTGTTTCCTTTCTAAATATTTTTTTTTCGAATTATGATAATAGGGTTTAATAGATTCAAAAAAATTATCAATATAATTTTCATACAAACCTTTTTTAAATGAAATATTATTTAATATATAATGTTTATCATTTTTAATACAAATTTTATTTAATAAATCAAATAAATGTTCATTTGGAACTTTATTTTTAAATATTTGTATTGACATATTAATTTATATTTATTATATAATACATATAAATAAAATTTGTAGTTGGTTAGTAAATCATTTTGTCAAAATTTTAACTAAATTATTTGTGAATAATGTTAATTCAATTTCATCTTCGTGGATATTGTGAAAAATAGTAATATATTTACAAATATAAGGTATGATTTTATATTTTTCATCTTCGTTTAATAAATTAGTTATTTTAATAAAAACAAAATAATTATCTAGAATATCCATAACTGAATACCCTTTATCATATAAATCATATATTATTTTAACAGCACTTTTAATGTTATTATTTTTAATTAATTTAGTATAATCTTCAAATATATAAAAACTTATATTAGAACATAACTGTTTAGCTAACTCTAACGTAATTTTTTCATTTAATAATTTAAATTTTTCCATATAACTAATTAATATTTTGACTGTATTATTTGAAATATTAATAATAAATTCTTGTGCATCATCATCTATTTCAATATTTTCACTTGATTTAATTTTTTGTATTATTTTTACTAAATCTACTCTATTAAGTGGTTTCATTTTAATTATATATAATCTCGATTGTAGACTTTCTATAACTTTTTGAATATTACTACATGATGAAATAAAATGAACATTTTGACTGAATTTATCAATGCAATTTCGAAATACTTGTTGACTTTGCTCGTTTATTAAATCTATATCGTCTAACACAATAATTTTTTTTTTATTTTTAACAATAGAACATGTTTGGCAAAAAGTTTTAACGTCACTTCTATAATAATTGATACCTTGTTCTTTTAGACTATTAATATAAAGTACATTCCCTTGATAAATTTTAGGATCAATGTCTTTATAATATTCTCTGATGATAATATTTAATAAAGTTGTTTTTCCAGAAGCAATATCTCCAACTAACAATAAATTTAAATTATCCATTAAAATTAATGTATTCAAAATTTTTATCAATTCATTTTCATTTACATTTCCATAATCTTTAAAAAAAAATGGTTGGAATTTGTGAATAAATAATTTATTTTCTAATCCCATAATTAAATAATATTAGTTAGTTTGTATTTAAGTATATCTTTAGAGATAATATAAAAATGTCTGATAGTTTTTACCAGATATTAGGCGTAAATGAAAATGCCTCAATTGATGAAATTAAAAAGGCATATAGACGTTTATCACTTCAATTTCATCCTGATAAAAATCCTTCACCCGAAGCAACAGAAAAATATAAAAAAATAAACGAAGCCTACGATATTTTAGGGGATGAACAAAACAAAAAAAAATATGATATGGAGAAAAAGAATCCATTTATGAGAATGGGTGGAATGGGTGGAATGGGTGGAATGGGTGGAATGGGTGTAAATGTAAATGATGTTGATGAAATTTTTAAAGCATTTTTTGGGGGAGGTGGAATGCCTTTTGGGATGAGAATGGGAGGAATGCATGGTATGGGAGGAGATCCTGATGATATTGCAAATATGAATGGGTTTGGTATGGGTGGTTTTCCGTCTGGTGCTCATTTTCAAGTTTTTCATAATGGCATACCAGTGAATATTGGTCATCCAAATAAACCAAGTCCAATTGTTAAAAATATTACAATTGACATTGAACAAGTTTATACGGGTACTACAGTACCCGTTGAAGTTGAAAGATGGATTCATGATAATAACTTGAGGGTTTCTGAAAAAGAAACTTTATATGTTCCTATTCCAAAAGGAATTGATGATGGAGAAATTATTATATTAAAGGATAAAGGAAATATAATAAACGAACAGTGTAAAGGTGATGTTAAAGTATTTATTAAAATTATTAATAAAACTGATATAAAACGTCTTGGATTAGATTTAATTTATGAAAAAAAAATATCTCTCAAGGATGCCCTATGCGGGTTCTCTTTTGAAATCAAATATATAAATGATAAAATGTATACATTAAATAATAATAGTGGTAATATTGTTTGTCCGGGATATAAAAAAATAATTCCAAATATGGGATTGACGAGAGATAATGCAACAGGTAATTTAATTATAATTTTTCATATTGTTTTTCCTGAAAAATTAACTGAAGAACAAATAAATAAGTTGAAAACTGTTTTATAAATAAATTCCTAAACAACAATTTTATCGAATTCTGACACTTTCTCCTTTTCAAAAATTGATTTTGGCAATAATTTATAATCACTATTTTCAACAAAATAAGCGTCTAACGGTAATGGGTAAGGAACATAACCATTTATAGATTGATATGAATATCTTGGATATTTACCTAAATAATTGTAAAAACGACCGCAATTATGATCTAAACAAACTGTAGATCGTCTATTTTGTGCGCGACGATTAGCTATACTTTGCGCACCTACACCTCCTGTTCCTGGTTTAAATTTATTATATATATATGTTGGTTTATTACAAATTAGTCCATACAAAGGATTTTTTCTAGCACCCACGCCAACATTTTTTTTATAAAGAAACCCATAATCACCATACCAAAATTGTCCATTTGAATTACTACCTGTTCCAAAACCTTTGAAATATGACATTTTACAATATAATATAATAACATAATAAAATAATAATAAAATATTACAAATTTTATTATTATATAAAATTTAAATTATATACTAAATAATAATTATGTGATTCTACGTGTTGGAATATCTGAAGAAACTATATAAATAGAATTTTCAGTTATAACAATAAATTCTTCGTTACTTTTGTAAAATTTTAAAATGCTTGACGTGTATTCTTCCTCCGATTTAACTAATAATTTTTCACCAGTAGTTTTTGCACCAATTAAAGCCTTTTTGTCTAAAGAGGAAGTCCAGTAATCCAACATAATTGGTTTATCTTCTACAATACCCAGTTTTGCAGCATGTTTTAATGTTACATCTGAAGGTAAACGATAATTTGGTTCAGAAGTCGTTTTAATAGTAGTTTGTTTTTGTTCTGACATTTATATTATTAAAAATTATTAATCTTTAAATACTTATTTAAAAATAAGTATTTAACAAATAATTTTAAAAATTAAATTATATTTAAAATATAATTAATTTAAACATGAAAATAATTATTGATAATAACATCGATAATAACATTAATAATATTTATTCGTTGACCAATTTAGATAATTATAATAAAAATTTAAATGATAATGTAAACGATATTATTAAAAAATATTGGTGTTTACTGATTAATTATTTAAAATGTATAATAGAAAAAATTAAATCTAACAAAAATACATATATAATATTTATTATTGTAAGAGGATTAGAGACAATAACAAATGTATTCAATAATATTTTATTTTATACAAAAAATTTAGATTTAACATATTACCATTCTCAAAAAGCTTATTACTATTACATTGAATTTATTCAACAAATTACTGAAGACCAACATGTATTTTTACAATTAAGTTCAAGAGATGCTACAACATACGTTTATAAAAAAAATATATTTGAAATTAATCACGATATTACAAAAAGTACACTTCCAACAAATAAAGAATTAAAAAATAAATTAGTTTTTATAAATAAATATACATGTATTTTTAAATATATTCTTGAATCTACCCTACAAAAATTTGATTTTGAAAAAGAAACTTTAGAAAAAAAAAACGAATTAATTGATAAATTAGATTTCATTTATGAACATCTTTTTTTATTAAAATTAGATGAATCTTCAATACAAATAATACAAAAATGTTTTGAAATAATACATAATTCTTTTAATAAGACAAATGAGCAATATCTTGATACACTTTTTCTATTTCTAAAAAAATGCAGCAAAAATACGAATAAAACTATTTGCAATATTGAAAAAAATATTAAAAATATAAATAATTTAAATTATCAAGAAATATCACAAAATAAAACTAATTCATCATCTATACATCCGGAATACTTATTAAAATATTTTTTCTCCTAATTTTTTTCTTTTTATCTTTTCCAGATTGGTCTATCAGTTTGTTTTCAATAATTAATTCATTATTAGCGTTTCTTTGACAGATAAACTTGTATTCATTAAATAAAATATCTTTTAAAAAGTTATATATAACTAGTAATATATTCTCATCACATTTACCTACTATCAAAACACTACCCGTTCTAAATATCATAAATGAAATTTCTTTTACGTCTTTATAAATAGTCATGTTTTCTTTTGATATCTGAGAACCAGTTTGTTTATCAATACCAATATCCGGATTAAAATAAAATTTACATTGAATTCCTGGATATGTACATGAGTCATATATACATTGTATATTGTATTTACTTTTTAATATACTGTATAATATGTCTCGGTTTATGTAAAAACCACAATTAAAATTTGAATTTATTAAAACCGTTTCGCACTTTTCATGTATGAATTCTAAATTTAAATCAGTATATTGCTGCAGAGTAGTAATAACCAAATCCAAAATTTTTTTAAAATTTTCATCGTTTTGTATTCCAGGAATTTCTAATTTTCCTGTGTTAAAAACCTTGACATGAAATTCTTTAAACGTCTGTTCTACTTTTATACGCAATATCAATACAAAACAATTGTAAAATGCGCTCTTTTTTTTTGATCTATAACTCATAATATCTTTTTTGGATAAACCAATTGTTATCTTTCTTATATCTTTAAATTTAATACGCCCTTCTGGATTATTAATACTCGTAATAATTTGTTCATCAAAATGTTCAATATGTTCTAATTTTTTTTTTATAAAATCCAAATCTTCTTGATTTGATGAATTAAATTTCATTTGCTTTTTTATTACACCATTTTTAGGGTCCATATATTTCAAAACGGGTATTTTCCAAAATATATCATTCAAATTAATTGCATTATTCAAATAGGCAATTTTAGTTTTTGTTGAAATATAAATATCAGAACATTTAGGAATAGAATGGGTAATACTTAAATCAGAATTATGTAATTCTTCAATTAAATTGGCTGAAATACTTTCATCTTCAGAATCAACATCATATTCTAAGGTATTTGAATTATGTGAAATAAAATTTTGCCACTCGTCATTTATATCAAAATTTATATCTTTATCTTTACTAACTTTTATTGATTTTTCCATATTACAGTAAATTCTCTATTATTCTTTAAGTTCTTTATATTATATTTGTTTCAATTATTTTCTTTATTATATAATATAAAGAATGTTAGGTAAGCAACATGTCATTCACGAAAGGAGTAACATTATTCCTATTAATATTGTTAGGAATGATAATTCTGAAACACAATTACACAATGAATACAGTTTAAAGCAAAATTGGTTTGATCCTACAAAAAGTTCACCACCTAATGATTTTATGATTAAATTATTCAATAGACTTTACAATTATGAAAAATCAACCTTTCATATGAATGACATAATAGTTGACAAAAAATAATTTATTAAAATATTATTATTATTATTTTGTAAATGCATAGTATTTTCTATAAAATTTAAAAAATCACTATTCAATTCAATAGAATTATTACGAATAATGTAATTCAAAAATTCTTTGATTATACTTTTTTTATCTGTGTTATATTTTGTACTTATTAAATGAATGTGTTTAATTATACTATCCAAATTTTCCTTTGATTTTAATTTGCATAATATTTCTTCCCATATTTTACTTTCAATAATAAATAAATTATTTAAAACATTATTATTTGTATTTTCGAAATTAACTACGTCTTGATTTGACTGCATAAAATTCAACATGCTTCTTAGATCTGATTTAAATAATTTTTGAATATTAATAAGAGAAACTTTATTTAAATTTAATTTCTCGGTTTCAGAAACATTTTTTAAAAATTTAATTATTTGATCTGTAGGAAGTTGATTAAATCTTAAACGTATAAATTCATTCTGTAATCCTTCATCTATTCGACTTATATAATTACATATTAAACAAAATCTTACAGAATCAGTGTAATTTTGCAGTAAATATCGTAATGCTTGTTGTGCATTTTTAGTCATATAATCTACTTCATCTAATATAACAAATTTCATTCCATTATTAAATAATGGTTTTGAATTTACAAAATTACTGATTTGATTTCTAATTATATCAATTCCTCTCTCATCAGACGCATTTAAATGAATAACAAGTTCCTTATTTTTTATATTCATTTTACTTTGATATGCAGTAATTAAATTAATAATAGTTGTTGTTTTTCCTGTACCAGGTGGTCCGTAAAATAATAAATTTGGAAAATATCCAGTTCCTATAATATTTTCCAAAATCTTTTTATTTAAAGGATCTAATACAATTTCATCAAATATAGCAGGTCTATATTTCTCACAAAATGGTATAAATTCTTTATTTTTAAAATTCATTTCAAAATAATAACAATATATAAAAGTATATAATTATATTTATATTATTATTTAATTAAAAATTGAATAATATAAATATATAATTATTACATGAATAAATTGAATAATAATAATAATAATAATAATAATATGACAAATTTAAGCAATTCTGGGTATCTTGAACTTATAATTGGTCCTATGTACAGTGGCAAAACAAGTAAACTACTAGAAATATATAAACAATGTAAATTTTGTGATATTCCTGTTGCAGTAATCAATCATTCTTATGATACAAGATATCATAATAGTATGTTGTCTAGTCATGATAAAATTATGATTCCATGTATACAAACAACTCATTTGAATGATATTTGTCACCGAAAAGATTTACAAGAATCAACTGTAATATTAATAAATGAAGGACAATTCTTTGACGATTTATTCGAAGTAGTTATTAATTTATTAAAAATGAATAAAACAATATACGTATGTGGTTTAGACGGAGACTTCGAAAGAAAAAAATTCGGACAAATATTTGATCTTATTCCTTATTGTGATAAAATAAATAAAATTACTTCTTTGTGTTCTATATGTAAAAACGGAACATTGGCTATATTTTCATTACGCATTACAAATGAAAAAGAACAAACTGTTATCGGGTCAGAAAATTATATACCGGTTTGTAGGAATTGTTACGAAACACATATGTAAAAATACAGTCGATTATTTAGTTTTTCAAAAAATATATATTTAAAAACAATTTAAATTGATTTTTTCTAATTAATTTAAATTAATTATGGGACGTCCTAAGAAAATTATTACCCAACATATTAAAGAAGAACCAAAAAGTATTGTTGAGGTTGTTAACAATAGCGCTAACTTGGAAATCAAGTTACCAATAGAAGAACCACCTGTAAAATTAAAACGTGGTCGAAAACCTAATAAACCTGCAGTTGTAAATTCGATTACCGAATCCAGTATCAATAATATTATATGCGAAATAAACGAAATTAATAATGATAATCAAAATAAAGTTCTTAATTCAACTGATTTTGAAAATGAAAATGAAAATGAAAATGAAAATGAAACTAAAACTGAAAAATCACCTCTCAAAAAAAGAGGACGGAAACCTAAAGGTGGAAAAATTATTCAACAAATCACAAATACAATAAATGTAAAAGAAAATAAACCTAATATTATATTACATTTGAAGTGCTTTACAAAAGATCTTAAAAATAATTTATTTAACAATAATGTAAATGGGTTTAATTTTGATAATAAAACTGAATTAACATTTGATATTATATCAAATAGCAATGTAACTAGCGATATTAATTCATATGAATTATTTAATACTACTAATTCACAAAAAGAAAATAACAATCAGAATTTTATACCTGATAACAATTTAAATGAAAATAATTTAGTTTGTATTGAAGTTAATAATTATAAAGAAATCAAAAATGATAAAGACAATAATAATATTAAAGAGATATGGAAAAAATTAAAAATATTAGAAAACAATTTACATATCAACAATATAAGTGACAAAAAATCGGCTTGTTTTTGGTGCACATATGATTTTGATAGTCCTTGTATTTATATTCCAAAACACTTTTTAAAAGATTCATACCATGTTTATGGATGTTTCTGTAGTCCTGAATGTGCAACTGCATATCTTATGGAGGAAAATATAGATACTTCTTCTAAATTTGAAAGATACCATCTATTAAATCATATCTACTCAAAAATTTATGATTATAAAAAAAATATTAAACCGGCTCCTAATCCACTTTATATGTTAGATAAGTTTTACGGAAATTTGAATATTAATGAATATAGATCATTATTAAAAAGTGAAAGATTATTTTTAGTAGTTGATAAACCATTAACTAGAATTTTGCCGGAACTTCATGAAGATAATGACGATTTCATTATTAATAATAAAATTATCCCATCCAATACATATCAAATTAAAAAGAAATTGGTCAATAAAAATTTAACAAAAACTAATATCATGAATGAAAAATTTGGATTGGGATCACATGAATAATCACTCTAAATTTTACAACCAGTAATATCTTCCTGATTATCAAAATAAGAAGTACATATTTTAGTTATTTCGTCATTATCTTGCAATTCTAATATTACTTCGTCTATCATCTTTAAAATATCAGGACGATTCTTACTTACTGCAATAGCACATTCATCTAATCGTAAATTGTTTTTTGTAGATGTTATTGTCATATTAGGAGCATATTTATTTATTCCCTGTTTAATAGTAAATAAATCATGATACCAGTATTCAGTTTTGTTAGATTTATTTAATAGATCAATTATTTCTTTTGTTGTATCTATTTCAATTGGTATTTTATCCATTTTTTTAATAAAATCTACGAATGATGTACCTTTCTGAACTAAGATCTCTTTAACTGAATTCAGTTCTTCTTGAGAAATATAATCCGTAGAATTTATAAAAATACGTATAAATTGGGATATAATAATTGTATAAAATAAATATCGAAGTATCGTCCATAAAGCATTTAACATTTTCATAGACGTTTTACTAAAATATTTAGATGATCTTTTCGGAAAAATTTCCCGCATATTTACAAAAAAATTTACAAAAGTTTCATAAAAAGAATTCAACAATGAATCTTTAGTAATCAATTTATAAATAATGGTGTAAATTAATATCAAAATTAAAATTAAACTAAATAATGTAACCAGAATTTTATTTGTAATCAAATTAAATATACTATTTTTTGATTTTCTAACAACACTTAATTTTGAAATATAAATAGGACGTGAAAATAAAACTAAATCCAATCTACGATGTAATACACTAAAATCCCCAAGTACTACGTCGTATTTGCCTTGAGCAATTTCTGAAAATATTTGATCCGGGGGCATTTTGAGACAAGTAGTTTCATATTGTAAATTATATTTCTTAACTACTTGATCCCACAATTCATTTACAAAACCAGGATGTTGTTTATTACAACTAACATATGGAAAATTATCATCCTTTATACCTAATTTTATTTTTTTATCATTAGTTTTAATATTACTATTATCCATTACTTAAAATATTAAACTTTTAATATATAATTATATTAAAATAATTATATATCTTGTCTAAATAGAACAACCTAAAATATCCTGTTCCTTATCAAAATATCCTCTGCATATTCTATTCATTGTACCATTATCTTGTAATTCTGTTATGACATTATTTATCATATCTAATAGTTCTGGTCGATTTTTATTTACAGGAATACTATTTTCATCATAAAATAATGTACGATTCATTGTAGATATTTTCATGTTAGGAGCATATTTATTTATAGAACTTTTCAAATTAAACTCATCATGTAACCAATATTCATTTTTAGTCGATTTGTCCAATCTATCGACGATTTTTTTTTTTGTATCTAATTCTATTGGTGTTTTGCCAATTTGTTTTGCATAATCTACAAAGGAACTACCTTTTTCTACAATAATCTCTTTTATAGATTTCAATTCTTTATTATCAATAAAATCGGAAGCACTTATAAAAACACTTATAATTTGTGAAATCACAACTGTATAAAATAGATAACGAAGTATCGTCCATATTACATTTAAAACCTTAATATTTATTTTACTAAAATATTTTGATTTAGTATTTGGAAATATTTCTCTCATGTTTGTAAAAAAATTTATAAATGTTGTGTAGAAAGCATTTGCAATTGTGTCCTTTGTAATTGTTGTAGAAATGATAGCATAAATTAAGATAAGGACGAAGGATAAACTAAATAATAAAATTATTCTTTTATTTGTAAATATATCTTGGATTTTGTTGTTTGATTTTCTAACAATAATTATTTTTGAAACATAAAAAGGTCGGGAAAAATTGACTATTTCCCATCTACGGTGTAATACACTAAAATCGCCTAATAATATATCATATTTTCCTTGAGATAATTGTTTAATTGCATCATCGTAATTTTCTGAATTAATACAATCTAATTCATAAGTCAAATTGTATTTTGATACTATTTTATCCCAAATTTCTACAATCAAACCGCGTCTTTCTTTGTCACAAGTTACAAATGGATAACTATTGTTAAGAATACCTACTTTTATTTTTTTATGAAAATTATTATCCATTAATTAAATTACTACTATATATTATATATCATATATAATATTATATAACAAATTTATCTTCTATTATCTTCTTTTTCTTTTCTTTCGTTATATTCTCTCATCGAAGTATCTAGTTTATGTCGTATTTGCTTATATATTTCTTGATTAACACTTCTAAAATTATCCGGTTTTTTTTCAGTTACTCCAATATATGACTTTATAACAACCAAATAATCGTAATTGTGTTCTATTAATTTGGTTTTGGCTGTTTCATAATCAAAATCAGTTTGTCGCATTATTATATTTATATTTTCATTAATCTTACCATTTTCTATAAAATCTATTTTGTCTGTCATATATAAAATAAATAAATTATTTTTTAAATCATATTAAACGAATTCTGTTATATACTAACTAATAGAAATGTTGAGTAAATTTAAAAAAGAACATTTAGATCTAAATACAACACCTTTATTGAGTGAATTAAATGAAGTATTAAACAAAGGTGTTAAAATTATTTTAAAAGATATTATTAAAAGATATGAATTATTAGAAGAAACTCATAACGCTATTTTAAATTTACCTAATGTTAAACAATATATTGGTGTTACAAATTCTTTTCATGAAAAGAATATTCCTGAAATTAATCTTTCTGAAATTAATCTTGAAAATGATACTGATAATGGTTTTGATAATGATGGGGATGATCGTGATGATGAAATTAATAGTTTAAATGATTGTATTTTTGAAAAAAATGATAATATATTTGATAGTAAATTTAATGATTTTCAAAAAAATACTAATAATGTTATTCATGAACTAATGACGCAAATTGAAATTTTAAAAAATGAAATTCTAGAATTGAAAGAATCCAATAAAAAAGTTACTTTTTGTGAAAAAGAAAATATTAAATTAGAAATACATGAAAAAGAAGTAGACGTTTATTCATATTTAGAAATTGAAACAATGGAAAAGAATGAAAACAAACAAGAAGAAGAGGAAGAAGAAGAGGAAGAAGAAGAGGAAGAAGAAGAGGAAGAAGAGGAAGAAGAAGAGGAAGAAGAGGAAGAAGAGGAAGAAGAAGAGGAAGAAGAGGAAGCCGAGGAAATTAAGTCTGTTGAAACAGAAACTAAAAATGATGCGTTAGAGTGTGAAGATGAAGATTTATTTGAAATCGAAATTGATGATACAACTTATTGTACCAATGATGAAAATAATGGTTTCATATATGAATTAGAAAATGACGGAGATGTAGGTAAAAAAGTAGGATATTTAAAAGATGGAGACGCTTATTTTTATTAATTTTCTAGAATTTTCCAAGATTTTCAAAATTTAATATAATTATAATATAAATTTATAGTAAATGATAAATTTATGTGTACCTGCAATTATTTATATAGTTTTTTCTCTCACACAAATAATTATAGATACTTATAATGGTTTATTCAATACTGCAATTATAAAAATTGTAATCATGTTTATGATAACCACGTTATTACAAATTCTATGTGAACGCGGATTAAATATTGTTTCATGGATAATTGTATTTATACCATTTATTTTTACAACTGTGATTGTAAGTATAATTTTATATATATTTGGATTAAAAACAACTACAGGAACTTTGAATAATTCATGTAAACACAAAACTAATTCGGATGATAAATATATATATACAGATTCAAAAGGAAATTTAGTTATTTATAACCCTTACTATGATGCAAAAAATAACCCTGTGTACTATAATAACCCTAATATTATAGTACCTAATCCTCACTTGCATGATCGATCATCAAATCAAACCATTCTACCTCCATCAAATTATTCAAGTAGTCCTATGTTCCAATAAAATATTATTAAACGATTTAAAAAAATATCATAATAATTATTTATAAAAAATGATTTACACTACATTTATAAATTGGTCAGTTTTTTTATTCCTATTCTATGAATATTTAAATAATAAATTTCCTTTACAAACTAAGGATTTTTTAGTAAATCTAGGTTATTATTGTATTTATTTTTTCAGTAAATTACAAATTTTTCTAAACAAACAAAGAAATGATATTTATTCATATCTAGAGAATAATGAAAACTATAGTAAATATATTCAAAAAACGATTGAAATAAAAAGTAGTATTTCCAATAAATTTATGTATTATAACAATTTATATTTTTATAAAAATTATGATTCAAATCTTCGAAAAAATGAAAGTGATAAAGAAAAAATAATATGCGATTTTATTCTAGATAATAAAATAAGTTTTAGTATGTTTAAAGAAGAATTTATTGATAATGTAAAAGCAACCGTTAATGATTATCTATTAGTAGATTCTTGCGATTTTATTATAGTAACTGATTCTAATAATAATAATAAAATTATTAACAGAGACCAAATTTCTGTAACAAATCTAAAATCAGAAGATTCTGCATTTTATAAAATAACGCCCATAAATTATAAACCTATATTATTTGAAATGATTGTAGGAGCCATGAATATTAAAATAAGTTTCACTTCTAGAGATAATGAGTTTAATTATTTAGTTTTAGATAACCAATTTGATCATAAATTTTTACAATATTTTATGAAAAAATATTATAACTATGATTTAAAAGACGGCACTGAATACGAATTAAAAATTTTAGATGATAAAGTAGAAACTATTTCAATTGGTAATAATGATATTTTGAAAATTACAGAAAATAAATTGATAAAAATATAAAATATATATAAAAATAAATTATATATGAAAAATAATTTAAAAAAAAAATGAAATATTAATTTACTTATGGACTTCCAGCAAAGTACAATTATGACTGAAACAATCAACGAAATAAAAGAGGAATTTCACATGTTATTAGATAAATGGACCCTTTGGGCACATTTACCTCATAATACTGATTGGAGTATTAAAAGTTATATTAATATTTATACTTTTGCTTCTGTTGAGGAGACTATTGCTGTTACAGAAACTTTACCGCCTGTTTTAGTTGAAAATTGTATGCTCTTTCTTATGAAAGAAGGTATTAAACCTACCTGGGAAGATCCACAAAATAGAAATGGAGGTTGTTTCTCTTATAAAGTATCAAATAAAAATGTAGCTAAGGTTTGGAGAGATTTGACTTATGTTGTAGTTGGTAGATCGATTAGTAATCAAATTACGTATGTTAATAAAGTAACTGGAATCACTATTTCACCAAAAAAGAATTTTTGTATTATTAAGATTTGGATGTCAGATTGTTCAAATCAAAACCCAACTGTTGTAACAAGTGATCTTAAAGGGTTGACATCACAAGGTTGTTTATTTAAAAAGCATACTCCGGAATATTAAATCATAATAAATTTAAAAATATTATTTTCAATTAAAATTAAAAAATAAAAATTACTATATAGTATCATATGCTTTATAGTAATTTTTTGACAATTGTATATTTTTATCTTTTATTTCTTCGATGTGACCTAGACTTATAACGACGTTTTTTTGACTTTGTGTTACTTTTTGACTTAGACTTTGTCTTATATTTTCTTTTTCTATTTGTTTTTCGAATATTTTTTCCACCCTTTTTGACAGAGGGCCAACCTCCTGGAGGCGTTGGTGGTGTGGGAAGATGTCCTGTAATTTCATCAGGTTCAGGTTCAGGTGCAGGTGGTCCAATTTTTTGATTAATTTCCATTAAAACAGGATTTACTTGTAATTCATCAGTCGATACTCTAGCTGCCAAATAGGTTATTTGTCTAGCAACTAACGGATCACTTATCATTTCAAGATATATTTTACCTGTAACATAAGGATAATATTTTTGTAATTCTAGTTCATCTGTAGGATGAGTTAAAACACTATTACCAAAATTCGTAGTCACAAATTTTTTTTGATCTTCTATTTTAAAAATTCCAATAATGATTGCATGTATGATTGCTCTTATAAACTGATCAAATGATAAATTTATGTAAATTCTTGTTTTGGTTCCATCGGATAATTCTTCATCAAGAGGAACCGAAAATTTTTTAATAAATGGATTATAAAAAATTAATTCAAAGTCATTATTTTGTCCATTTATAGAATTCAATTTTTTAAAATAATATTCCCTAACTAAATAAACAAACATATTTTTTTGTTCTTTTGTTAAAAGAGACAGCAAACTACCATGATGTACATTATTTAATCTTATTAGGGAAATTGCCCTATCTGATTCCCGTTCAATTAAACTATTAACAAATTCATCATTATTTTGAAGGGTTTGAGTATTTTCCGACATTTTACTTTAATGAACTACTGATTATATTATAAAAATATTATAATATAATTTTTGAATATATATAATTTATCGATTCATACCTATATATTTCCTATTCAAATAACTATTATACGTGTCAGTATATTTTTGCTTAAATTCTAATAAACGCGCGTTATCAGCAATTTCACCTTTCATTTGATTTGGTAAATAAGGTCTATAATAATGATTGTGATATTTTTTATTATAATCAGCCACATAATTTGAGTACGGACGATTTGGAACATTTGAATAATTGTAATTGCATGATTGAGTAAAACCTTCAGGTACCGGGGTTTGTGATGGGTTGATATTTAAAAAAACCATATTTTTGTAACTTTTTTTTGGTTTTCCTGCAGTCTGGTTAGCGTAACATTGAAGATTATGCCAATAATTACGAGTAATACCTACGCTTGGTGCTGTACCCATTTTCATAGGTCCAGAATCACTATGATTATCAACATAGTTTATATATGATTTTATATTTCTCACAATTCTGGGTCTTCCTGCCATCTATATAACTACTATATATACTTATTTTATTTAATTAAAATAAATCATATTTAAAAATTAATTTAATTAGGAACAGGAAAAGGTCGTTGATTACCTTGTATTACTAAAGGTTCTGGTATATATGTTTGACCCTTCTTATAAACATTGACCCAACATAAGTCTTTTAATTCTGGTGTAAATGGAGCAGATGGTTCTACTAAATTTGTAGAATTAATTCCAAATAAAAAAGATTCAATATCAGGGGCATTTTTGGACATTTGATTACCTGGAATTTGGGCCGGTAATAAACCTGTTCCAGGCATTCGGGTATCATATGCCGCGCCATATTGTGAATTAGGATATAAAGTGTAACCCTCTGAATGTTTATATTCTCTTTGTTCTAAACAATAATTACCTGGTGTGTTTTTATTGCGTGTTGATGCCATAATATATACTTATATAAAATATATATTATATTATTTACATATTTACAAAATATTATTCACAAGACTCTCTATTTTCTCATTAGTTATAACCCCTTTTTCTATAAATTCACATATACATGGATAAAATAAATGTAAATTATCAAAAGCAAATAATAATATAAAACCATTTTCCTTCGTAGTTGAATATTTTTCTGACAATTTAATAGTAATATTATCTATATCATGATTTTTAATCATAATATCGTATAATTGAATTATTTTTTTATTTATTATATCTTCCAAAAAATCATATAAACCAAAAATACAAATTAAATCATATTTGTATATAATATTTCTAAATTCTTTTTGTTCATCTTTATTTAATATAATATATCGATCAAACAACGTATTATCTTTATATGTAATTTTATGATTTAATTTTATTAAATGTTCTTGCAGTTCCATATTTTTAGTTTCTTTTTCCATAAATATTTATACTGGTTTTTTATTTTTATATATTTTTATATATTTTTATATATTTTTATACATTTTTATACAATATTTCATTTTGTTTATACAAATCGAAATCATCTGTCTCATTTATATCGTTTTCTTTAAAATGTTTGATTGTTCTTACTAAATAATGATCACCGTCCCCTCTTGTACATTTAACATCATTCCAAAATTCTAATGATTGACAACAATAATGATTCATGATAAAATATTCTGAATTTATTAACATACATTTATTTCTATCTGTAATATATTCAGGATGATCTTTAAAATCGGCATAATGTAAATTTAATGATGAAAAATCATGCGAACTATTTACAAAATATTTAAGTTTACGATCTTGTTCGTTATCGGCACGTCTTTTCGTAAAACTGGGCACTATAAATTTCGGTTGTTTAATATGCCCATTTGAACCAAAAATCGTTTGTCGTATTTGTATTTGTCCTAAATCTTCGCAAATCCTTAAAATATTACACATATTTATGTCCATTGTAGACCATACATATTCATCTAAATCAATCATTAATAACCATTTGGTTTCTTTTATTAGTGGCAAAATATATCTATTATACATATTTCGTTGACGACCTAAATAATATGGTTCATCGGGTTCAAATAAAGTTATTAACCCTTTATCTATATAGGGTTTTATGATTTCTCTCGAATTATCTGTACTACTATCATTTATTAAATAAAAATGATCTACGCCATGATGTAAATAATGTCGAATCCATTCGTCAATACTATGACTTTCATTTTTAAACATAGCACCAACAGACAAATAATATTTTGACATTTCTCTCTATTTAGTATTATAAATTAAATTTACAATATAAATTTTAAATTATTTATTCTTATTATTTATTAGTATAGTTTAAATAATGGAAAATCCAACTATAGAATATGGAACCTGGAAAGACGGTTCTTCTGTTTACAAAGATAAAAATGGTTATTATATTTTTGATATTAATGAAAAGGGAGAAGAGTATAAAAAATACCTGAAAAATTGGAAACCTGTAGGTGATAATCTGTTATATTTAGATAAGACAAAAGGTATATGGACTACTAAAAAACCTGTTGCAAATAAAACCAAAAAAAGTACTACTAAACAAACTACTAAAAAAAATACTAGTAAATATGCCAATAGACCATCGCCACCTTATCCTGCGAATGATTATTGTGGCAAAAATAAAAAAGGTAATGATAAAAATATGTATACCTCTAAAAAAAATAAAAATGGTGTATGTAGATGGGTAAAAATATAATGATTTTATTAGAATGTACATTCTAATAAAAATAAGTAGTTGAAAAAATACTAAATTATTATAAAAATTCATTTATACATATTGAAATTCTGTGTGTTTATTAAAATAATCAATATCACGAGTCAATTCACGGGAAGGAACACCTCCACGAATCCAACCTTCAGCAGCTACTCCTTCTACACAATTAGCCGGATTAGTCATTTTTTCTTTAATACTTGGTAATAATGGTGTTGCGTGGTATGTTACATAACTCTTTTCACTTAAATTTGTAACACTTTTCTTATTAACAATTTGTTCACCTTGTTGTATTTGAGATTCTACTACAGGATTGACTGATCCACGACCTAAAAATGGTACTGTAGCAAATGGGCGTTGAAATAAATCAATGTGACATCTTGGATGTGTTTGAATTGTACCTATTAATAGTTCTGAAGAATCATCTATATTGCAACCACCTGAACCACTACCATAACCACCATTAAACATTACTCCTGGTTGGGATGTAGCTAATTGTCTTGGGACCTTCATACTACAATCTGAAGCAAAATAATTTTGTAACATGTAGTTAGCATATTCAACATTTTGAATATCACTTTGAGATTTACAGCAATCATCTAAACCAATTCTACTCATATTATCAAATGTATAACTTGAAACATTTGCCATTTTTATATATACAATACATTTTTTTTTAGAATTTATTTTTCTAAATACATTTTTATTTGTTGTTTGTTGTTTCTGGTTTGTTGTTTCTGGTTTGTTGTTTCTGGTTTGTTGTTTCTGGTTTGTTATTGGTTGTTTAGTAAAGCGTGTATCTATAATTATCTTGTACACGAGCAATAGCACCTTCAGGAGTACTTTCTTTGCCAGAATATTTCAAATCATTATATAAAAATTGAGCAAATGCACCTTGATCATTTGTTACTCGCGTATTTGCAGTACTATAAAATAAACGGTTACTTTGATCCAATTCAAAATTATTCCATAAATCACCATATAATTGTTTATTCGTATTATTAATACCCGGATTCATAAATTGTACTGATTTTTTTACATTTTTGGTTATATTTTCTTCTATTTCAGGATTAAAACTTGGCGGTGCAGCTTTTCTGTCTGGATTATCCATGATGTCAGTCAATAAAACATTGCTAAATGGATTTTTTTTATTACCCTCCTTAAACTCGGTACTAACAACAGTTTCTAAAGTTACTGGATTCGTAATTCTCTTGTCCTTTTTATCAAACAACCCAGTGACTTCATTTCCTTGGACAGTAAATCCTTCATTTAACATATCCTTTGTTAATTTTTTATATTTTTTTTGTTGTTTATATAATACCACAATTGCAGCTAAAGTTAATACACCAACTACTATTATTCTTGTTGAACGTAATAAAATAAATCCTATAATTGTTACTAAAATAACCAATCTACTAATAGCATTTAGTTTTTCTTCATATATCATGTTTGATCTTGGCCACAATTCCAAAAGAAGATCTTTATCAAATAACATAGTTGGGTCATTTATCCAAAATTGTATTGTCGACATTCGTTATTATATATATATAACCTTTTTTTTAAAAATATCTATCTATTATTTTATAATCACTATCCAGGAAAGAACCTTCTAGTTTTTTACATAAAGTATTAAAAATTTCTAGATAAATCGAATTATTATCGTATTGTCTACAAGTATATAAATCAAATGATAAATGTTTACATTCCGGAAATGTATGAACAGATAAATGCGATTCGGATAGTAAAAAAATAAAACTGCATCCTTGAGGATGAAAATCATGGTCTATTTCACCAAGAATAGTATAATTATTTTCAATACAAATATTTTTACATAAAAGTTTCAAATCTAATTTATTATTTAATAATTTCATATTTTCTATTTTTTTTATATCACAAAATAAATGTTTACCACAACTTTCTGCATTTGTAAACATATTTGATAATAATTTATTTATATAGTTAAATTATTATATTTAAACCTTTGTTATACATATATTTTACTTCTTATTTTTCTTTTTCTTTTTATTTTGACCTTGCGATGATTTATTTGTTTTATTATCTGTTGCAGAATCTCCCTTACTAAATAAAGAAATTATTTCTTCTTCACTAACAAGCGGAGGAGTATTCAATTTAATTTCCTGTAATTTAGCTTCTGTTTCTCTCATCATATTATTCATTTCGACTTTGGTCTTCATTCTTTCCTTCATTTTTGCAAGTTTCATTTTTTTATTCAATTCGGCTTCCATAGCACCATAATTCATTTTGGCACCTTTTCCTAAACCACCCATATTTCCCATTCCGCCCATTTTACCTAGCATTGACTGTATACCATCCATTCCTGGCATATTTTTCATTTTATTCATCAATTCAGTTGCTTCAGCAATCAATTCACTTTCCTTTAGTTCTCCCGATTTTATTCTAGTATCCAATTTATCGCCTACTGATTTTACTAATCCCATCAATTTATTTGGATTTTTTATTAAATTATTGAAAACATCCTTCATATCACTTGTATTTTCCATATCTATATCTAGATTTTGTGCAGTCTCTTCAGCAATTTCTTTGGCCAATTTTCCTAATTTACCATCTAACATACCAGTTAAACGTTCATGTATATCTTCTGCATTTGGCAATTCATCCATATTAATATTTGAACCAAAAGTATTCTTATCACCATTATTGCCATTATCAGAACAACTACTACCTTGATTAAAAATATCTTGCATTTTTGTAAAAGTCTCTTCTAATTTGCTTTTAAACTCATCTTCATTAATCGATTCAAATAATTTTGCAGTATCACCAAACATTTCTTTATTTTCAATCGTATTTACAATTGAAAAAAGAATTAACTGTAAATATTTCCAAATGGCTTCTCTTGTTTTTTCTGTAATATCAAACTGCCATAAATCTTTAAAATGAATATGTGGGAGAAATTCTGTGTCTGCAGTTGTATCTTCTTTGAAAATATCATCATTTTGATAAAGTATTTCAAAAAACCTTGGAGGATACTTCTTTTTGCAAAAATTAAATAAAATACTGATACTTGTCTTTTCAGATTGTTCAAATGTTTTATTTCTCTCAACTTCGTCTTCTATATGATCAAAATTAGAAGCACCTTTCCACCATTTATTAATTATCGATGAATATTCGGGAAAGGTGACTTTCATATCATTTACAAAATCGCGAATCACTTTTGAAAATTCCTCAGGTATCTCCATTTTATTATCAGTCATTTTATATGTTTAATATAAAATTATTTTTTTAAGTTAAACTATTTTTAAATTATATTTGAAATATAATTAATTATTATTAAATGAAAGCAAATTTACAAAAATATTAATTATGTCTAAATAATAATCTAATGAGGCCGTGATAAAATCACCAAAATAATTTCTTTGTAATATTACATTTGTATCATAAATAATAAACATTGAAAATAATAAAATACTTACTATTGATAATAGTTTATAGAAACCTGAAATGGCACCTGTAAATAAAGTTACCAATCTTATTAATATTAATCCTAATAAGGCATAAAATAGAACTAGACCATATTTATATCCTAAATTTATACCAGTTAATAATAAAAAACTTCCAATTGCAAACATTACTGCAAAAATACTTACTGTTCCTAGTAACGCAAATTTAACAATTGCATCACCAGAAAAATATTTAATATAAGCCAATTCAACTCCAAACGTATAAGAAAAAATAACAAATAATAAAAATTTAACTATAGTTGGGAGTGTGAAAACGCCTAATATAAAAATTATGAACAATTGAAGTAAAAAATATAACCATACTTTAGTTCTTCTTGCGGGTAAATCCTTTTTATCTGTTATTGTATATCTTTCCATTACATAATAAGTAAGTCCTAATTGAAAAATCAAATTTGCAAATGTAGGTACTAATAAACCCTTCTTTTTATTGAAAAGTTCATTTATATCCGGTTTAGCACCACCAATTTTTTTACTAGATTTTGAAAAAAGTGTATTATACAAACTAGTATTCACCATTTATATAATATTATAATATAAAACAAAAAATATTCAGATATGTTTTAGAAATATTGTTTTACTTTAATATTTTTTCTTTCTAAAATATATAAATGAACTGTTCGCCTTTAATCGCATATGTTTTACTATGTATAGCCTTTTATATTCCATATCCAAAATATAGTTTAGCCACAGTTAATATAATAGGTAATTTAATAACTGTTGGTGTTTTATATTATTTATGCAAAATTGGTTGGAAACGTGTTGCATGGGGATTTGTAGTAATACCGCTGCTTTTTATAGTTATTTTTGCAAGACACACTTTTGATAAAATGGCTCGTTCATATCAAAAATAATAAAATTCTTTTTTATTATACTTCCTCTTCTTCCTCTTCTTCCTCTTCTTCCTCTTCTTCCTCTTCTTCCTCTTCTTCCTCATCTTGCCAATCCTCCTGTAATTGTTCCCAAGTGGATCCCATATAATCATCTAATTCAGTTCCTATGATTTTACGCAATTCATTTAATTCCTCTAAATTGGATGGTATTTCATATGAATTATCTAGTTCTTCTCCATTTTCATAAAAACATCTGCCAAAAAATTCACACCCTAATTCTTCGTAAACGGCATCGGTAACAATACCAAATTCTTTATTCATTGTTTTATAAACGCCTTGTGGGGGAGACCACGCTGTATTACACGATATTTCTATTTTAAATGTTTCTTCATCTGTAGTTAAAATTTCTAAATCACAAGGGGACCATTTTGTACCCCATTTTTCAATTGCAACTTGATATTCCCAACCATTTTCAAAAGTTTCTTTATCTAAACACAATGGAGCAAAAGTTTCAAACCAATTATCGTTTTGTATTGAGAATAGTAATTTGTCGTAAATATCTTTTGATGGACAAGTAAATGTAGCTAAATTATGACACCAATTTGGCATTTTTAAAATTATTATAATTTATTATAAATTTATAATAATTTGTATTTATATTTATTTCTATTATATAATTCTATTATTCATGATAAATAAGACATAATTTTGTTAAATTCTGAATATATTTCATACTCTTATCTTGATTTTCTTTAGTCATATTTTTAATAGGTTCACGTAGACGATTAATTCCTTCCATTATTTTTTCATTACCAGAAATATCATTCGAATAATCCTTATCCATAAAAAATGTTAAATCACCATCTTCTATTTGTTTGCCATATTTATCAACTATATGAGACTTCCATATTTTTATAATCATCTTTGGATTTGCTTTTCTAATCATGATGAGAGAATTCTTGGCCGTTAAAAGATCTACATCATCAGGAAAAACTAATTGAATATCACTTATAAATTCTACAAAATGATCATTGAAAGCACCTAATATATTTGTTGACATTCTTTACTTATTAATTTAAAAATATTTTTATATTTAAATTAATTTTTATATAAATAATTAATTATATTCAATTATTTATATTATTTACATGGAAAAACCACTAAATACCAATTGGTGGTCGGTTACCCGATATTTTCTGCAAATCACTATCTCTCTGTTGTTGTAATTGTTCAACGGTTAAACCTTCCGGAATTTTATTCGATTTTTTATAATCAAAATCATCTGCAGGACATTCAATATTCAAATTTCCATTTGATTTTAAATCCACATAATTATGCATTTGTCTCATTCCTCCATTTCCTCTGGCCGAGAGAGAATCAGAATCCATATCCAAAAAACTATATTGATCAGATACTATGTCACCGAATCCGCCACCACCAAACGAGAAGGCCATCGGTTCCATATTATTTTGCGTAGCCTGTTTTACCATTCTCTCTTGTGTCGGTTTAAAATGTTGCAATATAGCGTCACCATAAAGAACATTATACCCTTGTGACAACAAGAGCAACGCCGGAACCCTATTTATATTTTCTGGCATTAATATTCTATTGCCATTTTCTAAAACTATAAATGTTTTGTTGTTATTGTCTTTTACACGCTTGTCTATACAGATAAAATGAATATCCTTCTTAATATCTGTTTTTGAAAAAGTTTGCAACAACTTCCTTGAATGTTCACAATAATTACTATAATATAAAATTGTGCTCATATTTTATTACTATCTTTATTTAAATAATATTTAACTTATTTTTTTTTAACTTATTAAAAAAAATGATTTAATAATTTAATTTAAATATAAAGTATAAATATTAATATATACACATATTATGAATCCTCAACTTGAAATTACAGATAAAAATGGTGACATCCTTTCTTTTACTTTAAGCAGTATCAATGTTAGTATCGCCAATTCTATTCGTAGAACAATTTTGTCTGATATTCCAACAGTCGTTTTTAAAACTACGCCTTATGAAGAAAATAAAGCCAATATCTTGGCAAATACAAGTCGTCTAAATAACGAAATTATCAAACAACGTTTAAGTTGTATTCCTATTCATATTCCGGAACATGAAAATATCAATCTTAAAAATTATATCCTAGAAGTCAATGTTGAAAATACGACGGATACTACTATGTTTGTCACTACTCAAGATTTTAAAATTAAAAATTTAGTCACTGACTCCTATTTAAGTGAAAAAGATACTAGAAACATTTTCCCACCTAACGATTATACAGGTGATTTCATTGATTTTGTTCGATTACGTCCAAAACTTTCTGATGAATTGCCTGGAGAAAAAATACATTTAACATGTGAAATGACGATTGGCACTGCAAAAGAAGATGGATGTTTTAATGTTGTTTCTACTTGTTCTTATGGAATGACTCCGGATGATGTTGCAATTAACAACGAATTAGTCAAAAAGATTCAAGGATGGAAAAATGATGGAAAAAATGAGAAGGAAATTGATTTTGAAAGTAAAAACTGGAAATTATTGGATGCGTTGCGTATTATTAAAAAAGATAGTTTTGATTTTATGGTTCAAAGTGTAGGTGTTTATACAAATTTAGAGTTGGTTAATAAGGCATGTGAAATAATTATTAAGCGTTTTAATGATTTGGATAGTCTAATTCAAAGCGACGACCTAGAAATCAAAGCGTCACTTAATACTATGTCCAATTGTTTTGATATTAAAATGGAAAATGAAGATTATACTGTAGGGAAAGTTGTAGAATATATTTTATATGAAAAATTCTTTGAAGGGACAAAAATCGTCACTTTTGTAGGGTTTAAAAAATATCATCCGCATGATAGTGAAAGTATTATACGTATTGCTTTTAAAGAACCTGTTGATATTTCTAGTATTAAAGGATATCTACAAGAATGCATACAAGATGCTATCGGTGTATATGCTAAAATTAAATCCACTTTTAACAACCTTTAGGAAAGGTTGTGCCAAATCAACTTTTCAAAAAAGTTGAGTAAAATAAAAACCAAATATCATTAAAAAATTATAATGTATTTATCTATTATAATTTTTTTTTACTCAAAAGGTCGTAGGGTTTGGTTCTACCTTTTCTAAAGGTAAATTTCTAAAGGTTGGTTAAAATGTTTTTGCTCCACTTTTTCTAAAAGTGGATTAAAAGTGTTTTTTTGCTCCACTTTTTCTAAAAGTGGATTAAAAGTGGATTAGGGTCATATTGGATAATTCCTTCAAGTATCGTTTTGAACAAGTTTCTACTATTAACCCATTGGCGTAAATTCCATAATTCATAAAATAATCTTCATTTTCTAGTGCAATATGGTAAATGGTATGCGCGCCTTCTTTTTCATATGGTTTTGCACGTTCATCTACGCATGCTGGCAATCTCCATTTTCCATCTGTTTCATATATACCACCATTTACTTCAGTAGATTTATCTAGTTGTTCTTGGGTAGTATAGTTGTCAACTAATATGGAATGGCACCCAGTAATAACTAGGTCTTCAAAAATTTCGGAATATTCTTTATTTGAACATACATATAACTTATCTTTGATTCTTTCTTCACAAATAGGATTGTAAATTTCACGGTAACCAATCATATCAATTGGTATATAACCATTTTTTATTGTTTTAATTAAATCACCTTTTCGTAATTCTTGAATAGGACGGTACCCTTGTTTGGTAAGTATTTTTGAATTTTCTAAGAAACAAACAACAGGGGGCGGACCATTATTAACATAATTGATTTGATTAACACCATTAATAAAATTTGCTTTAAAATAAGAATATGTAGGATTTATATAATCTAGCGGCGACGTGTATAATGTGGCCGCATTTTTTAATGTTGCTTCTGGTGGACAAGTAGGAATGCCTCTAAAAGCATTTACACCAAACGTTGTTACACTTGCAGGAATACTAATATTACGAAGAGAAATGCAAATTTCAAAAGCATAATTTCCGATAGTTGTTACATTTACAGGAATCGTAATAGATTGCACAATAGAACCACGAAAAGCATTATTTCCAATAGTTGTTAGTCCATTTGCATTTGTAAGATCGAGAATAGTAAGAGCAGTGCAAGAATTAAAAGCATTATTTCCGATAGTAGTTACACTTGACGGAATCGTAATAGAAGTTACCCGGCAACTTTCAAAAGCATAATTTCC
>Ga0209400_1000141_pt1 | contig 62836 bp, 58 predicted proteins | sample M_130807_EF_Meta_FD_187313 | JGI IMG/M metagenome (GOLD analysis project Ga0209400, IMG submission 187313) | Freshwater microbial communities from Lake Montjoie, Canada to study carbon cycling - M_130807_EF_MetaG (SPAdes) (version 2) | ecosystem: Environmental > Aquatic > Freshwater > Lake... | reverse complement strand
TAGAGTAAATATTTATTTTACTTTAAAATGTTTTTAATTTTGCTTTAAAAATTAAAGTAAATTATTTTTTTGCTTTAAAAAATTTCCAATTTTACTTGAGAAATTAAAGTAAATTTTTGCGCGGAAAAACCTCGCACAAAAGCGAGCGCAAAAGGCACACGATGTTATGATGTCAATATAACAGAAACGTTTTACTTATCACTTTCATTTGGTGAGAGAAATAGCTTTCTATTTACTCTAATTTAGGAACAAAAATTGCTACAATTTTAAGGTAATTTAATATATTATGTATTAAAGCTATTATAATATATTATTCATATGGATAAGAAGTCTATAACGATTACAGATGAGACTATTCTCTCTTATTACAGAGAAAACCCTCACGTAGATATCATCGCAATGAATCTTATGTTGATTGATATTCTGAAAAGTCTCTCTACTAACCTAACAGCAACAGTGAATTCAACTATCAACTCAAAGATCCTATCCATTGTTTCAGACATAGACAAGAATGTATCCTCCTTTCGGAATGATATTATTACAAGCTTTAACGAAAAGATGAATCAGACCAAGAAGGAATATGTTGAAGATTTGAAGACACAGTTAACTAACAACATATTATCAAATAATGAAAAGCTATCTTCTCTCATTGATCGGAACGCAGATAACATATTGGCTAGGACAACATCTTCCATAACTGCTATCGTTAATGACATTGTTCCAAAGAGCCAAGACAAAAATTACGTTCAGATTGAAAATTGCATCAAGACCTTTTGCTCCTCCATTGAACAAGATACTAAGAAATTGCTTGAAACAAAGCATAAGGATGAAAATTCGTCAAAAAATATTATAGATAACATTGAAAGCAATTTTTCTAAGATGGTTTCAAGCATTCAGGCTCCTATTTTTCAGTTGGTGCAATCAAGCGAAGAGAGAACCATCGGAGGAATTCAAAAGGTAAAGGATGAAATGTCTCAACAGAATATTATACAAGAAAAGTTGACTGCCGAATTGAATGATTTCTTGAATAAATACAAGCATAATTCCAGTTTGAAGGGCGGGGTTTCTGAAAGTGAGCTTTATTTTATGCTTCAATCTATTATGCCAAGTGATGAAATAATTAGAGTTTCATCTGAAACCGCTAGTTGCGACTTCAAGGTTAATAGAAAAAATAAGGACAAGCCAACCATTTTGTTTGAGAACAAGGATTATAATCGCAGTGTTACAACAGATGAGGTAACAAAGTTTGAGAGAGACCTTAAAACCCAAAAGGCGCATGGAATATTTATCTCTCAAAAAACTCCTATCACATTCAAAGATAGTTTTCAAATTGACATTATTAACAACTTGATTCACGTTTACATACCCAACTGTCAATACGATGCAGAAAAACTAAAGACTGCAATTGACATAGTTGATAATTTATCGTCAAAGTTGAACATTATTAATAGTGCAAATGAAGTTGATGATGATCATATGTATCCAACTACTAAAACTGACATAGAAGAGCTCGCAAATGAGTATCGCAATTTTGCTATCCAGAAAGTCTCAATTCTAGAGATGGTAAAAACGAATAGTAAACAGCTATTGGATAAACTTGAAGAGATTCAGTTGCCCAGGATCAAAAACATCTTGATTAAATTTGGATTGATTGATAATGAAAACTTGAAATGCCCTCATTGCAACATTTATGAAGGTAAGAATAAGGCCAGTCTCTCAGCGCATTTGAGAAACTGTAAGGCAAACTCTTGTAAGAAGAAGGATGATGACTCTTTTTCCGAAATTGCCGTAGAAATGGAAAATACTATCCTTGAAACTGAAATTTCTGCACCTGTAACTAAGAAAGTTAGTAAGTCTAAGAAGTAGACTTCTTTGCACACTGATATCATAATTTACATAAAATATGATATCTTATTTCCAAACAAAGAGAGAAAAATTGAAAATAATATATTGTTCATTATGTTTAACAAACAAATATAGAATGGGAAATGAATCGTCAAAACAAGCGAAACAAGAAAATTTAATTAAACAACAAAAATTGCAAGAAGACGCTCTTAGAAACTTTAATATTAGAGTATCAAGTTATAGTTATCCTCATCATGGGCAACATAATGCGTATATAGAATGGTGTCGCGCTCAATATGAACTTGAATGTGTACCTGAATCTTGTCGTCAAGGATCAAACTTTAATACAAAAGATAATTACTGGTAATAAGAAGTGCGTCTATACAGCACTCTTATCTATAACAACCTCCTTTGCGATATTCCTTATGATTTTTTCATGCTTCTTATTCTCATCTTCACAAGTCGCTCCTCCCATGGATTCAATTATAATGTTATGATACTCCATGTGTTTTTTACTGTCATAATCCTCTGAATCTGGATTATCCTCTATCCATTGAGGGAGCTGTTTAACGTTTTTGCATTCAATGTTTTTTATCACGTTTTTAAGTTTTACATTTTCAACCTTTTCCTTTTCCCAAGAATCATTGTCTTTTATATATAAAATTTCTCTCTTTAAATCACTGCAATGAATGGGCCTTTTAAAGACGTCAAGCTCTTTCAGGCTCCTTATAATGATTTTACTCATACCTTCTGTATATCCCACCCTGCCGATCATATCAAGATCGCCGATTTGTAGTTTAATCTGATTCACAAAGTCATCAATATTGAGTGCATCTTTGCATTGTTCATTGAGAAAAAATTGCAAGTTGAATGTTTTGTTATTGTTATTGTTGTTGCAATTGTTGTTGTTAGACCCACCTATGATTGACAAGTCTGACATTTTTTCTATAATTAATTTATTTTGCTCAGCGAGTTGTTTGTTTTGCTCAACAATTAGGTCTTTAAATTCCTGGTTTTGTTTCAACAATTCCACTATTATATTGTTTGACGAGTCTGAATTAACGTGAATTTCTTCTTCTGTTTCGGAGATTTTTGGAGATTTTTTGCATAATTTTTTGTGACGCCATAAACCAGAACGATCTTTATAGCTCTTCCAACAATATTCGCAGCAAAATGCGTTGGATATTTTTTCGTTGCCAACGGTTGCTCCTGATGTTTTTTTGTGTTTTGCAGTCAATAAATGCTTTGACCACTCGCTATTTTTAAAGCATATATAGTCACAAAATTCACATTCATACTTCTTGGATATTTTTGGCGATTTTTCCGTTGACATCCGTTGCTAAATTATCAACAGAAAAATCTCCTAAACCTTTTCCGCAAAAACATATATAAAAATTACCATCACAGTTTTTTTCGCGTTTTTTTTGAAACCACAGCTTTCCAGTCAGACAGGGAAAATTTTGACCCTTTTTGGGTAAAATATTTCCATTTTCCAAAAATGGACATTTCTATTTTGTCCTTTTTTCATTTTCACAAACACTTTTGGACTCTAAAAAACGAGAATCTTCTTTAAGTAGATTTAAGGATATATTATTTTGCTATGATTTATCTATAACAACCTCCTTTGCAATATTTCTTATGATTTTTTCGTGCTTCTTATTCTCATCTTCACAAGTCGCTCCTCCCATGGATTCAATTATAATGTTATGATACTCCATGTGTTTTTTACTGTCATAATCGTTTGAATCAGGATTCTCCTCTATCCATTGAGGCAGCTGTTTAACATTTTTGCACTCAATGTTTTTAATCGCGTTTTTAAGTTTTACATTTTCAACCTTTTCTTTCTCCCAAGAATCCTTGTCTTTTATGTATAAAATTTCTCTCTTTAAATCACTGCAATGAATGGGTCTTTTAAAGACGTCTAGCTCCTTCAAACTCCTTATAATGATTTTACTCATCCCTTCTGTATATCCTAGTCTGCCGATCATATCAAGGTCGCTAATTTGCAATTTGATCTGATTCACAAAGTCATCAATATTGAGAGCATCTTTGCACTGTTCATTGAGGAAAACCTGTAAATTGAAAGTCTTGTTATAGCAATTGGTGTTGTTAGATCCGCTCATGATTGACAAGTCTGACATTTTTTCTATAATTAGTTTATTCTGTTCAGCGAGTTGTTTGTTTTGCTCAACAATTAGGTCTTTAAATTCCTGGTTTTGTTTCAACAATTCCACTATTATATTGTTTGATGGGTCTTTGGTTATATCTTGATTATTTGAAAAATTCGTTAATGATACTTCTATCAATGATTCCTTTTTGAAACACATCTTTTTGTGAGACCACAATCCTTGTCGGTGTTTGTATTTCTTACCGCATTCGCACTTAAACGTCTCGGCAACTTTTGATGTGTTATTGTCATCATTTGTCATCATTTTGTCATTCTTAATATGTTTCTTAGTTAAAGTGTGTCTGGACCAATCCCCCTTCTTGCTGCATTTAAAGTCACACGATTCGCAATAAAATTTGCCGGAGTAATTTGATGTAAATTCGTCATTCATTTGTCTCCTAAACATAGGACAGAAAAAACTCCTAAACCTTTTCCGCAATAAATACTTTAAAATTTATCGTCACAGGTTTTTTCGCGTTTTTTTTGAAACAAGAGCTTCCCAGTCAGACAGGGAAAATTTTGACCCCCTTTTCGGCAAAATATTTCCATTTTCCAAAAATGGACATTTCTATTTTGTCCTTTTTTCATTTTCACAAACACTTTTGGACTCTAAAAAACGGGAGTCTTCTTTAAGTATCTCAAAGAATATATTATATTCTCTGCCCGGGTGCTCTTTTTTTAGTTCCTTTTTCTAAGTTTATTCGCGAAAGGGTTTATATATTTTAAACTATGCAGTATAGTAGTATGTCTTTCGTGTATCTTCTTGAATCCTCCGATAAAGCAACGTATGTAGGAGCTACCGTGGACGTGGATCGCCGTCTTAGACAACACAACAAGGAGATTAAAGGGGGTGCGCATGCGACTGGTGCAAAGGTCGCCAAGGGTGAAACGTGGCATAGAGTTTGTTACGTAAAAGGGTTTCCCGATTGGCCGGCCGCATTACAGTTTGAATGGCGCTGGAAACAACTGAGCCGAAAATTGCCAATGAGTATGGAGCCAGTGGAGCGTCGCAAAAAAGCTCTTGAACAATTACTTGCCTTGGAGAGACCAACAACAAAAGCTTTGGCTTATACTGAATGGGCATCTCCTCCAGAAATAGTGTGGGAATAATAGATTAAATGTAAATTATATAAAAATTTTACTTGTAATAATATAAGGAATAATGCATTTATTGCAAATAATCTTATTATCATTGGGTTTTGCAAGAATAAATGGAAACACCAACATTTTAATGGTTAAGAGAAGAGCCCAAAACATTGGATCTGGGATAAACTATGGTTCTGGGCCAAATTATAGTTCAAAAATGGCGACGTCAACTTCCACATATGGTTCCGGTGCGCAATCAAAATATGCTTCTTCAGCGGGATCAGGTGCAGTAAAACATAGCTATAACCAACTTGGTTCTTCTGCATTAGGCTCTGGTGCTGTTAAGCATAGCACGCGTCATGGTTCTGGTGCTGCAAAACATAGTTTTCATCATGGGTCGGGTACTGTAGGATCAGGCGCCGCAAAACATAGCTCTACTTCTACAAAAGGCGGTTCGGTTTTATATAGCTCTAAAATGGTTTGGCATGGGTCTGGAGCTCATGGGTCTGGAACTCACGGTTCTGGAGCTCACGGGTCTGGAGCAAAAGGGTCTAATATGCATTATAGTGGAGATCATGGAAAAAATAAAGTTTTTAGTGCTTATTATGGAAGTGGAAAACAGCATTATAGTTATGCCATAAAGGGAAGTGCTTCAAAGGGAGGAAGTTCTTCAAAGGGAGGAAGTTCTTCAAAGGGAGGAAGTGCTTCAAAGGGAGGAAGTGCTTCAAAGGGAGGAAGTGCTTCAAAGGGAGGAAGTGCTTCAAAGGGAGGAAGTGCTTCAAAGGGAGGAAGTTCTTCAAAGGGAGGAAGTGCTTCAAAGGGTGGAAGTGCTTCAAGAGGAGGAAGTGCTTCAAGAGGAGGAAGTGCTTCATATAATGCTTTCTCTCCAACTTTGGAACCAACGGAATCATTACCAGAAACATATAGTGCGCCACCACCGACTCATAACCCGACGGTTTCTATAAGGATACCAATTAATTCATCTCCAACTACAGAAAATATTCCGGTTCCACAGATACCATTATCATTTCAAATACAACAAGGAGCAAATGGCTGGTCATTGTATCCAGACTCTTCACCCCCATTAGATTCTCTCCCATTAGATTCTCTCCCAATACAAGAAAAAGCAGTTGCAGAAGTCGCATCAGAAATAGCTGGAATAGCTACGTCTTCTGTAACAAACATGAAAATTCAAAAGACGACTAGAAGATCTCTGTCTTCTTCAAACAATTCAACATCAGTTCTTATTACATTTGACATAACAACAACACCAGATTCGGTTGGAGAGAAGACGCAGCAAATGGCGTATGATAAAATCGTTAATGCATTGAAAATATCTGTTAATAACAATGAATTCTCAAAAAATTTGCACCTCTTAGGAGTAACAATAAACGTAACAAAAATAAGTTTTTCTGAATACATCGTTTATTATCCAACTGCGCAACCAACAACTATAAATAACGTTTTATCTAGTAATGGAGCAAATAATACAAATATTTTAACAGGAGAGATTGTTGGCATCGGGGTTGCAGTTTTACTCGCGTGTGGAATGTTTGTATTATTTTCAGGGTTATTTTTCAAGTTTCGGTCAAAAAACAAAAACGAAAAAAACTTGACAATGTCGGATATTACAAGACGCAATAGCACGTCAATGATAGACGTTATTCCAAATCCGTTAAGAAGAATAACAATTGAACACACTCCTTCCGAATAAAATGTTAATAGTTCAAACGATATAAAATAATGAGGCTTATTATTTTATATGACACGAGGGTTTCTCGCAATATTCCTTTTTGTAAAAATATGCGCAGGATTTTCCAACTTTGGCCATTTTGCAAACGTTAATAATATGCGAAAATACCCTATCTCTAGCCCAAATAAAAAGAATTCGGAAGCACCAATTAAAAACCCGGATTACATTCCTGAGAAAAATGAGACCATTTTAAGCAACAGCCCGCACGTTCGCAATTACAACCCTTTTAAACCAAAGAGTGTATACAATGAGAGAATTCGCCGTCTCAATTCCAAAAACATCACTGAGAGAGATTATGCCATAATGGGAGAGGAAGCCGGCAGAGAATACGAAGACAACCTTGATTTTTTGGAAAAGTTGATTAATGGTGGTCAAAATGCGTCGGAACCAGGAGAGAATTTAAGACGACCGGGAGGCATCCGCATTCTTATTAATAAGGGGTTGTTTAGTCAATTCACAAATAATGAGGATGATGATGAAGACGATGTATTTAGTGGAAGGGGTAAGAATAGGGATAAAAAATCGGAAAATTTTGAAGTTGTTACCAAATATCCTATTAAATTTGCCGATATTGGAGGTTTTGATAAAATAAAGGATGAATTAAAACAATGCATTGAATTTTTATCCAATCACACAAAGTATGCAAAATACAATGTTCGCGTTCCGAAAGGCCTCATTTTAGAGGGCCCTCCAGGTAACGGAAAAACTCTATTGGCCAAAGCGCTTGCCGGAGAGGCTATGACTGGGTTTATTTCTGTTTCTGGGTCGGAATTTCAAGACAAATACGTGGGTGTCGGGTCATCCAGAGTGAGAGAGCTGTTTACGCTTGCAAAGAAGAACGCGCCGTGCGTAATTTTCATAGACGAGATTGATGCGATTGGAAGAAAGCGATCGGGAGATGGGGAAACGTCGTCTAATGAGAGAGACAGCACTCTTAATGAGCTTCTCGTTCAACTTGACGGTTTCAAGAATAATAGCGGAATCTTTTTGATTGGTGCAACGAATCGCGCGGATTTGTTGGACCCTGCGCTTGTGAGGCCAGGGCGAATTGATAAGCGAATTTACATTGGTCTTCCAGATGCGGCAACACGCGAAGCTATTCTATCAGTTCACAGCAAAGGAAAGCCTTACGACGAGTCATTCATTGTGAAGGACATGGTTGATTTAACCATGGGGTTGTCGGCTGCACAGATTGAGAATTTGCTTAACGAGGCAATGTTAAACGCGCTTAGATACGATAGAGACTCCATGACATCTAAGGATGTTGACGTTATTATGAACAAGATGATGGCTGGTTGGCAACCAACGGATCACCAATTTACGTCTGATATAATTGACCATATTGCTGTTCACGAAATGGGTCACGCCGTTATGGGATTAGTCGCAAAACATCATTCAAAAATGACCAAAGTTATTATTAATTTGTCGTCACCTAAAAGCCCGGCTTACACTGTTTTTGAGGGGTCAACGTCAAGTATTTATACGAGGGAAGCGCTTTTTGAGCATTTGGCAATCCTATTGGCTGGAAGAATTGCCGAAGAAATCTTTTTTGACGTTAGCATAACAACTGGTGCGATTAATGATTTTGAGGAGGCGTTCAAATTGGCCGAAAAGATGATTGTTTATTATGGAATGGGCAAGCATAATATTATTTATCCTAGTTTGAGCGACAAGTATAAGGAGATGATTGATACCGAAGTGGTTGATTTGATAGATGATGCAAATAAGTACGCGACTTTTATATTAAAGAACTGCAAGGAGCTTATGTTAGAAGGTGCCGATATGTTGAAGAGAGACAAGTTGTTAAAGGCTGATACTCTTATTGACCTCATTGAGACAAAATATAGCGATATTTTTGACTTGAAATACGTGAAATAAACCAACCAAAATAAAAAGAATAAAAAGAAGAAAATAAAAAGAAAAAAGAAAAATACAAAAAAATTGATTTTGTTTTTGTATTTTAATGATAACTAAACTTTTATACATATACGCCATGGCGACGGTGTTGATGTTTTCACAAGAACTAACAAATGCATTTTCCAGCTATTTTAAGAAATGCGTTCGCGGGTATCATCTGATCAACATGGATCCAATTAAGGAATCTGTCTGGGAGTCTATTAATAGTCTGGTTTTGACGCATTCTGGTGGAATTGTATATGAAAAAAGCAGTGGTTCTCATTCACCTGGAAGCGACATTTCCAGCAGTGTTGGCAATTTCTCAAATAAATCGGTAAAATATGAGTCATCTAGTCACGATTGTTTCAATATTAGTTCTTATCGTTTAACTACTGTTTGTTCCGCTGCTTCGCCAGGAAACATTGAAGAAATCGTCGCTGAAATTAACTCAAGAAAGAACTTTCAATACTATTCCATAATTGCGAGAGAAGAGACTGGCGACAAAATTCACTACGACTGGATCGTTTTGCCTGCGGACCATCCAGCGGTTAATCCTTCATTGTACACATGGTCGCCGATGATGGGCAAGAGGGGGAAAAACAAGGACGCACAAGTTGGGTGGCGTACAAATGTTATTAACGGATCAAGTATGAGCATTTCGTTCAGTATGTCATCTCAGCTGTGGATGTCTGTAAATGTTACAGAGGAGATGAAGGCCACGTATATCGTGGCAAGCTCTCAAGTTGAAAAAAAAACAATGATGGATTATGTTTCTCTTTCTGATCAATTTCCTAACGTCTAATTACATTACATACAAATTACTTTAATGGCGCCCCATATGGGCCAACTATAAACCCAGTCTTTAAATTTTGGTTCTGGAACATTTTTCATATAAGCGGGTTTTACTTTGTATTTTGGATGAGGTTTTATTTTAACTGCTCTCGGAGACATAATAGATAGACAATGGGTTTTATTTTATTTATTTATAGTTTTGAAAATCAATTTTTTCTCCGCGTTTAATATTTAATTCTCGGCAAGTTCCGCCTGGAAGTTCTAGTACAAGATCGCCTTTTCCTGGATATGTTTTGCATTCATCTTTATCAATGCATGGTGGGCAATTGTGGTATATTTTATTTATTTTCCCATTGTTAATGAAAATGACATCTAGTGGGACTAAGCAGTTTTTCATCCAAAACGCGGTTTCTTTTTTATTGCCGGTTTGCAAAACAAATAACAAGGCGCCAAATTCGCCTGAAAATCGCTTCCCCATCATTCCTAGCATTATTTCTCTGTGCGTTTGCAAAACCTTTGTCTTAAATTTATGTTGATTTATATGAGTTATTATGTACATATATACCAACTATATTATTTTACCTTGAAAATTTAATACTTCATAATATAATTAATAGTTACATATGGGGGCATAATGGAAAAAGCCGTCGGCGTTGCCTGCCCAGCATAATTCACAGTTATGCCAGTTGAAGCAGATGCTACAGTAATTCCGGTCGTTTTAGAATCTGCGGTAATAGTTGTTGATGTGTACGGCGTCGGGGGAACCTTGTCGAGGGTGGGCGTTGGACGATGTGTATTCGCACTAGAAACAGCCCCAATGTATAAATTTACACACCCTATATGCGAGTGCCCAGGATCAGTGATGGTGTGAGTGTGTCCGGTGTCAGTTACATTGTGTGTGTGCTGAGGCATATTATTTGAATTTAAAGTTGCGGTTGCATTGCCACCGGTTTCGTTCACAATTGTTGGATCAGAACTCCCGTACAAAAATTTGCCAATTAAATTTGGAGGCTTTATACTATTTGCTGTATTAGTCGCCACTCCTAAAACTGTATTTAATAAAGGAGCGATAACGGCGTAACGTGAATCAGTGACTGTTCTAGTTTGTCCATCGCATATTACCCAACCATCTGGGTCGCTTTTTGTGGGATCCGTTGGAGAATACGGATAAAAATATTGCATTATACTTAGTGGCGGTGGCGAAACCATGTGGCTATTAGTATAAAAACTTGCTGGATATGACATTTATACGATTTTATATAATTTTTGTTTAAATCTTTACTCATTCAAAAGTATATTTTCCTGCTTTTTTTCTTGGATAAGCTGTTTCATTTCTTTAATTTCTTCCGTTTGCGTTTTAATTATTTTTTTAGCAAATTCGCGAACATTGGGAGAAATATTGGGTTTCTCTAATATATTTTTGCTCGTAAATAGAGCCATGTCATGATGTTCAATCATTTCTCTCAAATAGTTGGATTCATTAACATATATTTGTCTTCTATAAAGCCAAAGCGCAGCAAAAAAACATAAAAATAAAGGCACGTAATAGGTAATAGTTACTGTTTTATTATGCATATCAAACATGAGAACCTCTAAAATTCCCATAATAAATGCCATTATAAAAGAGATATAAATCTTACTTAAGTTATTGGTAATGTTAGCAATATCGTTTGTCATTATGTTTGACATAATAAAATAGTTAGTTAAAAACCCAGTAATTATCATGTATAACACAGAAAATTTCAATCCCATCATCATTTATAATACTTTTAGATTAGAATATTTTTATTTGTTTTTTTTTCGTTTTTCTTTTTGTTTTCGTTTTTTCTTTTTGTTTTCGTTTTTTCTTTTTGTTTTGTTTTTTATCTCTATTTTTTAAGTTTTCTCGTAACGTTTTTTTTAGATTTCGCAATAAAACTGCGAATCTTATGCTGTTGTTCGCATATCATTTCAACAATATCTTGAAAATAACTTCGGAACTCCTTTTTCATTTTTTTGACTTCGTCAATGCATATCCATCTAATCTCAGCCTTTTCAAATATTTTGGTTCGTTTAATAATGGCAACATCAAGGCGTTTTTGCAAGAATCGTTGGTTGTTATTGTAGTAATATGGTAACGCCGAGTCATATTCCATTTTAAATATGTGCATCCTGTAATTACTGTGACCGTCGCTTTTATAATCAATGTTGTAAGTGCCGTTTCGTTTTAACATTTTAGACAAATCTGAGTCACTTCCTAAAAATCCAGTTAACTCTTCTCCACCCTCACGTATAGCAGTCTGTATATAGGTTTCAGAATCGTCAGTTCCCCCGCCGAAATCGCTCCATCCGGGAGTGTCGCAATAGTCATGCTCCTTTCCAAATAAAAAGTATAGTTTATTTTTATATATGCAAGTCGGTAATATTCCAGCGCCCATAAAATATAAAAATATTATTATTATTGGGAATATTATCATTAATTTAGAAAAGTTTTATATCTACACATATATTAAAATGAATCAACAACAGCAACTCATTAGGTTAATAAATATGCGAAACGCAGTGCTTCAAAGACAAGCCGCCATAGATAAACACAACGCTGCTATCAGAGAGCGCAATTTAGCCGAGCAGCAACAACAAACACAACAGCAACAACAAGTCCAACAACAACAACAACAACAAGAACCCGATCAAGAGAAATCCCTCCAAGAACAATTAGACGTCATTGAACAAATTAACGACTCTAATAATACTGTTCAAATAGAATATTACATTAATTACTTACAAAATATTTATGAACAACAATCAGCCGCCTTGTTATTGGAGCAAATAGAAGAAGATTTACATAACAATGAAGTTGAAAAAGTCCAAAAACTTCTTTCAAAATAAATGAAAAATATATAAAGTTTATTAAATTATATATTTTTTAAAAAGCCACCGCTACAATCATTATTTAATTACTGCCTTCAAATCCGGCTTCAGCAGCAAAGTTATTTTGACCGCTCATAATTGCATTCGCCGTGCTTCCAGCCAAACGAACCGTTGAACCGCTATTTGTATTGTAATTTACAGTTATTCTAGCAGATGTAATAGCGCGGTTATTTCCACTGTATGGATTTCCAGTTACGGTGATGGAATTTATGTTCAAATCGGCCAAAACTTGTGAATACAATGTCGTATCCGCCGCAGAAACAAACGTCGTTGAATCGCCTGAAATGTACTCTAATGAAAGTGACGCGTTTTCAGAAACAGATGGATTGCTATTATTGTATTGATGAGAATTTCTTGTAACAACATTGAATTTGAGCAACCAATTTTTAAGTGATACCGCATTGTTAGTTCCAAGATAAACATCCGTAAAACTATATACGATTAAAGCCTGACCATTTAGACTTATATCACGAACAACAACGTCGTAACCATTTGAATCAGTTGTTTTTGTTCTTGACAAGACTGGTTGACGATAAGGAGCCGCAATGGGAATGACTGGTTCAGCGCTCAAATGATTCAAGCTATTTACAGCGCGAACGTCAATTGATACTTCGTCGGCCGCAATAAAATTCGCACTAGTTATGCCCCCTGCGACATCCACCGTGTTGCCATAAGCGTCCACGCTGCTCTGAGGGTAATTTACGCAAGAATCTCCGCTAGTAATTGTAATGTTATTGCTAGAATCAAGTGAATAATTTGTCAAGTATAAAGGCCCAACTGAATTGCTGCCATTTTCATTTATGACAATGTTGCTGTAAAAAAGATTGTAATAACCATTTCCAGTCACATTCACTTTAACAGTTGGAGTTTGAAGTGTGTGCGTGTCAAGAAGAGTTAGTTTAACTGCTGGAATGCCATTTACGCTTGTCGTTGAAGAAACGCCCGCAAAATTATAAGCATTCAATGGGTAAACAGTCACTGTGTAATTGTCACCCCAGTTAAATGGCAAGTAATTGGGTTGGGTGCTATCAAATGATTGTGTGGTAAATGTGTTAGTTGAAAGGTTTACGATCGCAGTGTTTGTGAATGTGGCAGTGCCATTGTTGCTTAAATCAGTAATGCTTTGAGAATTGTCGTAAACAGTCGTGAACACAGATTTGGTTTGATTATTCACGTGCGCAACGGATATAATGTATGGGTTTTGAGTGCTCACAGACCCATAAGTTGGCGCGGTAAATTGAACCGTTAAATAACCATGAAGAACATTCTTAGTAGCATTTGCAACAATGGTTGGGGTCACGCTTCCAACTCCATCATAAGTTATCGTTCTTTGGTTATATAACTGGTTCGTCGCAGCGTTAAGGTTAGACACTGTAATATTCAAGCTTCTCATTCTCAACGTTAAAGGAACGATTGAATTATTTGTAATAATGGTTGTAATAGTTTTTTCAGGATTGGCGTTTCCAGATGAATCGTAAGTAAAGCTCCAAAAGTTGTTTGAACTGTCGGTAATGCTGACAAAATATTTTGAGTAATAAGTGGCATTCAATGTAATGTAAGGAGCAGAAATATTGTAATTGGCATTTGCAACGGGTGTTACAGTCATGGCGCTTGTTCCGGAGTGCGTCGTTTGCGTGTAATCTGATGCCTTTCCAAAACGATTTGTAAACGCTCCGGAGCTATTGTTTACAATTGGATAAACAGTCAACACCACTTTATCATTCCAAACAAAAGGCAAGTAATTTGATTTGGATGGATTGGTTGATTGAGTCTTGATTGTGAATTGCGTCGTCGTTCCATTAACTGGTTGCAAATATCTGGTGGCGTCATTGATAGAACCATTGCTAATTGAACCAGAAACGACGTCTGCGATCATGTATGTGTGCGCGGTATCGTTGACAGTAAAAACCAAGTCGTAACTGGTCACCGTTCCTTGCGCATTAGCGTCAACGCCGCTAATATCTATAAGAACGCTTAAGTAAGGATTTAATGATATATCAGCATTTTGAATCCAAGAGCAGGTGGGTGCATTGTAAGCGGGTATCACCAATGGATTAACTGGTAAGGCACCCGGATTACCGTGTTCATCTAACTCAGTGACATATATTGTCATGGCGTCTCCCCAGTTAAAGTTCAAGTAGTTGTCTCCTCCAGGAGCGAATGATTGAGACGTGAAAACAAAATAATAACCAGTGTCGTCGGATGTTAATCTCAACCCGAGGGCATGCTCTCTGCCGACACCAAAACCAGCTAAATTGGTAAACATTCCTGTATTTTGATTATTTGTATCATTTTGAACGATTATCTGATAATTGGTTGAGATGGAATCAAATGGAGCCATAAATTTGAATGATATGCTTGGATGAGCGTTGTCTAACGTCGCATTGTTCACCAATTGCAAATTCCTTATAGAGCTAGCGGCATCAACCGTTACACTTGAACTTACAGCACCCAAACGGTTGGTGGTTCCAACTATGGGGTATACAATTATGTCTATCTTATCTCCGTATTCAAAAGCCAAATAATTTGGTGAAGACACGTTGAGAGATTGAGTTAAAACTGTGTTGCCGCTGAATGTAATGGGTGTTACAGGCGCATTGTTTACGTTAATGTATGCGATGTATTGATTTCCAGCGGGAGCTCCAGTTGAAGGAGTTGTAAAAGCAAAATTTATGTAGGGGTGGAATTGGTTCGCGGAATCGTAGTACATATCGGCATTTGATGTTATTTGTAAGTCTCTAACTTTCGTGCTTTCAGGAAGAAGAACACTTGCAAATTGCCCCAAATTGTTATTAGAATCTATGGACTGAATGCTCACAGTTAATCTATCGCCCCAGCTAAATGGGAGATAGTTATTTGCCGTTGAGTCTGTTTGTTGCGTTATAAACACATAATTTTCGCTAGCATCTGGGCCAGTTAATGTTAAATTGTCAAGAGTGTAATTGCTGTAGTTGCAAAACGTTACAGGGGCGCTTGTTCCCCTAGACACTTTTATGAGATAATAATCAGTTGTGTCATCTTGTGGTTTACCAAATTGAATGGTAACATAAGGGCTGTTGGTGTTAAGATCCTCATTCGGTAAAAATTTCAACGCTTTCACTGCGGATCCTCCGGAAATGAGTTTGAAAACAACCTTGCTTAAATAGCCATACCTGTTGACAGATGAATCTCTTACATACAAATATAGCTCTATGTTATCTCCCCAATTAAAATCAAAATAATTATCAGCATCCGCATGCCCTGATTGCAATTTCAAATAGTAAATCCCATTAATTGTCACAATTGATAAAGGATCACCATAAATTGAACTAGACACGTTGTTGGTAAGGTTCTTTGCATATAAATAAAAGTTTCCTCCGGTAACAGAATTGAAAGTCAATGTTAATTGAGCGTATTCAGTTGCTTCCGAATTAGCGACAGAATTTAATGACGTGGGACCAGTTAAACCGGTTAAAGAAACAACATTTTCAGTGCCGAATTCATATGTGTTCGGGTCAATTGGTCGCACACTAACTTGAAGACTGTCGCCCCAGGCAAATGGGTAATAATTGGCGGAAGAATCAGAAAATGATTGAGAACGGAAAATGAACGTGTTATTTCCACTGTTATCTAACGTTAGATGATTAAATGTGTTATCTGGAACATTGCAGAATTTATAAGGAGCGTATGAAGGGTGGCTTGTGTTAGAAACCGTCACAAAGTAGTAATTTGTGGGAATATTAGTGGGTCCTTCAAATTTAAATGTAAAACGAGGATTTGTTGGGTGATAATCATCATTGTCAATAAAATTCAAATTATTTACTTGATCCGCACCGACAATTAATTTTGTTGCCACCGCGCCCAAGTAAGCGTAGTTCAAATCCTTCTGGTATAATTGAATTGTTAAATCGTCGCCCCAATCATAAATTTCTAGGTTGTTGTCTGTTGAATTTGAGTTGGCAGAGTTTACAAGAATAATCTTAGTATTTCCAGAAGCATCGGTTGTGCTATTCGCGCTTTCAAATGTTTGTGTGTGATTAGACACGGAATCAAGAACGGAAATAAAGTAAGACCCAAGACCTCCAGTAAAAGTCAAGGTAATTTCAGGGGTTTCGGTTAATGGCGTATTGAAAATGGCTGATAAATTTGAAACGGCGGAGAGACTGGGTAAAGTAATCGTATTAGGAGCGCTCAATATATTAGTGGCTGAATCAACGGCCTGAACTGAAACTTGAAGCCCATCACCAAATGTGAAAGGTAAGAAGTTGTCAACTCCCTCTACACCTTGGGTTTTAAACTTATAATTTCCACTGGCGTCTGGGCCAGAAAGAGTTAAGTTGTTCAAGTTATCTTCTAGAGGCGCATTTGAATACTTCTTCACAACGTTATTTGATGTGTTTGTCACAGTTATAAAGTAATATTGTGTATTGAGATTGTCTGGCTCCTTAAATTGAACGGTGACATAAGGAGTAACATTATTAACGTCGTCATTAGGAACAAATTTTAATCCAGAAACAGCGTGTTTTCCTGTAAGGTTGGTTGTCGCAATAGCTCCAAGATAATGGTCGTAAACCGCATCCTTTTGATAGACATTAACCGTTAAGGTATCTCCCCAATCATAAACTTGCAAATAGTTGGCGTTTGAATTGGTCACGTCGCTTGAGAAAACAATCGTTGTTACACCGTCAATGGATTGGCCAGCAATTAAGTCTGGGAATATAGTAACGACTGAACCCTCGGTGACCGACGCGTAATAGCTGCCGCTTCCTCCAGTAAATGACAAAGTAACCTCGGGAATATCTAACAATGGGGTGTTAATGCTGGATTGCAAATCTGTAACAGCGGCAGTGCCAGTCAAGGTAATGCTATTTACAGCACCCAACTCGTTTGTATCTCCGTTAACTGGCTGAACTTTAACTTGAAGCGTTTCACCCCAAACAAATGACAAATAGTTGTCGGAACTATCGGAATCAGATTGGGTTTGCAAATTGTAGATGCTTCCATTTTTAGTCAAGGTTAGGCCTCTGTAATTATTGTAGCTTGGCGCATTGCTGAATTTATAAGGAGTTGTTGGCGAAGCTGAGCTAATAATTGTTATAAAGTAATAATCAGTTTGGAAGTTATCAGCAGCGGAAAACTCAACATTAATATAGGGGTTGCTTGTATTATAGTCAGAGTTGTTGACGAAAGTTAAACCTTGAACCATGTGCGCTCCAATAATTTGTTTTGTCGCGCCCGCACCTAGGTAAGAATAGATGGGATATTTTTGATACACGCGGACGGTCAAATCATCGCCCCAAGTGAAATTTTCCAAGTAATTGTAGTTGGAATTCGTTGATGGGTTTGTTGTGGAATTTGCGAGAACAATTGTGGTAACCCCATTGGTGCTGGTGCTCAAAGCGTCTATGAAAATGTGTTCTTCTAGAGGAGATGAGTCTATCACGGAAATATAGTAGGCGCCATTTCCTCCAGTAAAAGTTAAAGTAATTTGTTGAGTGTCAGTTAACATATTATTGATGCTAGTATTTAACTGAGAAACAGCTGCGAGACTTGGCAAAACAATCGTGCTAGGAGAACTCAATATGTTAGTCTGTGACTCAACTGCCTGAACTGAAACTTGAAGGCCATCACCAAACGTGAAAGGTAAGAAGTTATCAACTCCCGCCACGCCTTGGGTTTTAAAAGTGTAGTTTCCACTAGCATCTGGGCCATCAACGGTTAAGTTGTTCAAGCTGTCGTAGTATGGAGCATTTGAATACTTCTTTACAGCGGTCGTTGATGTGTTTGTCACAGTTATAAAGTAATATTGTGTGTTGAGATTGTCTGGCTCCTTGAACTGAACTGTGACATAAGGAGTAACATTATTAATATCGTCATTAGGCACAAATTTTAATCCAGAAACCATGTGTTTTCCTGTAAGGACAGTTGTCGCAATAGCTCCAAGATAATGGTCGTAAACCGCATCCTTTTGATACACGTTAACAGTTAAAGTGTCTCCCCAATCATAAACTTGCAAATAGTTAGCGGCTGAATCGGTGTTGTCGCTTGAGAAAACAATCGTTGTTACACCGTTAACGGATGGGCCAGCAATTAAGTCTGGGAATATAGTAACGACTGAACCCTCGGTGACCGACGCGTAATAGCTCCCGTTTCCTCCAGCAAATGATAAAGTAACCTCAGGAATATCTGACAATGGGGTATTAATGCTGGATTGCAAACCTGTAACAGCGGCAGTGCCAGTTAAGGTAATATTGTTTACAGCACCCAATTCATTTGTGCTTGGGTCAACAGTTTGCACGCTAACTTTAATATTATTTCCCCAAACAAATGGGAAATAGTTGTCGGAACTATTAGAAACGGATTGAGTTTGGAAATTGAAAACGTTGTTGGATGCATCTGGGCCGGTTAGAACTAAAGTATTATAATTGTTGTATGTTGGAGCATTGCAGAATTTATAATGCACTGAAGGATGAGCCAAGTCAGTAACGGTTATAAAATAATAATTTGTTTGGAAGTTATCGGCGTAAGAAAACTGAACATTAATATAGGGGTTGCTTGTATTATAGTCAGAGTTGTTGACGAAAGTTAACCCTTGAACCATGTGCTCTCCAACGATTTGCGTTGTCGCAACAGCGCCTAAGTAAGAGTAGTTCAAATCCTTCTGGTATAATTGAATTGTTAAGTTGTCTCCCCAATCAAAGTTTTGCAAGTAATTGTAGTTGGAATTTGTAGAGGGGTTTGTTGCAGAATTTGCAATAACAACTGTGGTAACTCCATTATTGGTTGTGCTTAAAGCGTTTTCAAAATTTTGTGTATAATTATCGGACGCGTCAAACACTGAAATAAAATAAGATCCATTTCCACCAGTAAATGTTAAAGTAAATTGTTGAGTGTCAGTTAACATATTGTTGATGCTGGGATTTAACTGAGAAACGGCAGAGAGACTTGGCAAGGTAATCGTGTTAATTGAGCTCAATATGTTCGTGTTTGGATCTACGGCTTGCACGACAACTTGAAGGCCTTCGCCAAATGTGAATGGCAAGAAATTTTTGCCCGAAGAATCATTTCCCTGGGTCTTAAACTTATAGTTTCCGCTGGCGTCTGGACCAGAAAGAGTCAAATTATTATAATTGTTACCAACGAGAGCGTTTGAATATTTGGTTATGGCGTAACTTGTTGTGTTTGTCACCGTTATAAAGTAATATTGCGTCTGAATGTTATCTGGTTCCTGAAATTTAACCGTGACATAAGGAGTAACGTTATTAATGTCGTCGTTGGGCACAAAAGTTAAATTGCGAACCATGTGTTTGCCAGTGATTGTAGTTGTGGCAACCGACCCAAAGTAGTTAACGTATGATGCATGTTTTTGATATAATCTAACTATTAAAGTGTCACCCCATTCAAAGGTAGAAACGCGATTGAATGACCCATCGGATGTGAAATTAGTCAATATAATGGTGGTTGTGTTTCCGACCACGCTTGACTTAACAACGTCTGATAATATTGTCACGTCTGACGCATCCGTAACAGACGCATAATAGTTAGCGCTTCCAATTCCATTATTGTTAAACGTCAATGTGACTTCTGGCAAATCTGTCAACACATTATTGATGCTTGCATTAAAATTGCCAACGGCAGTGGTGCCAATTAAGCTAATGGTGTTGTTAAGACCCAACTCATTATTTGTGTCAATTGGTTGAACGGTCAAGTTAATATTATCTCCCCAAGTAAATGATAAGTAATTTGCCGCGCTGGAGTTACTGGATTGTGTTAAGAATGTGTAGCCTCCGCTCACGTCTGTAGATGCGATTAATGTTAACTCTCTGTAACCTGTGCTATTAGGGGCATTGTTGAATTTTGCGATTGAAGACGATGTTGTGTTGTTAACTGTTATCAAAAATTTGTCAGTTGATTTGAGATTGTCTGGCGCAACAAAATAGACTGTGAGGTGAGGATTTACAATATTAATGTCGGCGTTATCAACAAAAGTTAAACCAGAAACGGCTTGTATTCCAACAACCCTAGTCGTTTTAACTTTGCCCAAATATCCATGCGCGACATCTTTGGTGTATAAACTAATTTCCAAATTTTCTCCCCAGTTAAATGGCAAATAGTTGGCACCGGATGGATCTGCGTATTGTAACACTATTTTTGTTGTTCCAGTTACGGTGTTACTCACAACGTCTGTTAATGGGGTGTCTATAACTCCGTCAGCAAATATGAAATAAGATCCATTGCCGCCTTGTATAGTGAGGGTGATTTTGGGGAATTCCGAAAATGGGTCATTAATTGTGGCTGAAAGACTGTCTACGCCTGGAGTGCCAGCAAAACTAGTAGTTTTTGCCGTTCCTGTTTGCCCGTAAATATCAGTTGGGGTTACCGTAACAGTCATTCCATCACCTAAAGTAAATGGAACGTAAAATGGGGCGGCGGGATTTGTTGCTTGAGTTGTCACTGAATAAGAACCGTTGCCATTTTTCGTTAATGAGACAGGGTAAAAGTGAAGTGGCTCGCCAGTTAAGCTGCTGTAAGAAATGTCTATGGCAAACTTGGTGGGGTCAATTCCAGCGTTTGATGGGTCGTTAAATTGGAATGTGACCTTGGGCAACAATGAATATGTGGGGTTTTGGATAAAATCAAGGTTTGTAACCATGCCAATTCCGGGGAAAGAAAGGCTATTTGAATTTACTGAGGTTAGGTTGTATATGTAATTATTTCCGGTTACAACCGTGTTCAAATCATTTGTATAAGTTTGCAAGGTAGCGCTAATTGACACTGAACCATCGGTTGATTTTGCAACATCCGCCGCAAAAATCGTGCTCAATGCGTTGGATGACACATCTTGAGTATTTCCAGCAGGATTAGCCGCACCGTTATAAACAATGCGTTGTTTTGAACCAGTAACGGTTCCGTCTTTGCTATTTGTGCTGGAATTTGACCAAGTCAATCGCGCATAGTTATAATCGGTTTGATTTAATCTCGTTGCGTAATAGTAATTTGCCAAACTGACACTGCCCATATAATCAGGGAAATCTTGTAACTTGTATGAAAACGCGTTTGCTTTAACAGATGCAGCGCTATTATAAACCCCCGCGGCGCTAGTAGACGTCAAATAAATAGTGCTTGAAGCATTGCTATTTACGTCTGTCAAATTAGCACCAAATTTAACAACTCCGCCGTAGCTCACACTCGTGAAATCTGAAACGTAGCTAACGTAAGCCTTTATGTTGAATGTTACGAGAGCGTTAGTAGCGTAAACTCCGGACACGTCGTAATCATTAGACGATAAATCAAAGCTGTCCAATGAAATGTCGTTAAGGAATAAACTAATGGGGTTTTTTGTGAGAGCAACGTCGTTAAACCCGTAAGTTCCAATTCTTCCAGTAACGGTAATTGGGATATAACTTCCGACCAATGAACCAGTCGTGTTGAAATTATTTTTGTTTAAAGGGGTTGTCGCGTTATACGCTATTGCGCCGACCGTAACCGCAATTGTTCTTGGGTTAACCTTCATTATTATTCCATTTGTTCCCACGGTGTAAAATCCGGTTTTGCCGTATTCTCTGACTTGGCCATTCTCCTTTAAGCCGGAAGCAGTTAAACCAAAGACATAACCGGCTTGGAAGGTTTTACCCTTAATGGTTGTCGCATTTTGAAATCCAACACTCGTTGCAGAGTTGTTAATCGTGTAATTCGTCGCTATATAAGCTGCAGAAGCGTCAGACCAAAAGTTGACGGTTGAGTTGCCCACTTGCGTGACGGCGTAAACATTGCTGTTGATTATTCCGCCGGCGTAAACGCTGTTTAAAACAGTACCGTCAAAATTTGTAGAATCAAAGGTTGCCGCGGTCGCGGTCGCCCCGTACGTTAATATGTATGAATCAATGTTGTGAAGCCCGTTACTTAAAGCATCCGATGGTTTGGTAAAGTTAACGACCAATGCATCGTCTGTGTTATTATTTGAAAGTGTTAAATTTGTTGGGGCGTTAATCTTGTTTGTGTAAAACGCATTATATATATTAGCGGAATCAACCACGTTGAACGATGTTAATCTACCAACTTCGCAGAAAAACGTATAATTGACGTCTTCTACAAGAGGAATTATTTCATTAGTCATTGTGTCTGTAACACTAGTTAACCCAATATTTAATGAATTTCCAGTTAAAAACGAAGAGATTTGAACGTTGTCGTTTGTGGAAAATGTTGAAATTCTATTACTTACAGTTATTACGGTTCTATTGTTGCTGGCATCATACGCAACTGATGAAGTTTTAATTGTATCATAAATGTTATCCGCTGTAATATACTGATTGCTTGAGTCAATAAGAGCTGTAACGTTTCCAGGAATGTAAATTTTGGTGCTGTTTGCGGTGTAACTGGCTCCAGAAAAGTTGCGAAAATTTTTGTAATAAGAGTATAAACCAGTTTGTCCATTTACCAAGTTGGACGAAGCGTCGGCAGATTGAGCGTATAAATCTATTCTGAAAACATCGCCGAGGGGGTTACCATTTAAATCCTTATTGTAATCAATGCATTTCACCCACAACTGTGAATAATCTGGGTGTGAGCTAGTTGTGTTTCCACTCAAATCATAAACCCCAGAAACATCCGGTGGGTTTGTAGACAATGAAATTAAGGTTGGGATTCCGGGTGGTGCTGAGACATAAAATGCTGTATAGGGAAAAACATACGTCTTTTTTGAATTTTTAATTATAAAACTACCGTAATAAGTGTTATAGTCTCCGTATGCAAATGGAACGGCAATATTAGCTAAGTCAATGTTTGTTTGTAAAACAACGTTTTTTGTGGTGCTTGAAGAAAGAGACGATTTGTAGTTAAACACTGCCGATAGTATTGTTCCAATATTTGTTAAGTTGGTACTAAACAAAAGAGTGCAAGAGCTCGTGTCCGCGTCGACAGATGACCCACTAAAGGATAAGGTGAATGACATCTTTATACTATTAATATATATTAAAATTATTTGCGATAAAAAGTCTAACACAATAAAAACCTCTAAATATCATAAAATTTATTATTTTTCTAATATATAACTATGAAGAGGTCTAGAAAACCAACCCATAAATTTAAAATAAAAACTAACTCAGCAAAAACTCATAAAAAATATGGAAAACTCGGGAAAAAGGTAAGGAAAACTAGAAAAAATTCAAGAGCCAGAGGAATAATAACGAATCCATTACCCCCCGACGACGCATCAAAGAATAAAAAATCGTATTCTCCGACAATAAACGAAAAACTTATATCCCTAAAATCTACGTCTAGAGAAAAAATTCAAGACTGCAATAACGTGCGCGCGTTTAAATTGGAAGAACCGTTAAAAATTTCGGTTCCAGGAGAATATTATGGGCATTCTTGCCAAAAATATACGAGTTCAGAAGCCAAGAAATTTTTATTACACAATCTTTCGGCGAATAAACACATAAATCCTGATATAATAGTTCCGCCAAAGCAGCAACAATCAAACTGTTGGTTCAATACTATGTTTGCCTCGCTTTTTATAAGCGACAAGGGGAGAAAATTTTTCCATTATTTTAGGACTTTAATGATAGAAAGCAAACAAGCCAGCGGAACACCAATTCCTGAGAAGCTGGCAGATGCTTTTGCATTATTGAATTTTGCCGTTGAATCGGCGTTAACTGGTTCAAAATATGCTTACGAATTGAATACGAATAGCATTATTAAGAAAATATACGAAAGCATACCGGAAAAATATCACAGTGTTTATCCTTACGTTGTTGGGGTGGATGAAGCCAGTAACCCTTTGCGATATTATGGAAGTATTATTACTTATTTGGATGAGCACTCTTTGCAGTTTTTATTTGTTTCAAATTTAAAAACGGATTGGAGACGCCGGGTTGAACGCGAAATAGTTGGTCTTGAACATAAGCCACACGTTGTTATCTTAGAGATTTTTGACGACGAGTCAAAAACTCTTTCAAAACCGTCGCATTTTACAGTAGATGGAGGTGAATATAAATTAGATAGCTGCGTGGTCAGAGATACGACACAGCAACATTTTTGCGCAACTATTACTTGCGAAGGGGACGAAATGGGATACGATGGAATGAGTTTTCATAGATTAGTTCCAATGAAATGGAAAGGCGATATAAACAGTAATAAATCTTGGGGGTTTGAAGGTTCAAATGATTCCGATGGAACTCCATTAAAATGGTCTTTCAAAAACGGGTATCAGTTATTGTTATATTATCGGGTAAAATAAATGAGCCCGGGTTGTTTTGTTTGGGGGTTTTGTTTTTTTATTTCCATATATTAGTAGTAGCATTGTTATGAAAAAAACAAAAAAATATAGAGGAGGTCAAGTCAGAGATTTAAGAAATAAAGGTGGACCTAACAAAACGATAAATGTCACTTTTTCAGGAACTCAAGAACCCAACCCGATTTTAGTTAGAGGCGGCCCAATTCCTCCACCAATAATTCAAACCCGCGTTGGAGGAATACTTTTAAATTTTATAGAACTTGTTAAAACACAATTAAACAATACAGGTGGAGTGGCTGATATTAGATTAGCAAACGGTGCAGTAGATATTTGTGAAAAAATGTTAGATTATCCAGAATCTTCAAATTTGGAAAATTATATATTATTAAGTTTATTTTTTGATACTGCAGTTATTGATTATTTAATTTCAGCATTGCATCAAACTTTACGACATCGGAAGGGTCGGTATGATAAAGAAGAACCTTATGATGTAACTGAACATTTCCAAAATCCATTATTACCTCATGAGGTTGGTAAAATAGATTCTAGACGGTTTTTTTCTCTCATGGTTTTATCTTCAAGAATGTGTTTAAACTACAAGTTAAGGTCAAATAAAGAATGTGAATTGTTTGAAAAGTTAAATGAATTGTTCCAAGGAGGTAATGGTCCAAATTTTAATTCATCTAGCATAGGGAGAGTATTTAACAATTTTATAAAAACAAATTCTGCATTTACAAATGATTATGTTAAAAAATTAATAGATGGAGAGAGAATTTATGAAATTTATAGAGGAAATTATTTTCAAGCTGATAGAGAGATATCAAAGCAATTAATAACCGCGAGACTAAATAGATGGTTAAAAAATGTTCCCGATGAAAATTTTATTATAGATGTTCCTGTTTCATATTTGTTCAATAAATTCACGAATAGAGAGAAAGAGTTAATGAATAAGAATGCCGAAATGTGCAAAACAATTTCTGAAAATGCGGATGCGTTTGGAACACGAGCGGTTCCAACATCATTGTTGCCGACGTCGGTTTTTAATATTGAACAAAATGATAACATAGATTTTGATAAAATTAACGAGTTTTTACATAAATTATCTCCTGCACCTGTTCAGAAAAAACTAAAGAAACAACAAATAAAGAAACAACAAATAAAGAAGAATAAAACACAACTTCTCAACCTGGATAAAAAGGGAATACGAGGCACTAGAAAAATCCGATAAATACTATTAGCCGACGTTTTATGTTTTATGTTTTATTATTATATGAACGGTTACGGTTTATTTCATATAATAATTGCATCGGTTTTATTTGCTTTTGGTTACGAAAAACTGGATATGAATATAGCAAATACGGCAGTCTGGTTGAGCGGAGCTGCGTATTGCGGAAAAGATAATTACAAAACAATGACGCTCAGTGGCCCGGCAACCAATTTTATTGTTTCTGAAATACTATATGATTCGGAAACAGACTTGCAAGGATTTGTTGGTGCGTTGCCAAAAACCAAAACTATATACGTCGTGTTTCGCGGGTCTTCTTCAAAACTAAACTGGCAGGCAGATTTTGAGATAATTCGCAGAGAATATTATACTTATCCGGAGTGCGAGTGTTCGGTTCACAATGGGTTTTACAAGGCTACAACAAATTTGAAAGATAAAACGATAGAATCTGTTTTGAATTTGCAAAAAGTCGGCGGATATAAAAGAGTTATTGTAACGGGTCACTCTCTCGGAGCAGCTGTTGCACAACTTATTGGAATGGAATTAACCGCGGTTTCCATAGAAAATCAAATATATAATTTTGGCCAACCTCGCGTGGGAAATGATAAATACGCCGAGTTTTTAAGCAAGCGAATGGCAGGTCTTTTATATAGGTTCACGCATAATAAAGACACTGTTCCGCATACTCCTCCGCGCGAAATAGGTTACTTTCATTCTTGTAGGGAGGTTTACGAGGATGAAACGGGAAAAGTCGCGGAATGTAGTTCGGATCTATGCGAAGACCCCAAATGCTCAGACAAATATAGGCTTTCGCAAACAAATACCGCGGATCACACTTATTATCTAGGTCATTTTTTAGATTGTGGTAATAGCACTCAATTGTAAGCATCGTAAAAAAATTTAACCGACGTGGCTAAAAGCAAAAATGCCGTCACTATTTTTGTATATTTTACGGAAAAGTATGGCTTTAACCAGGCCCCAATAAAAACGGCGAATAAAAGACTTAGTAATAATATATTTCCAGCGTAGAAATCAATTTGGTCTCTTCTATAGTATTCCAAAACTCCAAAAATAACAACTGGTAATAACTGGGTGTAAAGCGTCGTTCCAATAATGGTGTTGTAATCAGTAATAACATTGGTAACAGATAACCCGAAAAGAATTGCACCTGCGTGCCCAAGCCCCGTTAATCCGTTTATTATTCCTGATAATGCTCCAATAATTACGAGAACGATTATTTTATTCATATTGTCTTATTTTATTACAACATAATAAAATAAAACCAACCCCCTGATATATTTAATTTATATTGGCGCATTATCGTCTTTTTTATATTTTAATTTACCCATTAAAGAATTTGCACCGTATAAGTAAGCTGCATATCCCACAAAAATACCCATAAAAGCGCCGCAAATGACTTGCAATAAAGTGTGGTTCTTATATTTAATTCTTTGATAACAAGTGTTAATTGCAAGTATCAAATATATTATAGAAATCGCAGGGTTCTTCAATGCAAAAAATATAAAGGCTGTTGAGTAAAAGACGTTTTGTGCGTGACCAGATGGCATTCCGTATACATCAAAACTCATTCTTCTACCATGCGCAATAGAAGCGTTAAATAAACTTAGATCTTGTGATGGTCTCGGGTGTTTTATAATATGTTTCAAAACAACATTTACAATTATATTTATTATATATCCAGCCAAATACACGGATAGCAAGGTGCCTTTATTTTTTAATAAATAAACACTTGATGTCAATAACAAAAACGGGCCTAAATAACCAATATAATCCTTAGTTTTTGTAATCAATGATAATAACTCCATGTTGAAGTATATATATTGCATATATTATATTACGTTGCATCAAATATAACCGATGTATATTATTGATTGCGAAGATATGGTCACTAATATTGATATAAATTCTCGCTGATAATAGTTACACACCAATCGCACCCATTTAAGTTTACAATATTTCCCCTATCATCCAATAACTTTATTCTAAGACGGTTTATATTTACTGGTCCAAAATAAATTCGCTTATTGTCCTGCATAGAACCACCGAATTCAACGTTGACGTCGCCGACTTTCATGCTTCCCAATTTTATCGGAAGAATTGCGAATGTGTCAGAAACGACAGGAGATTTTAACTTATAGTTATACGTTCTCTCATTGTTTTTAATTATCTCATTTATTGAATAAATCTGCGATTGCGTCAAGATTCTTGGCGCGCTTGGTAAAACTCGCGGGCTCGCCGAATAAGTAGCGTTTAATTTATCCATTATTAATGTTCCCGCATCTTCGTCGCCTTGTAGACTAAAACTATTGGCTGTAACATTTGATCCGGTTGGGTTTGCAGGAACACAAGTGTAAGGTAAATCCGGAGAATAATAGGTGGGCAATTTCAACGTGCGAGACGTCTCTGTTATTCCGATCAATCCATTATTAATATGATTCTGATTCAAGTCGTCTATAACTAATATGAAATATTTTGGGCCATATAAATCGGGAATAGCTATAGCCGGGTTTCCAGATTGAATTATATTTTGAACTGGGACGCGATATCCTAGAACCCACCCCAACGTTTGATTTACAGCCATTGTTGTCGGAGATCCACAAGGCGTCAATGGATTATGAGAAGGATCTTGCAAACCAACTTGATTGCAAATTAATTGAGACGTTGGATCAAAAAAGGTTATTATAGTATTTGTATTAATGGTTAACGTGGTGCCTTTGTAAATATAAGTCGCACCATATAAGTTAAGAATAAGTTTTCCGCTATTTGGATTAATATAAACCGGAACAGTTGGAGTTACAGGAATTGCCGAAATTGGTTGTATTCCTGCAACATTTATTCCCGCGGCTGTTATACTCGCTGTTAACGAAGAAACTATTGTCGCTGTAGTATAATTTCCAGGTTCTACGGATATTTTTACATTTGCAGGGGGTTGACCAGCAATTATTGAAGGGATTGTAAGCCAAAAGCACGTGTTCCCATAAGCAGTGTCAATTGTATACCATGTGTAAGGAATTGAGAATGAATACAAACGCAAAGAGAGAACGTTCAAAAGAGGTTCAGATAAATCTAATGTATAATCGCTTGCGGTTTCGTTTGGGCTCGCGGATTGACGATATTGGCTATCCAAAACAATAATTCTGGATGTGACGTTTTTCAAGTTCGGGTTTAAAACATCCTGTGCAACTGGAAGATTGAAATTATTTGAAACGCCGAGTTGTTCGCGGTTCATTGGAAGATGAGAATTATTAAAAACGCTTATTTTTTGCTTTCTATCAGTAATTTTATCCTTTTGAACCTTGTCTTTTTGACTCAGAGCTTCGTTTTGATACCAATTTGCCGATTGTTCTCTCGCGGGGTTTAATTCCGCGGTAACTGGATCTTCTTGATCTTCTTCGTCGGCATTTTCTAATTGGCTAGCGTAGTCAAGGAGAGATTCTTTTAGATCCTGAAAAAAATTAACCATATCCGCGTTATTTTCTTTTGTGAATTTGTCAATATAGAAATCGGATTTTTCTGAAATTAGGTCTGGATCTGGAGTATCTAAATCAAGAATTGTCAGTAATTCAGAAACAGTATAATTATCTATATTCGTGTCTATTTTTGATGCCATGTTATATTTTGTATATATTGGTATAATACTATTATTTTATATTGAAATCGCATGGGTCTTTTGCGTGTTAGTGCTCTTTTTTTAGTTCCTTTTTTTCGGCGGTAAGGTCCTCTTTGCGAAAATGCTCTTTAAAAATGCTTGTCAATTCTTCTTTTATATTTAATCCCGCACATGCATCGTGCTTCATTAGTTTTTCTGGAACAACGGTTATTCCGGATCCCCTTTTTAAATGTGTTTTCTCTCTGAAAAGAATGTGGTCTAAGGCCTTTACAATAGTTGGGTTATAATACTTCAGTTCGCTTCTATCTATTCTATAATTGCTTTTATAAATGTATCTGTTGTAATTTCCGTTGTCATAAACGAAATACTTGTCGTATTGGATTGTGTTGTGAACCAAACCTATTCCTTCTATTTTATTGCGACTATTATTCATTTCAGCAACAAATACGAGAGAATTTTGAGGGATTTTAGGTGACATCTGAAGAGGAGCGCAGTAAATGCACCCTTGTAGTTTTTTTCTCTCTCTATAAGAACAGTTCTCCGACCACGTTTTTTCATTAAATCTGCTTGATGCGAGAGTAATAGTAGTCATATTGATTTTTGATTTTTTGATTCTTGATTCTTGATTCTTGATTTCTTGTTTTTTGTTTTTAACGAAATGCGCGTCAATTTTATTTTGTTAATATTCACTAATAATATGCAAACATTAACGTCTATATCTCGCATTTTCAATAATAAAAACCTAAAACGAATCGTAAACGTTTATCAAATGAAATATAAAAACGGGGTTGCGCAAGGGTTAGGGGATTATATACGCGGGTGTTTTTGCCTTTTACAGATATGTGCAATGTTAGGATTAACTTTTGACATGGATTTAACTAATCATCCAATGTCAAAATACTTGATTTCGGATTCTTCATCTAGCGAAAAAGAAAACGTTGATTATTCTTCTGTTTCTAGATACGAGAACACGAATTATATACCTGTAAATTCAAAAGTTTATACGACGAATTCGCAGAACTTCCTCATGGAATTTGTCAACAATATGAACTCTTTTTCTTCATCTGAAACGTTTTATACATTTTGCCATAGTTTTCCAATGTTTGACGTTCAAGATGTTGGTCGCAAATTTATTCTTAGAAAGCTTTTACCCAATGACTTGATGCGGGAAAAGATTGTCGCGTGTCTAGACAGGCTTGAACTTGTTCCGAAAAGATTTGCAGTAATTCACATTAGAAGTGGCGATAGATATTTGTTAAAGAACAATATGTTAAACTCCCAAGTTGTTAAAAAAATAGTTGGCGTGTTGTCAAAAAACATGAAACCTGGAACAAAGTATCTAATTTTAAGCGACAATAATCAAATAAAGGCTTTATTGAAGTCCATTTTTCCTCAAGTTGTAATAAAATCAACGAAAATAGCCCACTTGGGTGAATCTGTAAATCCTGACGATGATTCTATAATGGAAACCCTTCTTGACTTTTACTTGATGTCAAACGCGTTTCAAATCATTAGTTTCTCTCCTTATAATTGGGGGTCTGGTTTTAGTAAGTGGTGTAGTGTTTTATATAAAATTCCTTATACGCAGATTCAGGTTTTAGATAAGCTATCTTAAACGGTCATCTTTTTAAGGTTTAGTTTATTTGGATCTCCCCCAACGTGGAAATTATGACTTCCGTGAAAGTATTTTATTTTATCATATTTGAGATAACTTGTAGGATTGCATAAATAGTATAAAACTTCCCCCCACAATGGCAAATCACCCCATCTAAAAACGTAAATATAATCCAACTGTTTAACTTTTTCAATATACTTTTGAACCAATGTGTTTTCTCTCAAACGTTTCAAATTTAAACCAAGAACATTCGTATAAGGTCCGGAAGGTCTATGATTTAGGATTTGTTGAGAAGTATGGATTTCACAATTGTCTTTTATAAATTGCTGAGTGAATTTATTCAGACCATGAGTTACAAAATCGTGGTCCCTAGTCCAGGCGCCGTATACCGCGGTTTTATTAGAGAGAATATAAAATAACTCTGGGATATTAAATTCAATCGTGCAATCCTCGTCTATTCTTAATATTGCGTCGTAATCTGCCACAAAGTTCCAAAAATCTGCAAACCAAAAAGAGCACATGTGTCTATAATTTAAACCAAAGGCTTTTGTTGGTTCAAAGAAAGAAACGTCGCTTTTTTCTTCTTTAAACGCGTGTTCTTTTATGCATATAAATTTCAGATTAAGTGTTGGTGTGAATTTGGAAATATACTCTTGATGTGCTTCTAAAATATTTCCCTCGTGAAAAACGAGAATATCTATTCCGATGAGTGATCTCAAATTATTAGCAATTGAAATATTCCGTCTAATAAGAGTGTTATATTGTTGTAAATTTTGATAACCTCTGGTTAACACTGCTACAGCAAATTTGGTTGGATCCATATAAAATTATGCATTTTAATAAAAGGCGTAATTTTACTCATTTATTTGTTTTGTTGTTTTGTTGTTTTGTTGTTTGTTGTTGTTTGTTGTTGTTTGTTGTTGTTTGTTTGTTTGATTCTAAGCCAGAAGAACCTCACGAGCCTTGTCCTCCAGACACTGGTATCTCGGCTTGTTCATCTGCTCCACGAGCACAGACCAAGGCGTGCAACCCTTGAGTGCATCAAGCCCCTTTTCGCAGAAGAGGCTGAGCAGAGAAGGGCTAAACCCAGACATCATACTAACATTCTTTTGCGAGGAAAGGCATGGGAACCCGCTTGTAGACCGCAAATTCCAGAAGAGGATATGAGGAGGCTTGAAAGGAGTGCCCCAGAGCCTCACGCCAGCATCGGCGTATTTAGTGTGCATTGAATCGTAGAACGTCTCCATGTTCTTGGGTGCCTGCACATCGGGATCGTCAATCTGCATGTCTGAGAATATGGAGAGAATCATACCTTCAACCTGGTCAGGCGTCAACTTCTTCTCAATAATGGCATCAAGAATGCGGTCAAATGCACCATGAAAGTTGGTGCTATAACCGACCTCGCCTTGCTGGAGAACGCGAATCATGTCCACGAAGTTATCGCAACCATCCAAGTTGTGCCAAGTGGGATTGCTACTGAAAGACAATACTCGCTTGCCCAGAACAGACTTCTCAGCAACGCGACACCCAAGCGCCATTGCGCAATCAATGGGGTCGCCGTCCATGGAACCAGAAAAGTCCAACATTGCGACCATCGGTCCAAGCGCGCCTGTCTGAGTGGCATTGTCGCGCCACTGTGAGTTGAGAAGGTCAATCTCCAGTTGAACGTCGTCTGACGTCTTTCCGCCGCGAGACCTGTAGATGAGGTCGCGCGCCTGAACAGTGAAGCTATTGAGACCAACGCGTTTTCCCTTCATTTGCACCTCACCTACAGCGGCCTTCTTGATGCGATTTGCGAAGTTCTCTGCGCACTGGATGCGATCCTCCGCCTCAGACCTCTGCGTTCCATCCTTCTTCTTGTTCAAGAAGGCTGTCTTCTGCTTTGAGATGGTAATAGAGGTCGTCTTTGCGTGGTCAATATTCGCCCAAGTTCCGTCGCACTGGTGAATCTGAGTAGTGTCAAGAGCGCGATTCAGGTTAGCGAGGAGCTTACGGAAGTCCATCTTAGCCTTGTTGACGGCGCGATCAACTTGCACGTTTGTCTTCGCAGTCTCAATATACTCCTTGAAATACATTACGGAGAGTTCATTGAAGATCCAGCCAAAGCGTTGAGACTTGGCGCGAGGAACCCACTTGGCAGCGAGCGACTTCTTCTCGGCGCTAGAGTCAAGACGAATCTGACTGAGCAGGAGCTGGAAGGCGTGCTGCATCAAAGGATCAGAAACAGACATATTCCTGGACTTGCAGTAGTTGCAGAAATACTTGATGTCCTTCCAAGAACCATAAGGATGGCCGTCGGTTGATACGAACTTGGTAAGAACAAAACGAGCAAGCTCTGGATAGAACTCATTCCAAACCAGAACCTGCATATATGCAAGGGAATACTCCCCCTTTCCGTCAATAATGTCACGAGTGTGACCAACCATTTTATATGCTACCGTCATTAACTCTACAAACTTTTCTCTGGAGGCGTCCTTGCTTCCAGTAAGATTTTGCAAAAGGTGTCTAAGGGTCTCCGCGTGAAATTCAATCATTTTAGAATCACAACGAGTGAACTGAAAGCTCAATTGAAGGATTTTCTCCTGAAGGTCGCTTGACCAAGAATATTCTGCGTGTCCCTTCTCACCAACCTGCATTGAAGTGTATGAGTCAAGAGCGTGAATGAGTGCTGCCATTGCTACGTATTATTGTGGCGGAGTCTTTAAGCCGTTTTGCGGTATGTTTTTCTTTTGTTACCTTTTATGGTGTTAAGATAAATACGTTTCGTTGAATTTGATGCCGATGGTGTGGATCTGTTTTTATCGGAGTTGTGCGTTGGTTTCTCATAAAATATAATTATTATTTCGTTTAAATCTTGAAACATGGATATGGTTTTTTCTAGAGGTATTGCATCAATGTTTGTCAATGATTTTAAAAATATGTTTTTATCTTGCGAATTTTTAAGAAAGTGTTGAATTTCTCTAGGATCAATGTCAATGTTATATTTTAATATTGACAAAACTGAATAAGATTTGTCGGCTAGCTTGGAATTGCGTTTAAGTATTCCAATTATTTCTTCGCGCGAAATATAATTTGGTTCTTTTAATAAGAGAGAATCTTTCTTAAGTTTTTCAACTTCATTGTCTTTATTAACATAAATGTGTGTAAATTTTATAGACGTTATGTCCTCAGAATAAAACGGAAGGTATTTTTCATCTAAAGAATCAAATTCTTCTATCCATTTTGTGTCCAAATCTATAAGGGTTTCATTCATATTGAATTATACTACTACATGCATATATAATTCAATATAACTTTTTACGAGGCGTATTCATCATAGTCGTCGCATTCGCACAAAGATAAATAATGCTGCATTTCGTGAATATTTTCGTAAGCCCCTTCTCCGTGCAAATCGTCGTAATTTATTTTATAATTTGCCCACGTTTTTATCATTTTGTCAAATACATTTATTGCGCGATAATTGTACTCTTCTGAGCTTAAAACGCTGCCGTCTTGATAATCTGGAATATTTCCGTCTGCAACGACGACTCCATTTTCTCTCCTATATCTCACCCACCCAAACGGTGGCGCGTCATTATCTTTGGATGAATCCGCATTCTCGGTCATTGCAGCACCCATAAAATTTAAATTGCTTGATGATGCGTCGCATCTCGTTGATTGAGACAATTCGGGAAAATCGGAATCTTTGAATTCGGCTTGGATCGTCTTCTTTTCTTTAAATCCTCTAAAATCTGATACATTTTGTGACACTCTATTTTGAAATTGTCTTGGTTTCTTTTCGTTCTTGAACATATCTTGGCCGGTTGCTTTTCTTTTTATAAGATCGTCGGGTTCTTACGTATATTGATGTGATACCTTTAAGCCATTCTTGAATATGTTTTCTAGGGTCTCAATTATGTTTTAAAATTATCATTTAAAGAGTACTATGCAATTACTATTATCTCCTAACAGCGACACATATTTTCTGTGCCTCTCCGATAATGACGCGACTTCGTAGCCGTATTATATATATTTGCGGGAGATAGCAAAACAAAAATGGGGAATGTGGGTTAAATTTTGCCCATGTAAAAGGTGTATAAAATGTTTTTGTTTTTACTTAAACATTTTATATAGAGTAAGTATATATTATATGGATGTCAGCAATAATGTTCTTATTCAAATACTTATAGAAGACATTATAACCTTTAACAACGCTGACAATTTTAACGAAGACTTTTCCGCATTTCCAATATTTCCATTTTATAACAGCCCGATAAATTCGCAGCAAACAATTTTACACCAGAGTTTATATGATAGGAATCCAATAAAAAATGTTGTCACTTCAGAAATTTCTGACGGTCTTTTGCCTATTAAATTCAAAGACGCAAAGGATAAAGAAAATAATGAAACTTGTTCTATAACAATGGAAATTTTTAAAGAAGAAGACGACGTAATACAATTGCCTTGTAATCATTGTTTTTTAGTTGAACCAATTATGCAGTGGTTAACCGAAGAAAGTAGCGAATGTCCGGTTTGCAGATATAAATTTGAATCTATGGAAAAAAATACTAGACTGGAAGAAGAAATTGTTGGAGTGGTAAATTTGCCAGGAGAAATAATTCAACACCACAATTTGATACTTTCTCAAATTATTAACGGTTTATTTTCGGGAAATGTTGGCGTTTATTCTGAACCTGAGAACCCAGTAGATGCGGATATAGACTTGGATGCTGATGTAGACTTGGATGCTGATGTAGACTTGGATGCTGATATAGACTTGGATGCTGATATAGACTTGGATGCTGATATAGACTTGGATGCTGATATAGACTTAGATGTAGATTAAATGTCGTCAACATTAATGGTATCATCCTCTTCGCCATTGTTTTCTGAAACAGATTCCAGTGAAATTTGTTGATTAGATCCGCGCAACTCTTTCATCAAATTGTCGTATTCATCCTCACCAGCATTATTTGTAAACTCAATGTCATTGTCGTCTCCACCAGAAACATTCGCGAACGTGTGATCCCTAGTAATAAAATCCGCGAACCCCCCGAGCGTCTTCAATCGCTCCTTATCCAAATCACTATAAACCTCCAATAAATCACACTTTTCTAAGTCTTTTCCCTCACCGGATTTACTGGCTTCAAAATCTCGGCCTCCAACCAATACCCATTTTCCATTGCAAATAATATTATCGCGCTTTCCTCTTCCGCGAAATTTTCCACGGATGATACAAAGTCTCTTTTTTCCATCTTTGCACATTACGTGACACATTCCGTTTCCAAGAGTCGCGACCACCTGAGCGTAGTGCTCGTATTCATCTTCTGAAAATCTAGTCTTCAAATTGGTCTGCTTAGCAGACGTCTCGTATTTGCGAGCTTGGGATTTGTGTCCCGAACCACCTTTAGTATTTTTAACCATTTTGCTTGTGTGTTGTTGTTTACTATTATATTCTAACCGTTATTTTATTTCAATTTTTATTTTACGTGGACCTGAATGAAAAAATAAAAATTGAAATGTATTCTAGCAATTATATTTTATATATAATAAATAAAAACGCTGTCAAAATGAAGACTCAAGTTATTTATATTCCGAGTATAAAATGCGATGTTACTTTTACCATTGGTCAAAATGCCGAAGATAACGATGCTATTATTGATGCCGCGTTACCAAACGATCTTTGGTTCCACGTTGACAATAAGCCATCCTGTCACGTTATCGCGTCGGTTCCGGAAGGAATTGAAAGAAGCCAGATAAAATACATTGTTAGTCAAGGGGCCGTTTTGTGTAAGAAACATTCTTATCCATCCGAAAAGAAGCTGCCCATCTTGTTTACACGCGTAAAAAATATTCAGAAAACTATCAAACCGGGTCAGGTTTTTATTCCAGACGATTGTCAATCTATCAAGGTTTGTTAACCACCTTTTCATTTCTAACGACGCATTTTTTGAAATATGTTAATTACGCGTCCACACGTAATAAGGAACGCTGAATTGATTGCACAGTTTAATGGATTTGGTTACAGTAATAGAATATGTTATTCTAGTCTGTTTTTCTTTTGTTTTATTTTTTCCAATCATATTTTGAAGATACTGTCTTCTATCTTCGTTGTAAATGTGGATTGGAAATTTATAAATTACTTTGAAATTAAAATTTTCCTTATCAATCCCGGCAAGAATCATCCACCCACTTTTTCCATCATTGGGCAAATTTTCACACTTTTCTATTTTTGAAATGCTATCATCGTTTATTGTTCCGGACGGTGCATTTTTTTTTGAACTCGGTTTATATTCATAAACATGTTTTATATTTTCCAAATTGTCAATGCCGTCCCAACCATGTTTTTCTTCAACGTTAACTAATCCCAAAAGTGAAGATAACAATCGTTCATACGGTTCATTGCATTCATTGGATTTTAGACTATCCATTGCTAGTCTATACGCTATTCTATGCTGTTCGGGAACTTCTTCTAATTTTGTGTTTGATAAAATAAAATATTCGTTCATTTTACTTTCGTCAATAATTAGAGGAAATGCTTCGCAAACTGAATCCTTATCGGATTTGTCCATTGTTATTATTGTTTTTGTATTTATTATAAACATAACAATATTTCAATTTTTATTACACTTTTTACACCATTGCATATTTGAAATGCGCAAAGGTGTAACATTTCAAATGCCGATTCTTTATATTTAGTATTCAATTTCATTTAGTTCTTCTAGGAAGTCGGTATCAGGAACAAATAACCCATTCGTCTTGTGCTGTTTATAAAACTGAGACCACGTTCTCTCTTTTACAATATTTTTGATACTTTTATTTGTGGTCTCAGGTTTTTGTTCATCGGTTTCGTAATTATAGGCGTCGTAAAATTCATCAAAGCAATCGTCGTCTGGGAAATCTATTTTTTTCTCTTCATGATTAATAGTTCCATTGTATTTTTTAATGCGATCACGCCAAACTGGAGAGAATGATGCGTAATATTCCCAATGATTGAAATACGCTGTCTTCAAATCAATCGCTTCTCTCTTCAACTTGAAAAGGGTGAGGTAGTTTTCTTCGTCAATTGAATATAAACAAGCCTTTGGAAGGATTTTATAAGGGTAAAAGCTACTATCGTAATCAGAATAAATAGTTTCAAATTGTTTCATTTCACTTTCTTCAACAATTACGTATAGTTTTTTACCCATTTTGACTGGTTCTATGCAAGTAAACTGCATCATAATGTGCGCTAGAATGATGTGCCTCTTTTCGCCGGGGTATGTATTTTTGCGTTTATTAATTTTCTCCTTTACATTATAGTCTTTGGTTAGGTTATTATTGTTTGATTTTTTGTTTAGTTCTTGAAAGTGTGATGCAGCGTATTCCAGAAACTCATCCAGTTGATTTTCACAGCATTTATTAAGAACAAATTCTGCTATATTTTGGTAGTTTTTAGAGTTAAACCAATCGTCAAATTTAGAAAGATGAATAAAATCAAACCGTTGACAATCGTTGAATATAGTAGTTTGAATATCAACCTCAAAATTCTGGGAAATTTGTCTCAATAAGAAGACGTCCAAATTATGAGGCCTAATTAGCAAATCGCTTACAATCATGTTAATAATTTTATCTCTCTCTATAGTTGATTTGCTGATTTTTGACCATTCTTTTTGTTTTTTAATAAAATAATCATAAAACGACGGATTCAAAGTATAATAAAAGTCAAAATAGATTTTCCAAAGCAGATTGAATAACTCGTTTTCAAAACCAGAGTAATATAATTCATACGCCCAAAACATGGAGCTTTCACGCTTTCCCAAAATAGACATGATTAGGGTTAACCTGACTTCATCTTTTACATACAAATATCTTGTAAATATAATTCTCGGTGATTCGTTTATTGGCATGATATGCGAAGAAACGTTCTTACATTGACCCATTTAAATTGTTTGCGTTTATTTAACTTTAGTGATAATAAGTTTACCAATAAAGTTAATCAATTTTTATTTAGTGATTTTGTGTTTTTATTTTTTGTATTTTTGCATTTTTTGTATTTTTTTGTAGTTTTGTTTTCTTTTCTCATTTAATAATATAAGATGGCTACTTCTTGGATGGCGTTAGTGAAGAAAACCTTTGACGAGGGAAGAGCAAAAGATGATAAATATTCTTATAAGCAAGCTATGATGGATGCTAAGCAGTTAAATCATTCTTCTCCTGCTAAGGCATCTTCCACAAAATCAACTGCGTCTGAATCTGTGTCTGAAGAAAGCGAAATGTCTTCATCCAGTGTTAGTGTTAAAACGAGCAAGGCTCGCGGTGTCAAAAAGGGAAAGGGAAAGGGAAAGAGCGCTAAGAAGTCTAAGAAGGCGAGAAAGTCCAAGAAGACGAGAAAGGCTCGCAAATAAAGTTAGTTAGAAAAAACTGTTTTTGTCGGTATTATACAATATATCATTGAATAATGATATGTTTTTTTCAATACTTAGCCGATTTGAAGGTTCCGGATCAATATTTTGTTTTAGAAGTTGAGAGAAGTTGGAAATAAACTGATTCTGATTTTGGGGGGTTCCGAAACTATCTCTCAATAAAACTAGGAAAAGGATGCTTATTCCATAGTTATTCCAAGTTATACTTTGTTTAAGAATGTTCGTAATTATTGAGTCTTTTGGCTTGTTTATAAAGGATTGTAGAGAGAAACGGGTGGATTCTTTATATTGTTCCAAAAAAGATTTTGAAAAACAACTTAAAGACGCTGCGCGGCGGGCTGAATCTGCGCATATATCTTCAATATTCGCGAGAGAAACGCTCACGGCGTCGGTTTCGCATAAATAGCAAATTAAATGGGCTTCCGGGGGTAAAAATACGTTTTTTCTTTGATATTTGGAAAATAGATTGCTTTTTCTCTCTTTGTTGATCGTTGGAAGATGAAAGAATTTGGATATATTTGCAATTATTGGAAGATTGTCTCTAAAAACTAGTGTTGCTGGGTGAAAATCCAAATTTATTAACTGATTTGTGTTTAGAATTTTTATGGTTTTTAATAAGTGATTATAACTATTTATTATATTCAATAAACGTTTTTTCTTTGGTTCTCTCTGATTTAAATAAAAAACATCAAAAAAGGTGGGATTATTTTCTATATTGAGTTGTTTTACAATTAAATTTCGGTTGAGATTGGGATTTGGGTTGTAGTTTTGCAATATTTCCTCGCATCTCTCAAATAAGTCCTCGTCTATTTCTGCCAAATTAACGTATGAATTTTTCAAAATAGGATTAAAATGCTGGGAATAATTGGGAATTTGCAATATTCTTTGCGAAATCTCTATTTCATGAATAGAAAAAAAGTCGGCTGGTTTGATGGTGGTCATGTACTTTTTAGGCGTTGTTTCAGGGGTTTTTATGGTTTGTTTTTGGTTTTTTGGTGCGTTTTTGTCCGAATGTTTTGCTAATATTTCATCTGGAATTATAAACATTCTTTCTAGTGTAGTAATAATTATACACCCGAGATTTTTATTTACTTATCTTCATAAAATATCTATTCTTATAGGTTTTCTTGACTTTTTTCATAATATCATCTGCAGCAAGATTATTGGATAATAGTCTCTCCACTTCATTCTTAAGAGCATCAATATTGTTGGTGCAAAAGTCGTTGAAACCTTCAGAAGGCTTGTAATCTTCTTTGTTAAGACCGGAAATAATGTGATTATCCATTGCGTCTAGGAGCTCCTTTTGAATACCTACATACTTACGGCGTTCCTTGGGCTCTGGCTTTACAGTGCTCTTTTTTCTGAAATAATACCTAGCACTCTTGAACATCTTATCTAGAACATCTCCTTCATAACCAAGTGCTTCCAAACGGTCCGTTTCATCCGAAATAAGATCTTCCGATTCCTCCGCCCAGATTTCCCAGGATTCCTTGAAAGATTTTCTGTCGTCGTATTGATGAACCTTTGAAAACTTGTACAACTCATCCATAAAGTCTTGTGTAAATTTATACCTGTAAATTGCTGGTGTTATTGTTATAGTGTTAGAATCATCATCGTCGCCATCATATCGCTCGTCTTCTTTGACAGATTTAACTCTACTTGAATCAATTCTACTTGAATCAAGTCTAGTATAAATTGTTCTAGTATTACTAACGCAGGAACCATCGTTGCTGCGGTTGTTATTAATATCAGTTGTTCTTGCATTTGCCATTTGCCGGATTAAGTGCTAGTAGTGATTTGTTTTTGTTTTACTTTATTTATCGCCGTTCAATTTTTTTAGTTTTCAAAAACAAATATAAAAACATTATGTTACATTACTTATGAATATAACTCACATTTGTTCATTGGGACACTGGTGCCACACTGCTTCGTTAATAAAAAAACACGGTTTAAAATTAGAGTCTTATCCATTTGATTGGATTTTTATCAATTATAAAAACGTTCTTCATTGCATTGAAGATAACTTTAAAACATTCTTAGATAAATCTCACTACAATAGCATATCAAACACAAAGTGTGGACACAATGTTTATCACTCAGAGACGTTTAATCATCACAATCCATTGACAAACGAAAATGATTATAATTATTATTTAAGATGCGTTGACAGATTCAATACATTATTGAAGAGAGAAGAACATAAATTGTTTGTTCTTGGCAATTTTAATATGAATCAAATAGATGAAAATATCAAGAGCGATATGATTGAAATTAATAATAAACTTTCAAAACTTACAAACAATTTAACTTTATTGGTTATTTTTCACTTACCTAACAAGAATTGCAATTATCATGAATTTACTTATAATGGCAATATTCATTTTTTAGAGTTGCACACCGTGTCGCGAAGTCATGGTATATTTTTTGACAATGAATCTGACAATTTATATTTTGATGAGGTATTTAAAAATGCATACAAGTTTGATGTTAAACCATTGAATTCATCTAACGTGTGATTTTTATGCATAGTTATATTATATTATATTATATGAACTGTCCAAAAAGTTATATGCTTTCAACTAGAGTATTTTTAGATACATTTAATCAGTGCTATAAAAATATTATTATTATAAACTTGCCACCAGAGGGGCCTCTTGGAAAAATTGTTAGAAGATTACAGATGCCCCCCTTATCTCCATTTAATGTTCCAGGACCTTGTTGCAATAGAATCGGGTATAAAGATTGTGCGCTTGCATTATTTTCATTAAGAGGCTGCAATGGAGGAAGAGGAAACTGTTTAATGTATGAAGACGAAATACCAGATTTATTCTCTTTTCTTTTATCTAATGGATATAAGATTGACACTAGTTTAACAAAAATGATGAACAATAGTGAGGTGAAAATAAACGATAATAAAATTTTGTGCTTTATAACATACAATGGTTTTAGCGAAAAAAATTGACTTAATAATAACTCGCTGAATTATTATTAAATTATTACTAAGTTAATGTCTGACGTTGATTCTGTTAAAAAATACCCGGTGGAAGTTCAAGAGTCTATTGCAAAATATTTGGAGCAGCTTGGGGATAAAGAGCGAATTGCGTATCAAATAGCCAAAGAGCATCTGGGAAGCTCTTTTGATGTTGTAAAAAGCATTGGCTATATTACATGGAAGAAGACACAGGCGTCTTGAAACGCAATCTTCTAGATAGTCTTCGCTGAGCCTTTCTAAATTTTCTGGATGGCTTTCCGCCTTTCTTGAATGCTGTGGATCTTATAACATTTTTTGAAATGTTTCCAACGCTCATATTTTTAGAAATATTATCCACTGCATTAAACCTGTCAACTCCTGAGGCTATTCTATTTTTAATTGCAGCCGTTTCCGCCATTTTATTTTTTACGGCTTCTTCTGCCTTTTTAAGCGAGTCTGCAAAAGTGGTCGCTGTTTCGGCTCCCGCTTCTAAAACGGCTTCTCCTGCAGTCGCCAATTTATCCACGTCTCTCACCAATCCGACTACAACGCCTGGGCCGGGAATTGCCTCCGCTGTATTTAATGCTATACTTACAGCCGATTCTCCGACCTTTGACGCAACTTTTGTTCCTATTTCAGAAGCCTTATCTACGGCTTCGTTTATCGCCGGTTCTGCGGCGTCTATAATTGTTGCCGCCGCTTCAGACGCGTTTTTGGTTATTTCAGAGACCTCTTGAACAAACTCTGGATTATTAAGTTTTTCATTTGCCTCCGCTAATACGTCTTTTGCGGATTCCACCGTTCTTTCAAGAGCGCTTGAAACCGTGTTTTTAATGGGGCCTTCAATATTTTTATTCAATTCGTCAACTATAATAGCTCCAACTTGATTCGCTTTATTTGCGATACCTGATACGATATTTGATGCAGTTGAAGCCAACTCTGACGCTTGTTGTGAAAATTGGCTTTGTTCTTGTGTTTGTTCTTGTATTAGGGATTGGTTTTGTTGTGTTTGTTGTTCTTGTTCTTCTTCCACGGGGTTAATGCGTTTGTAACCCAAAAACCTCGCACCCTTGTCTTCTAAAAAGGTAGCTGTTTTATTTATGGCGGTTTTTGCGGAAGTTCCCAGGGTTTCAAATAAACTATTACTATTTCCGCCAACTTTTGATGTCGCGTTATTTTTTTGTGTCTTTCTCATTCCTCCTCTAAAATTTCGGTGTCTTTTATAATATTTTCTAGTTGGCATATTGTTTCTTGTTATATTATTGTTATATTATTGTTTTTTACTTTTTCTGCATTCTCTTAAATTCAGCAAAACTAACAGCGTACCTCTTATCTACGACTTTTCTATCCACCTTTTTCAAAAAACTGAAATTCGCAAGCTTTCCTTCAAAAGAATACCGATTCGCGCGTTCTTTTACAATCTTGTCTTCTTGCGGCGCGGTTTGTTTTGCTGGGGCTGGCCTATCTAGAGGAACGGCAGCCGATTTGATGCTCGTATCCTTATTATATTTTTTGAACTTGGCGAAAACATTTTTTGCTTGTTGTTGCGTGGGCTGCGTCTTCATTTTCTCCTCTTGTTCCTTTTCTTTTTCCTCCTCCTTTTGCTTTTTTTCCGCGAGTTTTTTCTCGGCTTCTTCAATCTCCTTTGACATGACCACGTATATTTGCTTGCAATTGCAATTGATGACATATTTTCGGCCAATTACTTCTAAATATCTATAAGGAATTGTGCTATCGCTATAATATTCAAAAGACGACCTGGAATTGTTATAGAACATCAAAACGTTCCCCAAAGGTGTTTTTTCAATCATCATGGAGTTTTTCAGAGTGTTTAACCTTTCATTCACGACAAATTCCTTTGCCAATTTATTCACTTCTTCGTCTTCTACATTTTTTGTTTGGAGTTCTTCCATTACTGTCTTCAACCTATTAATTTCTTGATTATGCATAAAAATCATATCCATTTTTCTAGATGCGTTATCTGCATCGTTTAACATGTGGTCTTCAATTTCCTTGAGTTGAGATTCTAATTGAGATATTTGATTGCTTGTTTCTGAGAGCTGATTGTTTAACTTTGATTCTAGATCGGCTTTAATAATGATGCGCTGCTCTTTCTCCGTTTCAAATTCTAGCTCTGTAAATTGAATGTTGTCTGGGAGCTTATTAAATTCTTCCAAATACTTGTCCTCATATTTCTTTGGTTCAACTTGGGGTTCATCTTCTTGATGCTCGTCTTCAATTATATCGTTGTCGCTTTCATTATAAAAGTAAAAATCCAAGCTATCTTTGAATTTGTTTTCCAAATAAGACCAGATGTTGTATTCTTCTCCGTAAATCAGTTTAAAAATGTGTTGACAAAAAATGGCAAACATAAAAAAAGCAAGCGCTTTTACAATTTGGGGTGGTTCCGTAATCGGAAGCGGGCGCTCGCCAACATAACAACATTCTTCATTGTCTAACGTTGGAGTATACTCTATAAAGTTAAGAAACTCCTGGCTCATCTCTTTTCAAATATATAATATGAGCGTGATACTTTTAAACCCTTTGCGCATTTTTCATTTCAAATGGGGTTTTTGTTTTGTTTTATAAGGATAATTGACTCTTTCTTAGTTCAAATAAATCGGAAATTTCTTTATCTAGGTTCGCGCACTTTATGATTTCAAATGTCTTGCGCGGATTATTCGGATGAAGCCTAACTAGATATAAATCCTTGATGGTCTTTCCATACTTTTCTTGTAAAATTGCTTTGTAAGTGTTGAGCTGGAGAGAATAGTGCCAAAAATTCGTGTCTGGCAAATGGTCTATTTCTGGGGTTATGGCGAATTTACCAAATCCATCCGTCTTTTTAATTTCTTTAGCGCGCTTCCAGTCGTAAATTGATAAGGTACCGTCTTGGTTTTCGTATACCATATCTATAGAACCTGCTACTTTTAGATCCTCGTGATAAATCATCCACTCTGTTCTATATGGTTTGTAATCTGGAGTCGCTCTAATATATTGCAAAAAGAAATCCCATTCTTCTGACGTGTTTATAAGAGGGGCTCCCGCGGCTATGTCTCGTTCATAATTATCCAAGAGGTCTTTATGTGTGTATCCTTGGGGTAAATCTTGGTTCATGAAACATTCAATGTTGAAATGGAGGTCGGTTCCTGCGCCGGATACTGATTTGGCATTTTCTGCCCATTGGGCTTTTATTTGCTCTTGGGTTAGCCCCCAGTATTTGTTTTGGGGGTTCCAGTTCCTTCCTCGCATCATATTATTGATTACGGAATCTGCGTCAAAATGGGAGAAATGGCTGTGATTAATGGTTGTGACGCTTGTGTAATTGGAATCTGGATCTACAAGAATGGTATACTTATGAGTAGGCTCGTCAAAGACGAGATTTTTGTCTCTCTCATGAGAATTTTGCGTGGAAAGAGTTGGTCTTAGCATTGTTTGTTTTTATGGTTGATTGATAATAAGACCTAATTTTTATTATCAATTTTTTAAACGGCGGGTTTATTTTCTAGGATTGAAACACGTTTTTTAAGCTCTTTAATTTCTTTTGTTAAAACACCTATAAGACCGAGATAATTCAAACTTTGCATTTGTTCTCCGTCTTTTTCGCCTGTAACTAAATATGGAAAAATTTCTTGTATTTCATGTGCTATAAAACCTATATCTTGTTTTCCGGCGTTTTTATTAAAATAAGTGACTGGTCTTAAATTGTCAACTGAAAAAGAATCGTCTAAATTTGTGACGTTTTTCTTAATTCGGTAATCTGATGTAGCATTAAATGAAGTTGAGTTTAATAGCCCGATTGACGGGGTGTATGTTAAATCTCCTGTATTTGTATAAAATGTACTTGTTGTTGTTCCAGATGCGGATACAAAGGTTGGATACCACGCAGTTGAGTTTGTGTTATTGTTGGTAATAGTCATTGATGTTGTTATTGAACTCCAAGATGGAACTGACCCGTTTATTGTTAAAACCTGACCACTTGTCCCGAGACCATTGCTAACTGCTAAACCACCCGACAAGGTTACATTTCCTGAACTAACTGCTAACCCGTTTGTGAATGTGTTAATTCCTGAAAATGTATTAGGTCCATTATTAGTAACTAAATTTGTTGGAGCACTTGGGGCTGCTCCATAAACTATTTCGCTGTTTGTAGAATCGTAATATAAAATATTGGTTGGAAGAGTGGATGGATTGCGAATTGGTGCGGCATAAAAACTAGAAGCAGTTGTTCCGTTAATTGCGGTTCCCGATGCGTTTATAACAACCGAATTTGACGCTTGATTAATTTTACCTGCTAGATAACCTATTGCAATCGCAGAAGTGTTTACAGATATTTGATTTGCTGCAATCATACCACTGGTTCCAAAATAAGAGTCTCCAGAAACGGCCAAGGTGCTTGATAGTGTTGCGGCTCCCGAGCTAACGGCTAACCCGTTAGCGAATGTAGCGGTTCCCGATCTAACCGCTAACCCAGAAGCGAATGTTGCAATACCCGAAACCGCCAATGTGCTTGATAATGTTGCTGCGCCTGAAGAAGCAAATGTATTGGTGGCTAACCCAGTGGCAAATGTTGCGTTGCCAGAAACAGCCAATGTGCTTGATAGCGTAGCGGCACCCGAAGATGCTAATGTATTTGTTGCTAACCCAGAGGAGAATGTCGCGTTGCTTGAAACAGCCAAGGTGCTTGATAGTGTTGCGGCACCCGAGCTAACGGCTAACCCGTTAGCGAATGTAGCGGTTCCAGATCTAACCGCTAACCCCGAGGAGAATGTCGCGTTTCCGGAAACAGCTAAGGTGCTTGATAATGTTGCTGCGCCAGAAGAAGCAAATGTATTTGTTGCTAACCCACTTGCGAACGTCGCATTGCTAGAAACCGCCATTGTGTTTGAAAATGTCGCTGATCCAGATGAAACAGCTATTCCACTAGAAAATGTACCAATGTTTGCTGAAAAATTTCCAAACTGGTCACGCGATACAATGGTGGAACCCGTAGAACTGGGTGTGGCGTTTGTTGATATTGTTGCAGTTGATAACCCATTACTAGTAGTAGTACTCGTTGCTATGTGAGTTCCTCCTGTTATAGATAGAGAACTTGGATAAGTCCAAGCGGGGGAGCCGTTAATGCTAGATAAAACTGTTCCAGAAATACCAATTGGCAAAAAATTGGTGGTGTTTGCGGTGGTTTGATATGGGATTGAACCTTGGGCTCCTCCAGCAAATTGCGGCGTTGCCAAAGTTCCAGCGTAGTCAACGAAATTACTATATAATGAAGCGTACACCGGTTGATTGGATAAAATTTTTATGTTACTCGGAGCGGTACTTTGAAGAGAACCATCCGAAAAATATATTTTACCGACGTGCATAATGGAATTTGAGCTCATATCTATGTGGCTTTGACTTACTATTTTTGAATTTGGTTGCCCCAAAGTATCCGTAATTCCAAGATTTCCGCTATTTGAAAATTGGTTTGTAATAATATTGTTTTTTGCGGAATAATTTAATCCACCGAATTGTCTAAATGACATTATTGTATATAATATAACAAGCCTTTTTATATTTTATAAATTATTTCGCATTTCAGAATGTGAATGTGAATGCGGTATCCTATTGGAAATTTTTTGAAAGGAGATGGTTATCTACATAATTACTTTTTTGGCATTTTCAAATTAAATATTTAGCTATACTAATGGGGTATAATATTGAGGTGTCAATCAATATGGTGAAACACACTAATGTCTCGGAACTCAAGAGAGAAATAGCGGACTTTGCGTTGGATTCAAATTGCGATCACTATTACTATCTTTACGAAATGGAAGGTCGTTGTAGAATCCCAAGAAACCACTGCATAATTGTAATAAATTTTCACGATTCTGAAACATTCAACTGTGCACACTTTTTGAAAACATTGAAGAAGATGAAAGATTTACACATTGAGTGCATTTATGATGACGAAATTGCTTGCAATTTACTTTACGCATCACAATATTACCTTACCACCATTGAAAAAGACAAAGTAATTAAGTATAACAAAAACAAGAGAGAAAGGTCTCTCTCAGATAATGATAAAACGGTCTTGGAACCGGTTATTAAAAAAGTTTGTTAAAGAATTTCACGAAATTGGTTTGCGATTTATTTTCGTGTCTTTTGCTTCTCGTTCCGCGGCCCGTTGTATAATGAATTCGCATTGTTTTTGGTGACGGAGTTTTAAGCCTTGCGTTTCTCTCGCGCTTCGTTAATTTGGGTCGCTCAATAGACTTCGGTTTTGTCTCTGGAATTGGTTCTGGAATTGGTTCTGAAATTGGTTTTGGCTCTTGCAAAGGACAATGGATTGGAGAGAATGGAGTTTGCAATTCTTCCTTTTTGGATAGTAACGGTGGAACTGTGACGCGAAATAATGCATCTGATGGTTCGTAACATTCTTTAACTGGGATATTTAACAATTCAATATCTTCGTCATCTAAAAAATCAAAGTCGCTCATAAAATCGTCTTTTAAACGTGTATCCAATGGTTTATTAACTGCTGGAATGCTTAATAAATTCGCTAAATCCTCATTATTTAATTGCACGCGATATTTATTTTTTTTACCATTGTCGTTCATAGCTAGACTAATATTAGCTCGTTTACCGTCGTATTTCGCATTCCATTTTATTTCATTTTTTAGTTGATTGTGTTGATTATCTTGAAAAACTGTTTGTGAGATTCCTTTATTTTTAATATAAGTCGTCGCCATTATATTAAAAATATATTAAAAAAAAGCAAAAATAATGAAACATAACTGTGAATGGAGATTTAATTATTGAAACCGTGAATTTAGGTGAGTTATATTTTGATATTTTTCATTGCAAGAAATATATATAACAATGAATTTGAGTTTTACTGAGATTGATAATCTAAATTTTAATGATGAATTGGAAGATGTGGAAGATGTTGGCGCATTTGATGACCGAGGCACGTTCACTCCAGCGGCTCCAAAACAACAAACGCCGGTGGCTCTGGGGTCAAGAGTTCCTCAGCCAAGAATCACTACCATGGCTCATAAAAATCGCGGTTCTCTAGCGCAAAATATTACGACTCCTGCCCCGAGAACTGTTACCTATGACGATATATTATCGTCATTGAACATGAGGGTGGTTGATGGTAAATTGCAAATAGTTAGAAATCAAGCGGCAGAAAATATTAGAACAAACAACTTTGTGCAACCAGCAAATCAACCCATAAATCAGACAAAAAAAATAATTCAACCACAACAACAACCTCGGCAAAATCCGCAACAAGCTCGGCAAAATCAGCAACCTCTGCAAAACCCAATGTTTAACTCGGTGCCGACGCAACAAAATGTTCCTATTATGACGAAAGAGCAGTACAAACAAATGGTTGCTGCTAATTATTTGAAAGCTTTGCAAGAACAACAGAGAATTAGAAACATGAAATCAACCAAGTTGATGTTCTCAAATTCAAATGTTGAGGTGGCGTCTCAAACTGGAGGGAACGGATTAAACAGACTATTTCGCATTAACGGCAAATAAAAATAATATAAGAATAATGCATGAAGATTGGGATGAAGAGAACACTAAGAAAATATAATAAAAAAACGTTGATAAACAAAAAAACCATAAAATTAAGACATAAAAAATATATAGGTGGAGGCAAGAAACCTAGAGTGAAACCAGTGTTGAAAATAGTGGAAGAATTTTCACCGAGTGAAACGAAAAAAATTGAAGATACTAATTTAATGGATTTAAAGGCACCAACAGAAGAAATCCATAAAATGGAGCTGCCAACAGGTAGATTAAACGAAAAATTTATAGATTTAATGGAAAAACTTTCCAGTATTATGTTGAAGCAAGGTGAACCATTTCGCGCACGGGCATATCAAAAAGCGCAAGAAACAATCATGACGTATAACGATGATATTACTAGCCCATCTCAATTAAAAGGCCGACCAGGAATTGGCGATACTATTATGGAAAAGTTGAATGAATATGTTAAAACTGGAACCTTGAGGGTTATAGAAAGAGAGAAGGCGAATCCTGTTAATATTTTGGGCGAGATTTATGGAGTTGGACCCAAAAAAGCGAAAGAATTAGTGGATTCCGGTATTACTACGATTGACATGTTGAGAGAAAAGCAGGATTTGGTTTTGAACGAAACCCAAAAGGTCGGCCTCAAATACTACGAAGATATTATGAAGCGAATCCCTCGCTCTGAGATAGATCAATATGATAAGATCTTCAAGAGTGTTTTTGCAAAAGTGGCTGGCCCGGGGTCTGAAGCTCGGTTTGAGATTGTTGGTAGTTATCGTCGCGGTGCTCAAAGCTCCGGAGATATTGATATGATTATCACTTCAAAGACCGGAGAAGTTTTTAAAAAGTTTGTGGACGAGTTGATAAAGGAGAAAATTATTTTGGAGGTATTATCGCGCGGTAATACGAAGTGTCTCGTCATTGCAAAGTTACCCAGTGAAACTGTTGCAAGGCGCGTGGATTTCTTGTATACAAGCCCAGAGGAATATCCATTTTCAGTATTATATTTTACGGGAAGTAAGATTTTCAATACGGTAATGCGAGGTCGGGCGCTCGCATTGGGGTACTCATTGAATGAGCATGGTATGTCCAAGATGCAAGAAAAGAAGAAGGGCGAAAAGGCTGTAAAAGGTGAGCTGGTGTCGCATGTCTTCAAAAATGAAGGCGATATATTTGATTTCTTGGGAATGGTTTATAAGGAGCCAACAGAAAGAACAGATGGTCGCGCGGTTGTATTGAAGGAAGATATTGGTAAGATTGTTGTTGAACCTGTTGCTCTTGCGGTTGAAAAGGAAAAGGCGAAGGCGACGGAAAAGCCAAAGGCGATGGAAAAGCCAAAGGCGATGGAAAAGCCAAAGGCAAAGGCGAAGACGTTGAAGAAAAAGGTTAAACTTGTATTAGAAGAGGAGCCGGAAGGAGTGACTTTGGAAGAGCAATTAAAGCCTGTGGCTGAAAATGCCGCGGCCATTGAGTTGGTTAATAACTTCAAGAAAAATGGCATTCATGTTTTAGACTCGTTGTTGGAGCCTCAATTATCTTCTATGATTGACGAAGCAAACAAGGCGTTTCATTTTAATAAGACTCCTATAATGTCGGACAATGAATATGACATCTTGAAGGATTATTTGGAGAATAAATTTCCAGAGAGTGAGATATTGAAGGAAGTCGGAACTCCTATCATTGAAAAAAATAAGGTCGCGCTTCCGTATGAGATGTCGTCTATGGATAAAATTAAACCAGATACTGGTGCTCTTGCAGCGTGGAAAAAGAAATTCGCGGGACCATATGTTCTCTCTTGCAAATTGGACGGAGTTAGTGGGATGTATTCCACTGAGGGTGGAGTGCCAAAATTATATACAAGAGGAAACGGAAAGGTTGGCCAAGACGTGAGCCATTTAATCCCTTATTTGAGATTTCCTAAGGAAAAGGGAAAGGGAAAGGAAAAGGGAAAGGGAAAGGGAAAGGGAAAGGGAAATGGAGAGGGAGAGGACAAGGATAATATCGTCGTTCGCGGCGAATTTATTATTCCAAAGAAGGTGTTTCAAGATAAATATTCTTCCAAATTTGCGAACCCTAGAAACCTTGTAGCCGGCGTAGTTAATCGTCAGACTTTGGACGATAAAATTCATGATTTGCATTTTGTTGCATACGAAGTGATTGTTCCGGAGTTAAAGCCTTCGGAGCAAATGAAACTGTTAATGGAGAGTGGATTTGAAACGGTTTTAAATCGCGAGGTAATGCCAGGAGATTTAACAAATGAACTTTTGTCTGAAGTGTTGGTGAAATGGCGTGCTGATTATTTATATGAAATTGACGGGGTTATTGTCACGAATGACAAGGTTTATGGTCGCAAATCCGGAAACCCCGAACACTCTTTCGCATTTAAAATGGTTCTTTCTGACCAGATTGCCGAGGCAAAAGTTGTTGATGTTTTATGGACGCCTAGTAAAGACGGATATTTAAAGCCTCGCGTTCAAATTGAACCGATACAATTGGGTGGCGTTAAAATTGAGTACGCAACTGGGTTCAATGGTGCGTTTATTGAGCAAAACAAGATTGGTGTTGGAGCATTAATCCAAATTATCAGGAGTGGTGATGTTATCCCGCATATTCGCAGTGTAACAACGCCCGCTGAAAATGCAAAGATGCCTGGAGTTCCTTATAAATGGAATGATACGCACGTGGATATTATGTTGGAAGACGCTGGATCGGATTCAGTTGTTAGAGAGAAAAATATTACTGGGTTTTTCAGGGGCATCGGTGTTGACGGTTTAAGTAGCGGAAATATTGCGCGAATCATTTCTGCCGGATTTGACACTGTTCCAAAAGTGATTCATATGACTAAGGCTGACTTTTTGAAAGTGGAAGGATTCAAGGATAAGTTGGCGACTAAAATTTATGAGGGAATTCGCGATAAATTGGCGGCTGCGTCTCTAGTGACTTTAATATCCGCCTCTAATATATTCGGTCGTGGTTTCAGTGACAAACGAGTGGAACTGATATTAGAAGCGTATCCTGATGTTTTGACGTCTAGTGAGTCGGGTGCGGAAAAAATAAAGAAGATAGCAGGAATTAAGGGAATGGCTACTAAGAGCGCAGAGGCGTTTGTGGAAAAGATTCCAGAGTTTATTAAATTCATTGGGGAATGTGGTCTGCAGAGTAAGCTTTCTGAGAAGAATGTTGTGGGAGTTGTGGGTTTGGACACAAGTCATCCTTTATATAAAAAATCGGTTGTTATGACTGGAATCCGTGACGCTGTGGTGGCAGAGGCTTTGAAAAAAGTGGGAGCCAATCTCGGGTCGTCTGTTAGTAAAAATACAGTGGCCGTAATTGCAAAGAGTGCAGACGAAGACACTGGAAAGGCATCAGAGGCAAGAAAGTTGGGTATACCCATTTTGACACCAAGCGAATTTATGTCAAAGTATTTTGCGTAAGACAAGATTCTAAAAATAAAAAATTTTTTTTCAATATTAAAAACATTTTATAACGATATATAAAGAAGATGCGCGTCTTTTTTATTTTTGCATTGTTTGGCGTGGCGGTTTCAGATGAATGGTCTGAATTCACTGGATTTCTCAAAAAGTTTGAGAAAAAGTACGACTCGTTGGAGGCTCTTGAAAAACGTTTTGACGTATTTAAACACAACTTGAAGGAAATATTTGAACACAATTTGGCCGCCGATAAGAACTACACGTTGGGCGTAAATCAATTCACCGATTTGACTCCTCAGGAGTTTAAGGAGCAATACGCTGGAGGCCTTTTGTTGGGCAAGTCTTCTGGCTGCAAGGCGTATGCGCCCTCTGGAAAGGTTGTTCCAGATTCATGGGATTGGCGAGAGCACGGCGCTGTGACACCCGTTAAAAATCAGGGCCAATGTGGTTCTTGCTGGTCTTTCTCCTCCAGCGGCGCCATGGAGGGTGCTTGGGCCATTAAAACCAATGGCATTGTCAGCATTTCAGAAGAGCAATTAGTGGATTGCTCCAAGAAATACGGTAATCTTGGTTGCAAGGGTGGATTTATGGATAATGCGTTTCAATACGCTATTGACAACGGTATGTGCTCCGAGGAGTCTTACCCTTATACTAGTGGTGTAACAAAAACTGGCGGGTCATGCTCAAAGTGCAACCCGGTTGTTGAAATTAGCGCATGCTCCGATGTTCCTCCCAACAACCAAGTTTCGTTGAAGGAGGTGGTTGCTCTTGTTGGCCCTGTTAGCATCGCTTTAGATGCCGAGACAAAGGTTTTTCAATCATATAAAAGTGGCGTTGTTACCAGCGAATCATGTGGAACCAATTTGGATCACGGGGTTTTAATCGTTGGTTATGGTGAGGAGGATGGAATCAAATACTGGTTAGTAAAAAATTCTTGGGGCGAGTCTTGGGGAGACGCCGGATATATTAAGATTGAGCGCAGCGAAAGCACTAATGACGCTGGAATTTGCGGTATTGCTATGCAACCTTCTTTCCCTATTGTTTGAATTGAATTGAATTAAAACTCAAATTCGTATTCCGTAATGGCCGCAGTTAAATCGGTTTTAAGCCGCTGATATAATTCACTTCTTATTTTACTCAAAATCTGGGAATCTTGAGTAAAAGTCGCGCTCATGAGTTTTATCATTGTTTTATTATATAGGATTTGCATTTTATCGCTTTGATTAATTTTTTCTATATTTTTATCGTGCCACTCGCATAGTGCGTTTAAAATTTTGCGATGTATTTCATTTAACATAACAATAAACTCCTCTGTTGAAAAGTGCTTCCATTTTTCTTCATCTGAATTATAGCAGTAAAACAGGTTTGCTTTTTGTGTCAAACAGTATAACGGATGAATATATTCCGATGATTGAGCTGTTGACATCTTTTTATTTAAAATTGCGCTAATTGTTTTTACCATATTATGTTCAATAAGAATCTCAATGTGCTCTTCAGTTGCTTGAATGGATTTTATCCAGTTTTCAATGTTTAGATTTGGTTTTACGTTGGCGTTTAACCATTGAAGAACATTGAGTTTTTTCTTCTTTTTTTCAACCCATTTGTGCATATCATTCATCTTTTGTTCCATGTTTTGGTATTTTATTGCCAATTCTTGGATAATTTTATACAATTGTTTTGTTGAAGGAATGTTGGCGTCTTCTTCCTCTTCGCATATTTTTTCTCTCTTGGTTTCAGTATTATTTTTATGAAATATTTCGCATAAAATAGTGTGCCGAGAATGCGATGTTTTTCTTGTGTATTGTTTTCCGCAATATTTACAGCTGTGACGTGTTTCTTCAGACATTGTGTTTGTTTTGTTGCTTGTTAGTTTTGTTTGAGGTTTACTGATTCAATTTTTATCGTAAAAAACAAAAACAAAAATGCAAAATACAAAATGCAAAATACAAAATGCAAAATACAAAATATAATATCGTTATACTTTATATATGTCATTTGACCCAAATTCAGATAAACCGCAGCCAGAATTATGTAGATGCATTTCATGGACCGAAAAGTTGCCAATTATAAATCCCGCTGCGCAATACCACGCCTTAAAAATTATTCAAAAGACAGTTCGCGTTCCTGCTTCTTTGTACACGCATGATTTAGGCGCATTGACAACTTATCAAAAACCGGTTGTCGCTTTTGCAAACGTAAACTGGAATCAAATGAGTGATCGCGCGGTTCGCCACGTTCAGCCAAATATTGTTACTGGTGGAAGCTTTTATCACGGAAGCAGCACTCGGCATACAATTACTAGATGCAGACCCGGTGCTGGTTGCCCCGGTGGGTCAGGCGTTGATATTAAACATAATTCTTATGACCGTTATTTAAACCGGTTGAAAGGACAGGGACCAGTTCGTCGCGGGGTTATACCACCCAATTTTGGAACTCCTTTGCCATTCAATCGGGCATTCCCTATTTACGGAGGAAAAACGACAAAAACTAGCATTGTGGGAGACAATTGTGCATGCCCAATAAAATAAGAACAATTTGCTAGTAAACGGAACGGATTTTTCTCTAGGGTTAAGTTATAATGCCTCAACGTATTGGATTAAATTTATTGAGACCTTCTGGCGTTCCCACCCAAGTAGTTCAACTCGGTGGCTTCAGTTTGAATACTGCATTGAACCAGGGCCAACAATTTAGCGGATTTGCCTTAAGCGGTGGTGTTAATAGCATGATTACCCGAGTGGTTAATTCAAAACCAGGATGCAGCTCTTGCGGAAAATAATAATATCTATGAATATAGTATATAGTATCTTATGCCATCCGTTGGAATCCCACCAGTTAGCCGCGCAAATTTTTTCAGCAGTCTTGGGAATTATATCCCAGTTAATAGCCCCAGGGTGAACAATTGCAACAATACTTTATGTTACACGTATAATCACACTTCTTATATTTATAAGCCTCACTCTGGTTATGGAAAGGTAGGAACTAGTGCAGCGTCTTATTTGGCTAGTAGAAAGCGTCTATAAATAGAGAGAAAGATAGAAATCAGAAAGAAAATAGATATAAACCCATCGGTTTATATATATTCATTATGAGCGGAGTTATAGAAAGCTATAAGGATCAGGAAGCTTTGTTTGCTGAGACTATATGTGTTAACAATCGCGTGGAGCAGATGGAACGCGTTCAAAAAGAGGGTCTTGAGTTATTCAAGAAAAAAAATGCGGATTATGGAGACGCCTTTGCAAACTATGGCCCGGTTGGGGTGATTGTCAGACTTGGTGATAAGATTCAACGATTTTCAAGTGTTTCAAAAAATGGGGTGTCTCTTGTAAATAACGAATCTTTACGCGATACGTTAATTGATCTTCATAATTATGCTGCCATGGCTATCACGTTAATGGATGAAAAATGAGGTTTAGACAATTAAAATGCCGATTTTTTTATAAAGTATATATATATATATATATATACAAATGGAAAACGGACGAATGATGGTGTTACATTCTGCTATAATCGGTATTTTGTTATACCTATTTATGATTTTTATACTCGGTCAGAATCAAATTGTTGCTGAAAACCGAAGCATCTTATTGGCTGCGTTGATATTGATGTATATGATTTTATTTGGTCATGGCTTACCAACTTCAATAAATAAAAATTTATTTTAAGTATATTATTACATTTATTATAATAATATAGGCGTTTCAAATGAGAAAATGTGTAAAAAGAATTTGAGAGTTTAGTGGTTTGAAAAAATTTTGGTGGTCAAAAAAAAATTGAAAACTTTTTTTTGGATTTGCTCCCAAGTATACTTTTATAAGTCTCTAGGTATTTTAACCATGACGGCCATCAATCACCAGCTCAGCCTCTTCGTGCCCTATATGTTCCCCAACATTACGCAGGATCGCGTCGCTGAAGTGTTTGATTCCAACCACCTCGGCGTTGTGCATCACGTTGACTTCTTGAAGAAGACTGACCGCAATGGTAAGAGCTACAACGCGGCCTACATCCACTTTGCCCACTGGTACGAGAACCAGATTGTTGCGAACTTTCAGGAGCGCGTCGTGAACCCCGACAAGGATGCGCGCGTCGTCTACGACGACCCTTGGTACTGGATTGTGTTGGAGAACACGACTTTCAAGACGGCAAAGCCCGAAGAGATGGAATTTGTTTCTGCTGACTACGCGGCTTTGTTAGAGAAGAAGCTTATTGAGGCCGAGAAGCGTCTTGAGGAGCTTGAGGAGTCTTCGTGGGAGCGAATTGCTGAGCTTGAGGAGCGCGTGCTGGTGCTTGAGGAGGGTTCTGAACCCAAGAGGGGCGTCGTTCACGACTTGCGGGATGTTTGTGTGTAAAATTCTTTGAGACTTAAAAAAACATAAAATTAAAAAAGTGTGTAAATTTGTATTTTTTGTTTTTTATTTTGTTTTTTATTGGGTCAGGGTTTTAAGAAAAAATTGATTTACTTTTTATTAAGTTTAATAATTTAAAACACACGCCAGAGATGTCAAATCATTTTAAGAACTATCTTCCGGTTGAAGGTAATTCCTTCTATATTCCTGCCGTCGGAAATGTAACGCAAGAACAAATTGCGCAAACGTTTTGGGTGGGAAATATTGGCGAAGTGAGTCGCGTTGATTATTTTGAAAACTCGGCTGGTTTGTGGTGCGCATTTGTTCACTTTTATACCCTATATAAAAATAATATAGTTTTGGAAATTTTGAATTCAATTGAACGGCGTGGTAGTTATAAGCTCTGGCTCAATGATCGCGAGTATTTGATTTTGAGAAAGATGACTTGTGCGGCTGTTCCAGAAACGTCTATGAACATTCATCAGATTGCCGCAAAGCTTGAAGAGCAGGAGGTTGCAATTGCTAGGTTGCAAGAAACAGTTAATGCGCTTGAGGCGAAGATTTCTGGCCAGGTTAGGAGCCATACGCGGTGGGTTTACGATAGAGACGACGAGATGGAGCAGATGGTTACCTCCTTGGTTGGCCCTCGTTTTACGGAAGAAGATGACGCCGATGCAAATGATCCGGTTTTCGTGGGGTTCAGCGAGTCAAAGTCTGACGGATCCGATCCGATTTATACGAACAAATTATAAAAGCCGTGAAAATTAAATAAAAATTGTGTTTTCCTATTGTGTTTTGTCTTATTTGTTGCATATTATATAAATTTTTTCGTAGTTAAATACTTTATTTTATATTATTTTATATTATATGAGCTTTGATTTGAACATTGATAATTATAAAAAGGGTGAATTAGAAGAAATTTTTACATTACCTCCTGGAAATTACGACGCTGTAATGGTTGAACAGAAATGCTCTCAATTAAGAGACAACGTTTATTCGGATAGAACTATTGAAGACTCTGTGAGAAGAAAGACGATAATATTTTTAGATGAGGCGAAAAAAATGTTGGTTTCCGAGTTGAATTCTTCTCATATCGTTCAAAAATTGGCTGACGCTTACAACATGAACCCCAATTTACTTAATAGTTCTGTTGTTGAAGCTGGAAATACATTTGTAATTGATAAACCTAAAACCGCGTTTGCAAATTCTTATCCCGGTGAATTTTTTCCTGGGGTGATTAACCCGTTGAAAAAGAGAACAACGCGTCAAAATTTGAACATTGACACGCGTTTCCGCGAAAATTATTATGGTTCTTCTTCTACCAATTTTCACTTTGACTTGCCGATTAAATTCTCAAGCGTGATGCAAATGCAATTATCGGCTTTTGAAATGCCAGTATCTTATTACAAAATTTCAAAGCAACTAGGAAATAACTTTTTTTCTGTTACGATTAATTCTACTGATGAGAATTACGTAATTGCGGTGCCCGATGGAAATTACACTGCTGCTTCACTTGTCGCTTATTTAAACAACTATGTCACTGTTACTGTTCCCGCTTTAAATTTTATTCAGTTTATTTATAACATTGATGCGTCTGGAAGCGGAAGCGGACAATTAATTGTTGGTGTAACTTCCGGATACGAGAATTTATATTTTACTTTGAATTTTCAGAACGACATTTTGGGCAATCCAGACACAACGAATCCATTACCTTTAAAACTAGGTTGGCTTCTTGGATTTAGAAATGGCATTTATACTGGTAATATTAATTATGTGAGTGAAGGCGTCGTTGATTTAACCGGGTCTAAATACTTTTATCTAGTTGTTGATGATTATAACAATAACGTAAACAATGGATTTTATAGCGCGTTTAATTCTTCTTTATTGAATAAAAATATTTTGGCTAGAATTTCCACGCAACCAAGTCCATTCGGGGTTACTGCGCAGAATAATTTATCATTAATCACCACACCTCGTCAGTATTTTGGTCCAGTAGATATACAAAAATTGAATATACAACTATTGGATGAGTACGGTCGCGTCATTGAATTGAATAATATGGATTATAGCTTTTGTTTGACGTTTGTTTCTGTTTACGACCTTTAGTTGCACTTTTTGTTTACGGTTAGTTGCACTTTCCGGTTAGTTGCACTTTCCGGTTAGTCGGTTTTTCCCGTTTCCTGGAATTTTAACCAAGATTTCGGCGTGTGTTTTGTTCCACCGTCATATTTTACAGCGTAATGATTATCTAACAGCCATTGGTTAACATGATTGTTTTCCAAATACACGTCGGCTAGGATTCTTCCGTATTTTTCCGTTTGAATATTTTTTAATACTACATCGTTATGTAATATTAACCTTTCTAATGCGCGCTGAGAATTTTTAGCGGCTTCTTTTTCGTCATCATTTTTGCCATGCATTTCTGGTGCATCAATCCCATTCAGCCTTACAGGAAATCTATAAAGCGGTGAATTCGGATAAGGTAATGTCGTTGCAATAGTAATGGTATCTCCGTCATAAACTTTGATTACGTTTCCGCTTGTTATTGGCGGAACAAATGGAACTGTGTTCTTCCACTCGTATTTTGGCTCTGATATCAGGTCGGAAAAGGAGTCTTCTTCGTCTTGTTTAGAGTTGTCAATGCAAGAATTTGTTAGACACGGACATAGTCTAGAGGCACAGTTTACAATGATTCGTCTCATTTTTGTCTGGGTGTTTGTTATTTTACGTGTGTTGTATTTAGATTATTTAATCGCATCAATTTTATAGTCGGATTATATTATATATAGTATATAACATATGTCAAAGTCATTTTCAAATCCAACATTTTATAATTCTGGGAAACCGGCTTTTGGAAATACTTATGAAAGCGGAAATTCTAGTAATTATTTGAGAGATAAAAAAGCAAAATTATTGTATAACAACAATTATCGGAATCACAAGGCTGGCGGGACATTGGGAAGCCAAGATAATTATTTGTTATTTGACCGGGCAAAACTAATTAAAAACGTTGAAAATTGTGATAATATTGCAGGATTCAATACATCAAGTTTGGTATCTGGATTATATACAACCGAAAATTTAGGCCCGAGTTCAACAGATATTCAGAATAATGTTATCACTGGAGGTGTAAATGTAATTACTCCGGTTAGTTTTTCTGATCTATCGTGCAACGTTTTTTCTGCAACTTCAGTGGATCTAAGCGCGAATGTTCCATTTTACTATAAATACAAAATTGATCCTTGTGGGTTGTTGTTTGGAAATTCTCCGTGCGGTTATAATAATTATGAAAATTTTCGCGTCATTAATAAACCTTATTTGAATACTGCTGCGTCATTAAATGGATGTTATCCCATTAACCCTAGAAATAATGCGGTAAATAAAAATAAAAATAAAAAAACGGGTCCTATATTCACTTCTGTTTATACTGCAACTGGAGACCCAATTGTTACAAATGTAAATGGATACACGGTGTTAATGTTTACCGGGTCTGGAACAATACAATTTCAAGGATCTCAAACAAACGTGGGGTACATTGTAGTTGGTGGTGGGGGTGCCGGCGGTGGAGGGTCAGATGGAGGCGGCTGGGGCGGCGGCGGTGGCGGTGGCGGTATAGCATATAATTCAAAGGTAATTTTAACTCTTTTGGCAAATCAAACTTATAAAGTGACGATCGGTAGTGGCGGTAGCGGGGTTTATGATGGGAATGGAAAAAATGGTTCTCCAAGTAGTATTATTGGCACGTCTGTAAATATAGTTTCTTCCGGAGGAGGCGGTGGAGTCGGAGGCAGCGCAAAATTTGGGCTCAATGATTCTAGTATTGGAGGCGCTGCTGGGACGGGTGCAGGAATTGGCGGCAATTTTACTTATGATGGACCATTGAGCAATGCTTTGACGGATGTTAATTTTACAAGCGCTGGATATCCAAAACAATCCATATCCACGCAGATTGGGCTTAACCCGAGCTATTCTGTAAATTATAAGTTAACGTATGGTGGAGATGGAACAACTATAAATATACCCAGCATTAAAATGAGTAAAATTTTTTCTAGTGGCGGGGGAGCCGGGTGGAATAATTTACCAGGTCAAGCAGGAACAATAAATGGTGGTGGTATTAGTTTGTGGGGGGGTGGCACGACGTATGCTAGCAATTATGCAAAAATTGGTGCAAATGGAAATTCTGGCGGTCTAACCAATTATGGGTGCGGTGGAGGTGGTTCCGGAGGTGGTGTTTACACAGATCCTCAAGTTGGACCTTACATTGGTGGTGATGGTTCTCCTGGAGTTGTTATAATTTGGTTTTTCTCATAATAAAACTATTGACAGAGATATAAATGACGCGCATATAACACAATAAATTAAAACCGAAGTTTTACTGATGAGGGAATTTTTGCATGGATTTTTTTCGTTTTCTTTTTTATCCCATTCGTGCTCTTCATCGTCTCTATGGTACCAAATCTCTTCCTCGTAAATTACAGCCATTCGGCTCTTTTTAATTTTCGGGGGCTCTATTTTAATTTGAGTTTTGTCTTTAAGCGTTGGGTCTACTTCCAAGTCTATGAAAAACCCCCAATCGTCGTCGCTCATTTTTAAATATGAAATAATAATAGATTATAATATAAGTATTTATGTTATAATTTGCGTCAATTTTTTTATTTTGTTTATTTTGTTTATTTTTTAAGAAGGCGTCTGGCTTTTTGTGATATGGATTTTTTGTGATACTGGCGAGCTCTAACGTACGCAGCGTAAACTCCTTTTTTGCTGATTTTGCAGGTATTCTTTTTGCAAATAGGGAATGATTTTTTTGTTCCTAAAAAGCATTTTTTGCCGCATTTTTTCATCATAACTGTCTTTTGGTGGAATCCTGGTTTTTCTAATTTCCAGCCCCTCCAAGGAACATTTTTACGCGTCTTTGATGGCATTATAAATTACACCGACATTAAAAAATAAAATACATCAAATAATACATCAAATAATACATCAAATAATACATCAAATAATACATCAAATAATACATCAAATAATACATCAAATAATACATCAAATAAT